>Ga0116223_10003047_pt1 | contig 15323 bp, 7 predicted proteins | sample Sb_taG_3_FD_90092 | JGI IMG/M metagenome (GOLD analysis project Ga0116223, IMG submission 90092) | Peat soil microbial communities from Weissenstadt, Germany - Sb_50d_a_PC metaG | ecosystem: Environmental > Terrestrial > Soil > Wetlands > Peat | place: Germany: Weissenstadt | collected 2010-09-21 | reverse complement strand
GCACCCGCCGTGGCGCCGGTGCCCACCAGTTTGCCGCCTTGCTGCGTCCACATCGTGCCGGTTCGGGTAAACACCCAAGCCGCACCGCTGGAGCCGGAGTCCGAGACTCCGCCGACCATTGCTGTGTTGCCGTCCCCGGAGAGCGCCACCGACCATCCCTGCTCAGAGCCGGATGCGCCGCTGCCCACCAGCTTGGCCTGCTGCGTCCAGACGCCGCCGCTGCGGGTGAACACAAATGCCGCTCCCACGTTGGTATTGTCTTGATAGCCGCCTACGATGGCGGTGTTCCCGTCCGACGACAGTGCCACGGAATTGCCTTGGGCCGCGCTGCCCACGGTGCCCGTGCCCACCAGCTTGCTGCCTTGTTGACTCCAGACTCCATTGGTACGCGTGAAGACCCACGCCGCGCCGACCAGCCCGCCATCGAAAGTGCCTCCTTCGATCAGCGTGTTTCCGTCACCGGAGAGCGCCACGGCCTGGCCTTGGGCGGCGTTGCCCGAAGCGCCGGCGCCCACCAGCTTGGCGCCTTGTTGACTCCACACTCCGGCGCTGCGAGTGAACACCCACACCGCTCCGACCGGAGAGCCCGCGATTCCACCGTCTTCATTCGCGCCCACCGCGAGGGTGTTGCCGTCGCCGGAGACTGCCAGGCCCCTCCCAAAATTCTCCAGGGCCGAGCCGGAACCGCCGGGCTGCGCGCCGGTGCCCACCAGCCTGGCGCTCTGCTGGGTGAACAATCCGCCCACCGACCCCGGGCTGACTACGATCGCCGCGGAGGTCCCGGTGATGGACGAGCTCGCGGTATCGGTGGCGGTGATGCTCTGGCTGCCGACAGTGTTTAGGGTCGCCTGGAAGGTTCCCACGCCGACGCCGGCGGTGAGGGTGGCGTTTGCGGGCAGCGCAGGCGACCCGTCGGTGCTGGTGAAATGGACCGTTCCGGTGTAGCCGGTGGCCGTGTTGTTGCCCGAATCCTGCGCGGTTACGGTGAAGCTGAATGGAGTGCCCACGGTGGCCGTCCCTGGAGCCGAAACGCTGAAGTGAGTGGCTGTCCCGCCCGCCGAGGCCGGCCGGGCGAAGAACCAGGCGGCGCCGAATTCGTTGTTGTCGGAGATGCCACCTTCGACGATGGTGTTTCCGTCGCCGGAAATCGCCACTGACCCACCCTGCGCCGCCGCGCCCGTGGCCCCGGTTCCCACCAGCTTGCTGCCAAGCTGCGTCCAGGTTCCGCCGCTGCGCGTGTACACCCAGACGGCGCCGGTGCCTGTGCCCGCGTTGCTGTTGTCGAAGTTCCCGCCCCACACCGCCGTGTTTCCATCGGAGGAGAGCGATACGGAAACCCCTTGCTGCGCGGCGCCGGTATTGCCGGTGCCCACCAGTTTGCCGCCTTGCTGCGTCCACACGGTTCCGCTGCGCGTGAACACCCACACCGCTCCGGCGCCGTTGTTGTCCTGGTCGCCGCCGATCAGCGCGGTATTGCCGTCCCCGGAGAGCGACACCGAGACGCCCTCGAAAGTCTGGCCTACGGATCCGCTGCCCACCAGTTTGTTCCCCTGCTGCGTCCACACGCCGCCCGAGCGCGTGAACACCCACGCCGCTCCCGTCACGTTGTTGTCCATGAACCCGCCCACGATCGCGGTATTGCCGTCGAACGAGAGCGCCACCGAGCCCCCTTGTGTCGCGTTGCCTACCGCTCCTGTGCCGACCAGTTTGTCCCCTTGTTGCGTCCAGACGCCGCCGCTGCGCGCGAAGACCCACGCGGCGCCCGTCTCGCTGTTGTCGGCGTAGCCGCCCACCAGGGCAGTGTTGCCGTCGCCCGAGAGCGCCACCGCGAATCCCTGAACCGCCCCGGTTCCATTCGTGCCCACGAGTTTGCTGCCCTGCTGGGTCCAGGTTCCGCCGCTGCGCGTGAAGACCCAGATGGCTCCCGTGCCGTTCGAGTCCTCGTTACCGCCTTCGATGAGCGTGTTGCCATCCGCCGAAATCGCCACCGCGGAGCCCTGCAACGCGTTCCCGGAAGCGCCGTTGCCGATCTGCTTACTACCCTGCTGGGTCCAGAGCCCGCCGCTGCGCGTGAACACATAAACCGCGCCCACCCCGCTGAGGAAACCGCCGTTGTCTCCCGGCGCGCCCACCACTGCCGTGTTGCCATCGGCGGAGATCGCCACCGAATTACCCTGATGCACGAAGCCAGCGGAGGAATTGGCATTGCTGCCGGTCTGCTTCGGGCCCTGCTGGACGAACGGATTGGTTCCGCCTCCACCGCTGCTGACCACGATCGAGTTGGATGTGCCGGTGATTGAGGAATTCGCCGAGTCAGTGGCGGTGATGGTCTGGGGGCCAACGGTGTTCAGGGTCGCGGTGAAGGTTGCGGAGCCGCCCGGCAGGGTGTGGCCTGTGGGCGGGGTAAACGCGCTGTCAGTGCTGGTGAAGTTCACCGTTCCCGAGTAGCCCGTTACGGTGTTGTTATTGGCGTCTTGCGCCGTCAGCGTGAAGCTGATCGCGGAACCGGCCGTGGCCGCCGCCGGCGCCTGCGAGAAGACGAAATGCGTGGCGGTGGGCGTGCCGCCGCTGCCACGTGTAAAGGGCCACACGGCGCCTACACCGCTGTTGTCGCTGGTGGAGGCTTCGAGGGCGGTATTGCCATCCGAGGAGAGGGCCACATAAAAGCCTGAGGTGGCGCCGGAGCCGCCAGTCCCAATCATGGCGCCGCCCTGTTGGATCCACAGGCCCCCACTGCGCGTAAACGCGATGAAGCCGAGGGGGGCCGAGCCGATCAGTGTGTTGCCATCCCCGGATAACGCGACGCCTCCGGACACGGCGAACAATCCGGGCCCCTGTTGGGTCCAGGCTGCGCCCGAGCGCGTAAACACGCAAGCCCCGGTGCCTCCACTAACGGCGGCGGTGTTGCCGTCCGCCGACAAAGAGACAAAAGCACCCTGGTTCGACGTGGTGGTGGCGCCGGTTGCCACGAGCTTGCTTCCCTGCTGGGTCCAAACGCCGCCGCTGCGGGTGAAAACCCAGACGGCCCCAGTGCCTCCGTTGTCCGCGAACCCGCCCTCAACGAGCGTGCTTCCGTCCGAAGAGAGCGCCACGCCAGAGCCTTGCATTGACGAGCCTGTAGCTCCGTTACCCGCCAGTCTGCCCTGTTGGGTGAAAGTGCCGCCGCTGTTCGTGAAAATGTAGACGGCGCCGCCGCCGGCATTATCGCCGCCGGCTCCGATGGCGGCAGTGCTGCCGTCGGCCGAAATGGCCACGGAGCCGCCGAAATTCAGGGTGGCGCCGGTCCCGCCTGTGGGGAGCAGTTTCTGGCTCTGGCTCCAGACTCCGTTACTGCGCTTGTAAACCCAAACCGCGCCGTAGCCGGAGTTGTCGTTTAACCCGCCAACCAGGGCGGTGTTGCCGTCGGAGGACAATGCGACTGCACCGCCTTGTAACGAGCCGCCGGTTGCTCCGGTACCGACCAGTTTGGGGCTCTGCTGGCTCCAGGCGCCGCCGCTGCGGACGAAGACCCACGCCGCCCCGACGTTGCCATTGTCAAAGGGCCCCCCGACGATGGCGGTGTTTCCATCGCCGGAAAGGGCGAGTCCGAATCCTTCCTGGGAGGAGCCCACGTATCCTGTCCCCACCAATTTCGCGCCCTGCTGGGTGAATAACGCGGAGCCGCTGCCGGCGACCGCGATCGATGCGGAGGTCCCGGTGATCGATGAGTTGACGGTATCGGTGGCCGTGATGGTGGCAGCAGGAGTGGTGTACAGGGTCGCCTGGAACGTGCCCGTGCCGGCGGTCAGCTTGGCGTTGGCGGGGAGCGTGGCCGCCTTGTCGCTGCTGCTGAATTGCACCGTTCCCGAGTAGCCGGTTACGGTGTGGTTGGAGGCATCCTGCGCCGTCACCGTGAAGGAGACCGGGACGCCGGCGGTGGCCGAGGAGGGCGCGGAAACCGAGAAGTGTGTGGCATTGCTGACCGTCCCGCCGCTGACCGAGATCGAATTGGAAGTTCCGTCGATCCCGGAGTTCGTCGCATCGGTGGCAGTAATCGTCTGGCTGCCCGCGGTCCTCAGGGTGGCTGGGAAACTGCCCGAGCCCCCGGACACAAGGGTATCGGCGGGCAACGATGCGTTGCCATCACTGGTGGTGAAGTGGACGGTGCCCGAGTAGCTTCCAAGCGGCGAATTGTTGGCATCCTGCGCGGAGAGCGTGAAGTTGAAGGCCGTCCCGCTGGTGGCCGATGTTGGTGTAGAGAGATTGAAGTGCGGCTGCGCAAACACCCAGACGGCTCCTATGTTGCTGTTGTCGCCGTTGCCGCCTAAAGCGGCCGTGCTGCCATCGGCCGAGAGCGCCACGGACCAGCCTTGCTGCGGACCATCCGCCTCAGCGGGATTGCTGTTGGGAACGGTGCCGGTTAGTCCGCCGCTGCCGAAGAGTTTGATCCCCAGTTGGGTCCAGACTCCGCCGCTGCGGCGGAATACCCACGCGGCTCCGATGGCGTCCACCCCGCTTCCCGCAAAATTGTCACCGGGCCCACCGATGAGAGCCTCGTTGCCATCGCCGGAGAGCGCCACCGAGAAGCCCTGGGATGCCGCATTAACGGCTGCGTTGCCGACCAGCTTGGCGCCTTGCTGGGCCCACGAGCTGCCGCTGCGCGTGTAGATCCATGCCGCTCCCACTGCCCCGTTGTCGCCATACCCGCCCACGATGGCGGTGCTCCCGTCCGCGGAGAGCGCGACGGCAGCGCCCTGCGCGATGCCGAGGTTGGCGGGCGGTGGCTGAGTACCGGTTCCGTTGAGTTCGGCCTGCTGGCTCCACGTGCTGCCGCTGCGCGTGAACACCCAGGCCGCTCCCGTGCCACTGTTATCGCCAGAACCACCGACCAGCGCGGTATTCCCGTTACCCGAGAGGGCCACGGCGATGCCTTGAGTGGATGCGCCTTGGGCGCCAGTACCGACCAGTTTGAACTGCTGGGTCCAGGCACCGCCGCTGCGCGTGTAGACCCAAGCCGCCCCCAGGCTGCCGCTGTCGCCCGGCCCGCCGACGAGGGCCGTATTGCCGTCGGCTGAGAGCGCGACCGAAAAGCCCTGGCCGTTGCCCGCCGAGATGCTGTCGACCAGCCTGGCCTGTTGCGTCCAGAGACCGCCGCTGCGCGTGAAGATATAGGCGGCGCCGGTCATGCCATCGGCGCCATCGAAGGGGGCGCCTTCGATCAAGGTATTGCCGTCGGCCGAGATCGCGACCGCATAGCCATGCGCCGGCGTTGTATTTGTCGCGCCGGAGCCCACCAGCTTGCTGCCCTGCTGGGTCCAGACACCGCCGCTTCGGGTGTAGACCCACACCGCTCCCTGGTTATTGTTGTCCGAAGACCCGCCGGCGACGAGCGTGGTCCCGTCGGAGGATAGCGCCACTCCATCGCCGAGGGTTGCCCCGATCGATCCCGTGATTACGATGCCGATCAGCTTGCTGCCTTGCTGCGTGAACTGGGCATCCGCCGGCCGGCTGAAAACGACAGCCAGGCTCAGTATCGCTAGTACGCGAAGTGCTCGATTGCTTGGGACCATGGTGCGATGTCTCTCTGAGGTTGGCCCAGTCTATCACGCAGGCCCAGGCCGAAACCAGGGGAAGGCCCTGAAAGAACGGTGAAATCTTGCTGAAGGGGCCGGGGGCTGGGGGCCGGGGGCAGGGGGCCAGAGGCCGGGGAGCGGAGGCGGCGATTTTCGGGAAAGTCGATGTGGATTTCATGATGCTTTAACCTCTTCTGTTTCTGTGGGTTGCGGCTGCGCCTCAAAATCGGGAGGCGGCGATTGGGGGTCATTTTCCGAATCGCCGCCTCCCGGGTCCTCGCGGAGTTCGATGACGCGTTTCTTGCCGTGTAAGTGGCGGAATTTCAACTCGATACCGTCGCTCCGTGCAACGGGGTGGTCGGCGAGGATCAGCATCGAGCTTTTCAGGCGGTGAGCGGTGGAACTGGGGGACTGACAGGATCCGAAGGGTTCCAAGAGGTCCTTGAGCTCGGCCGCGGTCCCGGTCCAGTGCTTGCGCTGTTCGGGGAGATTGCGGACGGCTTGGACGATGGGATGGGGCTGCGGGGGTGGATCGAAGGCCCGCTGCATTTCCTCCTCAGTGCAGCCGAGGGCGGGGCTGGCGGCTACGGCCCTAACAGACCAGCCCAAAGGGCCCTGCGCCGATGGCCTCGCGGTGAAGAAGCCATTGCAATCGGTGCGGATGCGGAGGCAGGCTTCGCTCCGTGCAACGGAGTGTCCGGCCTCGGCTGTGAAGGGGAGGTGGGGTTCGACGATGGCGGTGAATTTGACGAAAGGGTTGGGTTGCATTTGTTCCTCTCTAATTTCATGCCAGTACGACGACATCGGGGTTTCGGATTTTTTTGGTATGGGATTTGTTGAAAACATTGGAAATAGAGTCGGAATTCGGACGTCGTGACTGGGTTTTTGGGAGGGGTGAATTTGGGGTGTTTTCAGGTGGGGGCAGGGCGATTTGCGGCGCTCGCCGCAACCAGGCGCTACAAAAATCGGCTTGCGCCCCCTCTTCGGTCGTGCTGACGTTGGATGGCGACCAAACCGGCAGCGCCGCCACGAAGCAGATCGCCGCCGAACTGCGGCCCGCGTGCCGGGTCAGCCAAGTGCCGCTCCCAGGCGACATGCAGCCGGATCGAATGCCAGCGGATCAGATCCGGGACGTCCTGAGGAGCCAGTATGAAAGGAGGCAAAAGATCGGAGCGACCCGACCGAATGACAATCAGAGCTCGTCGCGACCGACGGGTTCAGGCAATCGACCCGGATCCTTCAGCATCCTCGACAAAACAACACAGTTCTTACGGTCTTCAGCAGGATTGCAGCGTCACAGCGGAAGGATCTGTGCTTGGCGTAGTAAAAATCGTACTGCAGTTTCTCGTAGGAATCCTCGACAGAAGCTCCGTACCGATACATCACCTGCGCCCACCCTGTAATACCAGGCTTCAGGTAATGACGGAGACTGTAGAAGGGGATCTCTTGTTCGAGCCGATTGACAAAGCATGGCCTCTCGGGCCGCGGTCCCACCATGCTCATCTCACCTTTCAACACATTGAACGCCTGGGGTATTTCATCGAGCCGCAGGATGCGCAGCAGCCGACCGACTCTAGTCACCCTTTCGTCACACTCGGCCGCCCAGGCCGGTCCGGAATGGAATTCCGCATCCTGGCGCATGGACCGAAACTTGTAAATCACAAAAGTCTTTCCATGCAAGCCGACGCGGACCTGCCGAAAGAGCACGGGTCCTTCGGACTCCAACCTGATGGCGATGGCGATCAGCACAAGCAACGGGGAGGCCAACAGAATCAAGAGCAGCGCGGATATGACATCGACGCACCGTTTGAGACGGATGCCGGCTTGGGAGCCCTTGAAGCCATCCGTATAGACGAACCACTGGGGATTCAAGGCTTCAACCCAGATCTTTCCGCTGAACTTCTCGTAAAACTCAACTGCGTCAGCGACTTGTAAGCCGCGGAGGCGGGAATCCAGCAACGCGACGGCCAACTTCTCCCGGCACTGTGAGTCCAGCTCGGCTATGACGACGCGCGAGATCCGGTCCCTTACCACCAGCTCGTTGAGTTCGGCGAGATCCACCGCCCCCCTCCGGTTGGGACTCTCTGAGAGAGTCAGCATCTGCCTGTTGCGCGCGGGGCGGCCCATGCCGTGGTCTAGCGCGCGCTGCAGCTTCGCGGGCAGATCTCCAGTCCCGACGATCAGGATTTGGTCCACGAACTTCCCATGGGTGACCAGATGCCGCAGACAAGACCGCAAGATCACCGGCAAAAGGCCGGTCAGGAGGGCCGCGCCAAGCGCGATCTCGACGCGTGGCACCAAGCCCGGAAATATGTGGAACAGGATGGCGGATGCCAAAAATCCTAAGGCGGTACACTCCAAGAGGTCGATCCAGAACTGCGGAGAATTGGAGCTGGCAATGGACCGATCGAGATTGTTGATGTGAAAGAAAAGAACACAAGAGGCGATCAAGACGGGGGCTCCGAGAATGTGCCCGCTCCAGGCGGTTTGCAGCAAAGCAACAGCCAGCAGCATTAGTTCCGCGGCGACGAAGACCCCGCGAGGGCGCGCCAGACTATAGGGCCGTATCTTCAGTTGAGCCTTGGCCGGCGATGCGGCAGCGCGGGCCCAAGCAGTGCCGTCGATAGTAGCGGTAGCCATAAGCGTAACGCGTATCCGTGCGTTTCCAATCGTCTCAGGACAACAGCCCGTACTCATCGTGGCGGCGAGCAGACGGGCGAAGGAACTAAGCAGTCCGTCGCCGACTTACGGCCCGAACCATAGGTTCTCGATCATTCAGGCCGCGCTAGAGTCTGTTCGGGTCAGTGCAGCCGCGCCGCCCAAGTAAATAACCAGGCGCTCGCGACGGTGTACCGACGGGTACTTAGGCCCGAGCGCGCTTAGAAGGCCGATCCGACCTACCGGGTAGGTTTCTGCCGGATCCCGAACCAAAAGTAACAGGCGCGGCGCTCCCCGTCTGATCAGAACAGACCACTGGCCATCCAGATCTTTCAATTGAGGGCCGGAGTGAGAGTTTGCGCACATTGAGCCCCAAATGGGACGAGACGGCCCAGGTAACTACTAGTTTCTGCCGCGAACTTGCCGTGCGCCGGAGAAGCAACCGCTCCCTAACGGGGTGCCCTCTGGGCTCGGCTCCGATGGCCTCGTTGACGCCACGAGAATTAGCAGCGGTGTTATGCGCGGACACTGAGTTTCGCGACAGAAACATAAGCTAGCCAAGCTCTAATAACGCCCCGAAAAGGAGGCTATCTTCAGGGGAATAAAGGCGTGGCCAACCGTGGCCGGCCTCCCAACATAAGGCCCATGATCACTTTTGACCAGACTCTGGCCGGGTCTCAGGCTACATTAGGGTGGCGGATCCCACCGGTGAACGAGAGCCGGAGTTTCGGCGCTATCGAGGTTGACATGAGGCGAAAAGCGAATTGGAAAAAGGCCGTATCGCTGACATTGTTTCTTATGACCGGCACGGCGCTCGTCACGGCTGCAGACGTTGTCAGGCCGCCGGCCGGCACAGCGCCTGGAGAGGCCGAATACCGCCTGGGCCCGGAGGACGTGATTGAAGTATTCGTGTGGAAGGAGCCAGAGTTGACGACCACGGTGGTAGTGCGGCCCGACGGCAGAATCTCACTCCCGTTGGCCAACGAGCTCGAAGCAAGCGGCAAGACGGCGTCCGAGCTTCAGCAGGAGATCAGCGCCAAATTGAGCAAATACGTCGTCCAACCAGTCGTCAACGTGATGGTCAAGCAGGTCAATAGCCTCAAGATCTCTGTGTTGGGTGAAGTTCGGAGGCCCGACGTCTACAGAATCAAGAATCGGGTGACCGTGCTCGACGCTATTGCGATGGCCGGAGGCTTCACCGACCTGGCCCGGCCGAACCGGGTAATTATCGTAAGGACCACGTCCGCCGGTCCGCAACGGATCAAAGTCAACATCAAACAGCTCGTCGCGGACGAAAGCGGCGCGCCGTTTTATCTTCAAACGCTGGATACGGTCTATGTGGAGTAGGTGGATGCTCGGGGAGTGTGAAGCATGAAACGGTGTTCAGTATTCTTTCTGGGTTTTGTCGCGGCTTTTCATTTCGCGGTTCCGGTACGGGCGCAAGAGCGGCCCAATGGGTTGTATCTCACCTCGCCGTTGAGCCTGAGCTCCGGCTACGACGACCGATTCGTGGTTGGCTCGCAGACGTTCGACGATAGTGTCTCTATTTTGACGTCGCCGACTCTCTCATGGATCAAAAACACTCATCAAACTATGTTCTCTCTGGATTACCAGGGGGAGTTTGAGATGTTCGCCAACAATGAAAACCTGGATGCCTGGAACCATGCAGCAAATCTGCATTTCCGCCAACAAATCAATTCCAGATGGAGTGTGGACGGCGCCGATTCCTTTCTTTCCACTATGGACCCCACGCGGCGCTTGATCAACAGTCTTCTTCTGTTGCCGCGTGGCCGCTATCAGGAAAACGCCCTTTATGTCCGATTGGCCTACCGCTTGGACCACCGCACGGTATTGAGTGTTCGCTTCGACAATGCATTCACAACCATGGCGCTGGCCGGAGACCTGGCGGGCCGGTTGGACCGCGTCGGGGTGGCGGGGACGATGACGGTGGACCGCACAATCACCAGGCACCATGCACTGTCGGGAAGTTACGCGTATCTGCGCGTCCATCCGTTGGAGTCGGGACCATCGGGAATCGATACCGGCGCTCACAATGTCAACTTAGGTTACATCTACACGGTGAATCCCGGCTTAACGCTGCGTGCGTCCGGGGGAGTCACTCGGGCCGCTCAATCGTCCTTCACCGGCGCGGCCGCGGTGGATAAGAAACTGGGCGACGTTTGGGTGTCGGCAGGATTCCAACGCTACCTGGCTTTCTTCGGAGGGCTGGCGCCATTCGGCGCGCCCGCCGGGCCGGTCCCCTTTGGTTCCGTTGTGGCGCCCAACTCCATCTACCAGGTGGTGTCGGTGCGGGCATGGGGAAAGCTGACCAATCGTCTGGGTCTGGAAGGCAACATCCAGCGGGCGCTGAACGGAGTTACGCCCGAGAACCAGGGTATCAAGGGCGTAGTCGCTCAGCTTCGTCTGGACTACAAGCTGAACGACCGGCTGACGGTGTTCGCGCGCACGGAATTCTATGGCCAGAACATCAGTGAGTTCTCGACGTTCCCGCTGTCGCGGAGGCGGTACTTCGGCGGTCTGGAGATCGCCCTGTCGCGTCCACCGGCAGTGCCCGAGGACCCGCATCGGCATAAGCCGCTGCCCGCAGGTTCGTCCGAAGCCGAGCAAGGCGAGACCCACGTTCCGGAGGGGCGATAGGCTATGGAAAGCAATAAGGACGGGAAGCGACATTCCGCATTTACGGTGCTGAAAACTCTCAAGCGCCGCAAGTTCTATTTGCTGGTCCCCATGGTCCTGGTCACGGCTGGCGTGGCCCTCTACACCGCGAGATTGCCTGAACGATTTCGCGCGCGGGCACTAGTCGCTTCGGAGGCCGCGATACCGGAGCCTTACTTGAGCGGAAGGGTCGACGCGGTGGCCACCGTGAATGTTCAGGAGCAGTTGCGGAGTATTCGCGAGACGCTCCTCAGCCCTGCGGTTCTCGAGGCGGTAATCCGGGAATTCAAGCTTTACGACCCTGCCGGAAGCCGGGAACGCCAGCGGGCGATTGACGACATGAAGTCACGAATCCAGATTCAGGTCGAGAGCCCCGATTCCTTCTATGTCGGCTTCGAGGGCGATCAACCGCAGCAGGTGACGCAGGTGGCAAATCGCCTGGCGGCGTCGTTCGTGGAGCGAACGTCGGACCTGCACGGCCAACGCGTCGCGCAAGTGGACAGCCTGCTGGACTCAGAGGTGGACCGGCTGCGAACGCAACTGAGGGAACAAGAAGAAGGACTTAAGAGCTATCGGCAGAGTATGGCGCAGGAACTTCCCGATCGCCTCGCAGCCAATCTGAAGTGGCTTGAAAATCTACAGCAGCAGTCGCAAAGTAAATCCGACCAGATTGCGGAAGCCAAGGCGCGGCGCCTGGCCGTGGTCGATGAAATCCTGGCTTTGGAAAACCAGGGCGCGCTCGAAGCCGCGCCGCGAGAAAAGACCGTCAACGAGACTACGCTCGACGACTTACGGCTTAAGTTGAGACAACTCAGGACCCGGTACACCGCCGAAAATCCGGAGATCCAGCGAACCGAAAAGGAAATTCGAGACCTGGAGGCACTGGGAACTCCCCTGGGAACCCGGCGCGAGCCGTCACCCCTGCACATGCGCTATGTGGCATTGCAAGCAGAGCTTACATCGATCGATCAACGCGTGAAGAGTTACCAACAGGAGCAAGCCGTCCTGAAGTCCCAGATGGAGGGTTATGAAAAAAGGGTTAACTCTTCGCCCGGCCTGGAGACTACACTTACTGAACGCATGAGAGACGCGGCGCTTACGCGCACGCAATACGAGACCATGCTCGCGAAGCAACAGGCGCAGAAACTGGATCAGCGGGTGGAAAAGAGCAGCAAGCACGTTGCGTTCAAGGTCATTGAGCCGGCCCAACTGCCTACGGCCCCATACAGCCCGCAGCGTGAGCGGATCATCCTCATGGGTTTCCTGGCGAGCCTGGGGCTTGGATTGGCCGCCATCCTGTTCGTAGAGCAGATGGATACGTCATTCGAGACGATCGAAGAGGTTCAAGGGTTTACGAGCCTCCCGGTCCTGTCGGCCATTCCCACCATAGCCAACAGCCCGCTCAGAATACGGCAGGGAAAAAACGGGCACCACGGCGTAATGCGGCCGGAAACCCCGAAACTCAAGGACGATGGGATCACTCCGGAAGAGCGGCGGCACTTTCAAGAGCACCGGCTGACGGTTCTAAGCGACCCCCAATCCATCGCTTCGCAACAGTACGGCATTCTGACGCTGAAGATTCAAAGGTGGAGAGAGCAGACCGGAGGCCGCGTGCTGGTGGTTACCAGCGCTGCGGGAGGAGAAGGAAAATCGCTGACGGCATTAAATCTCAGCATGGCACTCGCCTCGTCGGTGGAAGGACGCGTTCTGCTGGTGGATTGCGACCTGAGGCGTCCCCAGGTGCATGAGCGGCTGGGGCTCAAGGACCCATCGGGCTTCAGCGATCTGTTGGCGCTCACCGACCGCGAGGTCAGTCCGTTTGTCTCGAAGGCCGGAAACCTGCATGTGATGCCGGGCGGCACGCAGTTGAGCGACCCGGTTGAACTCCTCTCATCGCGACGAACGCGGGAGATCCTTGCCCGGCTGAGGCAGGAATACCAGCTCATCGTGCTGGATAGTCCGCCCATCGTGCCGATTGCCGACAGCCACTTCCTGGCCGGCTTAGCCGACGGAGTCATACTGGTCATTCGCGCCCGGCAGACGCGGCGCGAACTATTGCAACGGGCCGTCGAGAGCCTCGGCGCTACCAACATAGTGGGCGTGGTGTTGAACGACGTTGAATACGGAGACACTCGTTACGCCTATGCTTATCGATACTATCAGCGGCACTACGTGGGCAGGCGTTAACGGGGCTGTCTGGAAGAGACAACGGGACAGGAGCGCCAAAGATGGCGGGAATCGTTTTCTGGATTGCATTCACGTCTATCGTGTACGTCTACGCAGGGTATCCGCTATTGTTGATGCTCTGGCGGAGATTGGGCAGGCGGTTGGTGCGTAAGCAATATCAGGAATTGAGCGTCAGCCTGGTGATCGCGATGCACAACGAGAGGAAGAACGTCAAGGCCAAGATGCAGAACTGCTTTGAGCTGGATTACCCCGCGGACAAGCTACAGGTGATTGTGTCGCTCGACGCGCCGACCGACGGCACCGATATCCTGCTCCGCGAATGCGCCGGCCAGAACGTCGACATTGTCCACTGCCCGGTGCGCAGAGGCAAAGCGGAAGCTTTGAACAGCGGGCTGGCAATAGCAAGAGGCGAGATCGTGATGTTCGCCGATGCCGGGCAACGATTGGAGCGTTCGGCTGTACGCGAGTTAGTAGCGAATTTCGCGGATGAATCCGTCGGTGCAGTTTCCGGAGCGTTGGTCCTGTTGGATGCGCAGGCCGGCGAAGCCACCGATGGAGTGGGTCTGTATTGGCGTTACGAAAAGAAACTGCGCGCCATGGAAAGCGACATCCACTCGGTGCCGGGAGCGACGGGAGCGATCTACGCCATCCGGCGGAAGCTATTTGAACCGCTGACCCCAGGCACGATTCTGGACGACGTGGTGATTCCGATGCGGATCGTACTCGGCGGCAAGCGCGCGATTTTCGATCCGGCCGCGCGCGCGTACGACGCTGTGACTCAAAGCCCGGACGGTGAATACGAGAGGAAGAAGCGGACTTTGACGGGCAATTATCAGCTTTTTGCGGAACTACCCCGGTCGCTGGTGCCGTGGCGCAACCCGATCTTCGTGCAGTTGATTTCTCATAAGGCCGGTCGTCTAATCGTGCCTTATTGTCTGGCTGCACTGTTCACCTCGAACCTGTTCTTGCGCGACGGACCGTATCGAATATTCATGTTTCTTCAGGTCATGTGGTACATCATGGCCTGCGTCGGCTGGCTTGTATCACATCGCGGTGAAATGCGCCGCGCACAACTCCGCACAGTGGGGCAGTAAGGGAAATATGAAGAAGACACTTGGAAGAATCATCCTGATTCCGTACACCTTTGTTTTGATGAACTGGGCGCCCGTTGCCGGTCTGTATTACTTTGTGCGCGGCCGTCCGATGGGAATCTGGAATCCCGCCGCGGTTAAGCGCACCCTGGAGGAACGTATAGTATGACGAGCCCGTCGGCGATAGCGGACCCGTTGGAGGACTCGCCGGTCCACGCGAAGATCCGTATCGAAACCATTACCGGCCACAAGGCCTTCCTGGATCTGGAACCGGTTTGGAACGAAGTGGCGGCGGCCGCCGGACTCGATCATCCTTTTCTGGAGTACGCTTGGGTGCGCACCTGGTGGGAATCCTTCGGCGCCGGGAGTACGCTGCATGTTCTCGTGGTGAGGGCGGGCGATCGCCCCATCGCCATCGCTCCGATGATCTTGACGCCAATCCGCATGTGGGGAGTCAAGGTGCGGCGGCTGGGGTTCTTCTACAATGCGCATGTTCCGTGCGCGGACTTCCTCATCGCTGAGCGGCGGGAAGAGGTCTATCGCGCCATCTGGGATCATCTGTCACGGAACCAGTGTTGGGACCTTGTGCAACTCTGCCAACTGCCGGAGGGGTGTGCAACCCTGGAGGAAATTCCCAAGCTGGCGGCATCGGACGATTGTCGAACCGGAGTCTGGGCATCTGACTCGTCTCCTTACGTGCCACTCCGCTCATCCTGGGACGAGTACTTCGACAGTCTGGCCACAAAGCATCGCTCGAATCTGCGCAATCGATTTAAGCGCCTCAAGGCGGCAGGACCGGTGGAGATGGAAACGATCGCCTCGGGCCAGGGGCTGGTGGAAGGTTTGGAAGACGGCTTGCGACTGGAAGCTGCGGCCTGGAAGGGTGAAGCTCAGACCGCCATCTCCTGCGATCCAGCCGTCTCCAGGTTCTATTCGACGCTGGCCGGGCGGGCGGCTGAGCGCGGTTGGATGTGCTTGCACTTCCTGCAGGCGGGCTCGACGCGAGTGGCCTTCGATTACAGTCTCTGCTACAAGAACCGGATTCATCTGCTGAAAGTGGGGTACGATCCGGTCTACTCGCGATTCTCTCCTTCGAATCTGCTTCTCTGTCTGGTTCTGCAAAACGCCTTCGAGCAAGGTGTGACGGAGTACGACTTTC
>Ga0116223_10003044_pt1 | contig 15329 bp, 13 predicted proteins | sample Sb_taG_3_FD_90092 | JGI IMG/M metagenome (GOLD analysis project Ga0116223, IMG submission 90092) | Peat soil microbial communities from Weissenstadt, Germany - Sb_50d_a_PC metaG | ecosystem: Environmental > Terrestrial > Soil > Wetlands > Peat | place: Germany: Weissenstadt | collected 2010-09-21 | reverse complement strand
TGGGAGGCGTTCCAGGAGCAGCGCATCGAGCGGGAAGTGGAGCGCCTCTATCCTCACCGTGACCTCGTCGCCGGTGAGGCCTTCTTCGCCTTGGCACCGTAGCGGACGGGCGGTTACGCCCGCGCGGTTGAGCATCATCGAGATCGCCGGCTGCCCGATGCCGACCTTGTCCGCCAGCTCGGCCTGAGTCACCCCCTTCGCTTCCATCAGCTCGCGCAGGCGTTCCGCGAAGACAGCTTCCTCCCGGTCCATGCGGTCCAGCACGTCCTTCGCTCCGGGATTGACCGATGGCGCGCTCGCTTCGGCCTCGACGAGGTCCAGCCCGGGTAGCCCCTGATCGTCCGCGTTGGGGAACAGAATTTCGGTAAGCAGCGCGGTCGTCGCGAAGCGCTGTTCCTCGTCCAGTTCACCGCTGTTCAGCTGCTTGAAGAGTTCGATTGCTTCCGCGCGCAGATCCTCGTCGCACTCCGCGAGCGCGAGGACAATCGGCGACGCGGCCTGAAGCGCCGAAACCTGAAGGGCGGTGGCCGCGTTGGGGGCAAAAGCCAGGGCCTTTTCAATGTCCGTGTGAGTCATGGTCGTAACCTCGATCAGCAGGACTCTACCACACTCCTCTTGTGATAATATCACTGAGTATCGGGAAAGCAAGACCAACAAATCACATAATCACAGATGTGTGCGCTTCGCTGATCTGCCATGACCCCGTGCGCGAACAGTTGTCGGCGTCACGCGGCATCGAGCAACTGCCCCTGGTCGCCTACCCGGCTTACTGGCGTACGGGGGCCGTGCCAACCAGCGCTCTCTCGTCTTCGCCGTGCATTCGGCTGATTTGATAGGCCAGGAACAGGAAACTGAACGCGGCGATGGCCAGGGCTCCGACGTTCATCTCCTTCTTCAGCAGGGTGTCGTAGAGCCCGTGCAGCACCACGGGCACTACGACGATCCGGAGCACCGGCAGCAAGAATTCGTACCAGGCGGTGACTCCCTGCATCAGGTCCTGCTGCCGGTGGAGCGTGATGCCCACCGACCCCGTCCAGATAGCGTGCAGGGCCACGCAGGAGACGAAGCGCACGAAATAGATCCCCGGACCGGCGAAGCCGTTGTAGTCGCTGCCCGCGTACATGATGCCCTCGGCGATCCCGAAGCCGGCCCCGGATGCCAGGCCCCAGAGGAACGCGCCCCGCCAACTCTGCCGGTTGGGCCGGCGGTAGTGCCAGAACAACGGCAGTGCCTTCACAACCTCCTCGCAGAGCCCCACGCCGCAGGTGAAGCCGACGAAACTGAGGATCAAGCCGTTTTCCGGGTCGAGCGCCGCTCGGTAGGAGAAGCCGATGAACTTGACGACGTAGAAGAAAATCACCAGGACGCCGCGGCCGGTAAACCAGACGCCCTGGGACCAGTCGGCCAACCGCTGGAACAGGAGCAACAAGCCGATCCCAACCGTGGCCGTGAACAGGCCGAGCCCGAGCAAGTGTCGCCGCTCCGCCGTCCCATGCGCCGCCAGGAGCAGGAAGAAGCCCAGAAACAGGGCGGCGGCACCGGCCCCGAAGGTCCAGTGAATCCAGGTGTCCCGCGGCAAGAACGCGCCCGCCAGCTTGTGTTCGGGAATTGCCTCAAACACCAAGTCGAGCGCCAACTCGCCGTCCCGGACTTCCTTGATGGTGTCAAGAACCCGCGCCTGCTCCTCCGGCGTAAGCCTGTCCAGCGTCTCCTTCATCCGGGTGACTCGATCTTCTTCGGCGGCGTCCGACCCGAGCAGGGATAAGGCCAGAGGGACCAGGGCAAGGACCATTAACCAGTGCGCATGCCTCAGCCACGCCGGGATTTCGTGGACCAGGGACCGGGGCAAGGATGCCGGCACCGGCGCGGGGCGCTCCATCTCTTGAGGTCCGGACTCTGTCCCCTCGTCGCCCTTCGGCCGGGCGACGGCGGGCGCCAATTGCGGCGGCAAGGTAATGCTGTCCTGGCGATCGGGCGGCGACGCGGGGGCACGAACAGCCACGGCTGTGTCCGAGGTCTTCTGGAGGCCTGTTGACCCGACGCCGCTCGGCCGGCTGCCGGCGGGGCTGGGTGGCCCGGGTTGGTTACTCGGTGCTCCCGGACGGGATGGGACCGGAAGCCGGGTTGCGCACCCCTTGCAAAGGAGGACCAAACCCGCCAGAGCAGGACTGAACTCGTGCTCGCGCCCGCAGGTCGGGCAAGTCATGCAGATCATCGCCGAAATCGTGCCTCACCGGGGCAAGGAACAGGTCTCTCGTGCCGCCTCATCGGCGGGTATCCTGAGCAAGGTCCGTGACGGGTCAAGCCATCGCCGGAGCTTACCCTGGCGGGGAACGGCTCGCAATTCTTTTTCCGGGTCAAGGCTCCGGGGGAATGCGGGCTGCGCGGACTCAGCGCTGGCGCGTACCCCGCATGGCCACGCCCCTCTGGTTGATCTGGAGCACGTCGCCCTGGAAGGTCAGATCAATCTTCTCGTCACTCTGGAAGAACTCACTCGGCATCGCCTCACCGCGCCACTGGATCTGCCCGCTGTCCAGCCCGATCCCCCGCACCCGCCAAGTGCCCGAGATGGTCAAGGGCGGTCCCGCGCGATTTACCGTGATGGTGAAGGTGGCGTCGTCGCGAAAGTCCCAGGTCACCTTCGCGTCCTTGAAGCCTTCGACCGACCAGCGGCCGACGAGCTTCTTGACCAGGGGCAGAAAAGCCGGGTTGCTGGCCGTGGGGTCGTCCTTGCGCGGGCCGACGGGCTCCGCCAGCGTCCACAGGCGTAGCGTCTTGTCCGAACTGGCCGAGAGGACCCGCCGGCCATCGGGACTGAAGGCCACGCTGGTGACCTCCGCCGTGTGGCCCTCGAACGCCTGCACTTCCTTGCAGCTTTCCACGTCCCAGACGCGCACCACCTTGTCCACCCCGCCGCTGACCGCACGCCCGCCATCACTGGTCAGGGCGATCGCCCGGGTATTCGCCGTGTGGCCCCGAAAAGTTCCCCGCTGCGTGCCCATCTGGTCCATGACCACGACTTCGGGAGCGTCTCCCGCGGCGAGCAACCGCCCGCTCGCGTTCGTCAGGACGGCATACACGATCTTCTTGGCGAAGGCGACGGGGTTGTAGCGGCCCAATTCGGGATCCTGGCCAACGTTGTACAGGCACACCGACCCCTGCGCGTAGCCTACGTAGACCATGCTGCCGCCGGGATGGAAGCTCACGGTGCGCGGCGTGCCCACGTCGTCGCGCCGTTCCTTGTGCCACACCTCCTGCCCGGTCTTCGTGTCCCAGACGCGGACGCTGTAGTCCAGGCCGGCCGAGACGACACGGCTGCTGTCCATGGAGAAGTCCACGGCCATGACCGGCGATTTCTGTTGATGACCGGCGAAGGCCCGCTCCTCCTGCCACTTGTCGAGATCGAGCAGTTTCACCCCCCCATCGCGGGTCCCAACGACCGCGTGTTTGCCGTCAGGGGCGATGGCCGCGCAATTGGCCATCGGGACCACCAGACTTTTGACCGGGTTCCCCGTCGCGGAGTCCCAGAGGCGGATGTTGTCATCGACCGCACAGGACAGGATGTGCTTGCCATCGGGCGTAAAGCCGCCGTAAACGATCCTGCCCTTCTCGACGGCAAAAGCCCCAACCGGGGGGGCTGGGTCGCCCTTGGCGACCTGTTTGTCGGTGGGTGCGCCTCCGTCCCTGCCCCTCAGGGCCAGCCAGATGCCGCCGCCCACCAGGCCGACGAGCAGGACAACTCCACCGAGGGCAGCGACGAGCAGGACGGGCGACGTCCGGCGTTTCTTCTTGCGCGGCCTTTTCGGCTCATCTGCCGCCGATCTCCGTGTCGGAACCTTCGGCTTGGCGGTGACGCGGCCGGAGCTATCGTCCGCGGTCTCGTCCTCGTCGCGGGACGGAACCGACACGCGGAAGGCCGCCTGACACCCGGAGCACTTGACCCGTTTGCCGGCGGCGGAATCGGGGGCACGCACGCTCTTGCCGCAATGTGGACACTCGGTTGTGATGGCCATGATAGTGTTCGTCCCTTGGCAGCCGGTGCCCGGCAGTGGCCAATAGAGCCCTGGCGGATCAGCCGAAGACGAACGTAGCAGACCGCCCAGGGAACCGCAACCAGAAACTGCCTCCCTGGCGAATGAGCCTCGGATGACTCCAGGTGGAGCCAGGTCGAGGGACCGAGTGGCGGGAGAACGGCTTCCGCGCGTCAGGCGTTCGACTGTCCCATGAGGTAGCCGCGCAGGTCGCAGAAGATCTGGGCGCAGCGGTCGCGCCAGTCGGGGCTGGCCGAGGTCGCCTCGGCCGGCCGCAGGACGACGGTGATGTGCAGCGGGCTGTCGCGGCCGGGGTCGGCCTTCTGCAGCTGCAGCTCCAGGTCGATCGGGCTCGACTTGCGGCCGATGCCGAACCAGGAAACGCGGCCGGCGCCGGCGCCTTTGGGGTGATACGTTGGGGTGCGGGAGGGTGCCACAATGCCGTGACATGCCCCGTGGCACCATCGTGGTACCCTTGGCACCCTTGGCACCCTGACGCGTTGGCCCGCTTGGAACCAGTCCGCGGCGCCGAAGCGCCAAACTGTCTGCGCCGGTGCCCCGTGTGAGAAAGTCCCGGCTCGGATGGCACGGTGCGCTTCTGGGTCGCGACGACCGGCCGCGAACGGGCTTGTGTCGCTTGGGGAATGAGGAATGTGCAGTGCGTGGCGTTCGCGCCCGACGGCATGACCGCTGCCGCCGGGGGAAGTCCCCGAATAAGCTCGTGGTTTGGGATGTCGATGAGGGAACCGGATGGGATCGACTGCCAGGGGAAGTTCTTGTTGACCCCGGCTCGGGCACGGGGGAGAATGAACGTATTGGGTCTGCAACGGCATCGTTTGGCCGCGCGGCCCCCCGGAACGAAAAACGGCTCCGCGGACTAACTCAGCTCGGAGGCGTGGGTGCGCACCGTCCTGTTGACGTTTCTGGTTTTTTTCCTTGCCCTGGCCGTTCTTCTCGCGTTCACCGCCTGGGCGAGTGCCGGCGTTCCGTGGTACGCCGGACTGCTGGGGCTTCTGGCCCTGCCTGTCGTTCTGGTCGTCGGGCTGGCCCTGGGCGTCCGGCTCTACCTCTGCCGCGCTCCGTTCTCCGACGCAGTGCCGACGCCGAGCAGCCAGGCGATTCGCGGGGGCGAGTCACCCCCGCCGACTGACGCCGTTCCTGGCGGCCCCGTGGGGCGCCGCGGCTGATCCTGGCGCCTTGTCGGGGCCGGGCGCGCTCTTCCATCGCCGGCGGCAATCTGGAGTATCGCCCGCATGCCTCCGCAGGACGCACCACGGCAGAGCAGTCCCAATCCTTACCAGGGAATCTGGCGCGTTCCGCGGGAGCCGGATAGGGATGGACACGTGCGCGCCGCCTTCGTGGTGGTGGCTTATGATCGCTGGTTCTGGGTCGTGGCCCGATTCATCCCTCCGCAGGCCATGCGCGAGGGCCTGGAACAGCTCAGGTCCCGATATCCCCGGCTTGCCCAGTTCCTCGATCAGTTTGAGCTGGTTGACTTTCGCTAGGCATTCTGGGACCAGGGCGGGTGGACGGACTTCGATGACCGGCCACCCGGGCGGGTTATCCTCGCCCTCTCGCGCTGGGCGTTGCTGCGCGCGTGGCGCTCGGCAACGGCGTCTCACGAGCTGCTGCACTTGGCCCGTCACGTTCACGGAATCACGCAGTTCGGCGTGCGCCCACCCTGGCATCACCGTTGGCGGGAGGAGCTGAAACTCTTCGTCTTCGGGGCGGCCTACGCCCCCCTGAGCTGGGTAGCCCTCCTGGTGCTCCCGCTTGTCCCGGCGTTGCTTCTCTTTGCCATCCTCGGCTTGCTCGCGCTGCTGTAATCCACGAGCTGTGCCGCGTAAGAGGAGGGCGGAAAAGAGATCAGATAAATGGTGCAGATAAATGGTGTCACAGATAAATGGTGTCACAGATAAATGGTGTCAGATCATTTTTCCGTCGGTGAGATAAATGGTGTCAGATCATTTTTCCGTGAGATAAATGGTGTCAGATCATTTTTCCGTCGGTGGCTGGCGGAAAAATGATCTGACACCATTTATTCCGTCGGTGGCTGGCGGAAAAATGATCTGACACCATTTATTCCCGGTTATTGCCGCGGTTGAGCGCGTGGTAGATCAGGCCGTCGGCGATCAGTCGAGGGGGTCGTCCCATGACGACAGCTTAACTCGCCGCGAGCAGACCGGCAAGATGGAAAAATGAACTGACACCATTTTTCCCGACACCATTTTTCCCTGACTTGCGCTCATGCCGGTCAGCTGTTGACTGGCCCACGGCCGAGTCGCCGATCATCGCCCCAAGCGTTTCTGATTTTTTCATTGACACGGGGTGCGTTCATGAATGACAATTCACCCTCGCGCGATGGCGGGGCGAGGCTACCCCGAAACGATCTACACCGAGGCAGGGCATGGGGTGCGTTGAATGCATCCTCTTTGACGGGAGTTCTTCCATGGCCGAAGACGGTGGGAAGCGGGAAATCGTGGTGATCCCCGAGGGGACGCCGTCCGATGCCCAAGGGCAAGTCATTCATCCGCCGGCCGTTCCGCATGCCGTCCAGGGGCAAGTCGTGCGGACGTTGCGGCTTGGCCCGCAGCAAGACCTGGATCTGACAAACCTTGACCCCCGCCAGGCGGCGGCGCTGGAAGCCAAGGCGCATGAGAAGGCCATCGAGCGAGACGATCGGCGACAGCAACTGAAAGACGACCTCGGAGCCACCGCCGCGCAGCTCAGCATCTTCACCAAGGCCGTGGAGGACGCCACGGCGCAGAACGCCGCCGTGACCATCACCAACACGAAGGATGACAGCCAAGGGCGCACCGAGATCATTCTGGGCAATTCCGCCGCGGCGCAATCAGGGAAACTCTCACGGTCTCAGCAGGGTTTCACTGACAACGCGAAGTTGTGGACCGTGCTGGCGGTCATCGCCGGCATCGTCATCGTGGTCGTTGCCCTGCTCAGGCGATGAGTCCCCATGTACCACAAACGGATCATCCTTGACGGAGACAGCGATGCGGCTGTGATTCTTGCCCAGACGGGTGCCGAATGCAGAGCAGCCGGCCTTTCCCCTCAAGACACCGAGATCGTCATCTCGGAACTGAAAGATCCCCTTCGCACTCTAATCCAGAGTGGGAGCGCCGTCGCTTCATCGGGCGGCCGATTCCTCGCGGATCGGAAGGTTGAGACTGATGCGGCAATCATTACATTGGTCGCCCGTTACGGCGTACCTTGCGGCCTTTTTGCTCGTCTGTGGAATGCGCTTTCGCGCGGGAGGTAGCAATGGCTCGCCGTCGAAACATCTACCGGATCAGTAAGGCAGGCTTGGCGCGCGCCAATCAACACATCCGCGAAGCCAAGGAATTGAGCCGGGAACTTGGTGGCACGGATCAGGATGTTAAACGGTACTTTTTCGGCCTGTCACCTGCGGAGTTGTGCCTGATCCTCGATGCATACGAGCGCGAACACGGTAAAGACGCTCGCAAATATGCCGAAGGGACGGTTCCTACATGGCGTTCTGGCTCGCGTAAGATGAGCGGGCAGACTGCCGCGCGCTTGTTCAAGCTGCTGCCCCGGTTCATGCCACTGGACCGCAAATATGCCCTCGTAGAATCTCTCTGGGAGCTACAGGCTCCCCGCTCCGAGTATTCAATCGCCTTCGGCCGCAACGCTGATGCGCGGGAGGTGGGTGAGGTAGTAGATCGGCATGTGACGGCAACCGTAAATGGCCACACAATATCCGAGGGGCTGCAACGGCGGTTCGAGTGGCTTGCGGACGGTGATGCGAAGGTAATGCAGGAGTTACTGAACCACTTCCTCATTCGCGACCGGCAATTAGCCATCGCAGCGGTCGGCGCTGAAGTGGTGCTGATTCTACAGCATGCGCGTGATGATTCCGTTGTCCGGGCGTTTACCCGAGAGCTGAAGGTCGGTGGGCATACGGTCCATATTTTTCTCGACCCCCGCGCGACGGAAGTGAAACTGTCGCCAGGCGCGCCGCGATTCCGATTGGCGTTTGATTATTCGTGGATCTGGGCACTCGTCGTCTTGGGAGTCATTGCCACGATCATCACGCTGATCGTCTGGGGAAGTCGAACGACAGGAGGCAGAGATATTGGCAAACCCTCGCCTCGATCCAGTGGCCGTCGATGAGGCCGTCCAGGCGAAGCTTGAGCAGCGTTACCGGGGCTGTTCAACCCGCTGTGGACGCCGGCACTGGTCTTCCTGATCCGGTACTACTGCGACCGCTACTTCCGTTGGTTTGCAGGATAAATGGTGTCAGATCATTTTTCCGTCGGTGGCTGGCGGAAAAATGATCTGACACCATTTATCCTGCGGAAAAATGATCTGACACCATTTATTCTGCTGACACCATTTATTCTGACACCATTTATTCTGCTCCATAGTACGGCATCACTTACGTCGAAATGGTCCCGCCAGCGTTCCCCAGGGCCATTTCGACGTAACTTCTTTCGCGACAATAGGAGCCGTAAATTGTCCCCTTGCTCCCTTGCTCCCCTCGGCGGCTCTCTTCGTCCGCTGGCATCAACGGACCACCTGGACATGCCAGGGACGGCCCTCGATCTTCAGCTCGTGGATCACCTTGCCGTTGCGGTCCACCTCGATCACCTTGTTCTCGTAGCTTACGGTAAGCAGCGTATCACCGTTGGCTAGGCGGGCCGCACAAAAAGCAGGCTTGGGCACCTCGCACTCCCAGACCTTCTCACCGTTGAGGGTAAGTTCGACCACCTTTGTGCCCTTAGCCACAGGAACGAGAAGATGACCGTTCGGCAGAACCGTCAACCTCACCCAGGGGTGGACTGCCCCTTCCAGCGCGAAGCGGCTCAGCACTTTTCCCTTGGAGCTAAGGAGGACGACATCGGTTCCTGACGCCAGACTGCCGTCCTCGGTAGTCGGGTCGTCGCCCATCGACACGGCCACGATTCGGCCGTCGCGCAATTGGTGCGCGCTCCACAGGAAGCCGTCCCACTTGACCGACCAGACCGGATCGCCCTCGGCATCCACTTCCTGGAGCTGTCGGCGCGTCGCGATCAGGGTGTTGCCGTCGGGCAAGCGCTGGCAACTCCCCACCAGGGAAGCGCCCGGCCTTCCCTTGCGGGCCAGGTTCTTCTCCCAGACGACCTTGCCGCTGCGGTCGCGCTCACTCACCAGCCCGGCGTGATTCTCGGCGACGAGGAGGCGACCGCTTGGGAGGAACTGCACGTCCAGGGGCCCGCCGGGGCCTTCCACCTGCCAACGGAGCTTGTAGTCCGTGCCATAATCGAGGAGGCGACCGTCGTCGAGGTCGGCGATGAGGAGGGAGCCGCGGTCTTCCTCCGGCCAACGGACCCGGGAAAGGTCGAGGCGTTCGGACTCGGCCTTCCACCACCTTTCCCATGCGCCGCGACATTCCTTGCGCGACGCCACGCTGCCTTTGAGGATGGCCGTCGGCCGCTTGGCCCCGGCGGCCTGAGTCAGCAGTGCTTCTGCTTGCCAGGCGACGGGGAGTCGGGCTTCCCCGAGTAGGGCAATCAACACGGGCAGGCTGGCCTTGTCCCCGGCCCGAACGAGGGCGCGGGCCGCAGACAGGCGCACGCGCGCGTCGGCGTCCTCCAGCAACCGGACCACCGCCTCATGCTGTTGGGGTGGCAGTTTTCGGGCGAGAACGAACGCCGCGCCCGCACGTCGGGCGGGATCCTTATCGCCGAGTGCGGCGACGATATCGGCCTCAGGCTTGCCGTCGCGGTAGCCGGCGCCAGCAAGGGCTTGCAGCAGTTCGTACTCTTGTTGATCGTCTTCGGCGTAGGGTAGGTAAGCGAGCAGGGCGGCTGCAGCACCCGCAGGGTTCCGCGCCGACAGGACACGAGCAGCCGCCTCCAGGCGTTCCGGACCTTCCACCTGCTCGATTGCGTGAAGGCACTCCCGCGCCCCCCGAACACGCTCGGCGTCACGGTCCTTCAACGCTGCTCGAAGGGCGGGCACCGCAATCCGGCCTGCTGCGACCAACTCCCGCGAGGCTTTCTCCCGGACGGGGAATTGCTCGTCGCCGAGGCGCTTGATCGCGCCGGCGATATCGGCTTGGCCGGAGGCGGCAGTCGCCCGGCTACGGAAGAGAGCAAGAAGGTTCGCGGAATCGGCATCCACGTGAGCTTCGTTGAGAAGACGCAGGTCTTCAGCATGCTCCTCCTCGAATGTCGGAGGCGCGGAAGTTCCAGGGGAGGAAAGGAGCGAGAGGGCAGCCAGAGCCAGGAGAGAGGAGTGAATGCGAGCCATTGATGCGACCTGGCGTTCCGTCGGGCGGACAGTGAAGTTATCGAAGGAACCACGGAGCCATGAGCTCCACGGCCTCTGTCGTGATCGGCTATCTGAACACAAGGGCATCGCTGGTATCCGCCGGTCACGAGGAGGAACTGTCTTCCGGTGAGTGAGATCACGAGGCCAATCCAGCCCCGTACGTAGCAGGAAACGTCCAGCGAGACTCCTCACGATCACCGCGCACTACTTGTCCCCATCAGTGAACGGAAGCCGGACAATGTCTTTACCTTGCACGGCCAGAATAGTTTGCCCATCAGGGGCTATCGCCAGCGCGTTAAACCACGTATCCTGCGCGCCTTGGTATTTCGCACGGACCCGGCCCGTGCGAACGTCCCAGACCCGAACTGTGCCGTCGCTGCTCCCCGTGGCCAGGATCGTGCCTCGCGCGTTGGTCGCGAGAGATCGGACCGACCCTTCGTGTGCCTTCAGCGTCCTGATCGCCTTGCCCGTGGATGGGTCCCAGAGCATCACCACCCCACCCAAGTCCGCGGTCGCAAGCCATTTTCCCGAAGGGCTGAAGAGTACCTGGTACACGCTATCGTCGTGGCCCCTCAAAGTATGTAACAATTTACCAGTCGATGCATCCCATATTCTGCAGGTATCGTCGGAGCTCCCCGACGCGAGGAACCGGCCGTCCGGGCTGAAGACAACAGAGAAGACCGTGAACGCGTGCCCGTTCAGGGTCAGCAGGCGTTCTCCCGTCTCAGTGCGAAAAATCCCCACCTCGCCGGGGTGACCCGCCTTGCGGACGTTCTGCCCAGGGACCGCCAGGCGTCGCCCGTCAGGGCGGAAAGCCAAGTGGGTTGTCCTCACATTCCAGAAAGCACGTTTCTCCTCGTCGTCATGGTAGAAATAGAATCGCCGGAACTCCTTGCCGGTGTCCGCGTCCCACAACCCGACGAGTCCGTCTTGTGAAGTGGCCGCTATCACCTTCCCGTCGGGGCTGTAGGCCAGACCACCGACCGAAAACACCTTGGAATGGATGGTAAGCAACGACTTGCCCGACTTGGCATCCCACACTCGGATTATTGTATCCCCCCCGCACGAGAGAAGACGTGTGCCATCAGGGCTAAATGCCAGGAAATCGACACTCCCCCCGTGCGCCCCGGACACAAACGGCAGCGGCTTGAGTGCCTCTTCGGAACTGGCATCGGGAGGGGCAGCCACGGATGTCAATGTGACAGGCCAGGGAGCGATGCTACTACCGATGAGGCTGACCAACAGGGCAGCGTTTCTGAGTAGATGAATCATCGGTCGTGATTGGCGCGCGGGCATTCGTGTTCCTTGTGCCTCGGCGGTTCGGAAATACGGGAACGGTTACGGCAGAGGGGTCAGAAAAGGTATCAGGATCCTTTTTGGGCCGAAAAAGGATCCTGATACCTTTTCTGGCCCTGGAATGTATTCAATCTCGCAATCGCGACCCTCCGCGCGACTACTATCGGGCTTTGTCAACGAATGGGAGCCGCACGATTTCCCGGTCTCGTCCGGCCAGGAAACACTTCCCGTCAGGGCTTATGGCCACCGGGCCGAACCCGGCAGAATCCTCACGATCCGCACAAGAATACGTGGCCCGGAGTTCCCCTGTGCGAACGTCCCAAATCCGCACATGCCCGGTGCTTGCGCTAGCGAGGATCGTGCCATCCGGGGTCATGGCGAGACCACTAATGGGTGCGCTGTCTCCTTTAAGCGTTCTGATGGCCTTGCCCGTGGAAGGATCCCAGAGCATCACGCCCCCGCCGCCGTCCGCGGTCGCAAGCCATTTTCCCGAGGGGCCGAAGAGAACGTGATCGACGCCGTTCTTGTGGCCCCTCAAGATATGGAGCGATTTGCCGGTAGCTGCATCCCAGATCCGGCACGTGTGGTCCGCGCTCCCCGAGGCGAGCAAGCGGCCATCCGGGCTAAAGGCAACCGCGTGGGCCGCCAGCGCGTGCCCATACAGGGTGAGGAGTCGCGCCCCATTTTCCGTGCTGAAAAGGCCCACCTCGCCCGGGGTGCCGGCTTTACGGCGGTCCTTGCCCGGCACGGCCAAGCGCCGGCCGTCAGGACTAAAGGCCATTCGACCGCGTACCGCATCCAGAAGCGCTTCTTTATCTTCTTCGTCCTGGAAGAAACAAATGCGGCGCAGCTTCTTCCCGGTCCGCGCATCCCATAGCCCGACGGAGCCAGGTAAAGCGGCGGCTATCATCTTTCCGTCCGGGCTATAGGCGAGGCCTTGGAGTAGAGGATTGTCATCCCCGAAGCCCTCGACGGTCAGCAATCGCTGACCCGACTTCGCGTCGAAGATCCGGATATCGTCCTCGAACCCGCCCGCGAGGAGGCGGTCCCCGGAAGGACTGAACTCGAGGAAAAGGACACCCTCCGCGTCGGTCCGCGTGATAAAGGGCAACGGCTTTGTCTGTTGCCGAGAGTCGTCCTCGTGCGGGTAGGCGATAAGTGAAGTTAGAGCCACGCCGCAACAGGCGATGCTGCCCAACAGCAGGGTTGCAAACCCAAGCGGACGAGGCTTCGGCCCTGGTTTGTGTACTGTCATGTTCTCGATCACTCAGAAACGTATCCGATCCGAAGAAGCGTGAATGCAACCGGCGTGCATCGACGTCGGCGTTGCGGCTGATGCGGGGTTGTCCCGTTCATGCGCGAATGGGAACCGGGGTCGGAAAGGGAAACCCGGTCGGGAGCACTCCGGCCCTCTTTGTCTTCCTCAGTCATCCCCACCATCGCGTGTTCACCATCAAGGAATCGTGGACGCCAGGGCACCCGTCTCGAGATTCCAAATGCGTACGCTCCCGTCGTCGAATGTCACCATCAACCACATGCCGTCGGCCGACACTGCCATACCGGAGACGGGGGGCAATCCCGTAGCGTCTGCTAGGACTACGCTGCCGCCTTTCACCACGATGGTCCATTTGCCGCCGTCGTCTCGGTCGGGGTAGGCCTCGATGACCTTCCCCTTGCGGGGCCCCGTTGCGGGCACGGCAATGTAGACGGGCCCGTCTGCACCAGCGATAGGGTTGCGAGGGTTAGGGGCGGTGGGCAAAACAATTTTTCCGTCATTGGGGAGCGTCAGCTGGACGTAATCTTTTAGTCCACCCAGGTAGATGTACGTTGTGCCACCCACCGTGACGATCGTTAGGGAGTAGAAGGGCCCTCCTGGAACCGAGATCTCGGCGAGCAGTTTGCCGGTAATAGGATCGTAAACATAGAGATTATCACCAGACACTATGACTAGCTTCGGTTGCGTGTTATCGGGGGCGATCCCGATCAGAGTGGAGGGTCTCTGCTTGGTCGGCAGCTTAATCCAACCCTTGCCCTTCGGCGGGTACGTGTACACAGCCCCGCGCGCGGTGGTGACAACGAGACCAGGCCCCCCGTCGAGGGTCGCAAAGGGCGTTATCGAAGTGATGGCCGACCCATCGCTGCTCACCTGGGTGCCGTCCTCGTACTTCTCCGTCGTGGTGTTATAGATGTAGATCTTCCCATCACTCGTTCCGACCACGTAATTTCCCGCTGCATTCTTGGCGATTGCAGTGATCGTAGGCGCCTTTCCGCCGGGGGCCGGGGGGAGTGCCGGAAGTGGCGTCGGCTTGCCGACGATCTCACCCTTCCCGTTGATCTTGTAGATCTGCGCTTGCCCGTTTGGCCCCAGGATCATGAAGCTCTTTTCGTCGATCCATATCGGAGAGCCGACACCCTTCGATGCTGGCGCCTTCCCGGCGGGTTCCGATAGCAGCTGGTATGGCGTGGCGCTGCTCCCGAGCCCAAGTAGGGGAGCCGTGATGCCCCAACTGAGGGGCACGTTGCTGCTGTAAGTGCCGTCCATCACCCCGATCGTGCTGAGGAAGTTTCCGGCGCCCGCGACGATGCTACTGATGGTTCCGGAGATCAACCCCGTTGCCGAATTGATGCTAAGCCCGCTGGGCAACCCCGTGGCGACGTAGGTCAGGGTTCCGCTGCTGGAGTCGCTGGCCTCGACTTGCACACTGATTGTATTCCCCTCGCTGAAGTTCTCGAGCGGGAGGGGCGTGATCGTCACAGGGCTGTTGATACCCCAGTCAAAGATCTGGCTAGCGGTGTAGGTGCCGTCGCTGGCGGTCACCGTGACGCCGTACTCCCCCGTCGCGGCGGCCCCAATAGCGACCGTGCCGGTAATGGCGCCCGTGCTGGTGTTGATCTTGAGCCCTGCCGGCAAACCCACGGCGGAATACAGCAGCGTGCCGCTGCTGGAGTCGCTGGCGCCGATCGACAACGAGGGCGTGTCGCTTTCCGCGTTCGTTTGCGCGGCCGGCAGTGTCACCGTCACGGGGCTGCTCACCGTCCAGGTGAACGTCAGGTTGGTGCTGTAGGTCCCGTCACCGGCCGTCACAGTGACGGTGTACAACCCGTTCGCGGCGTCGCCCAAAGCGATCGTGCCGGTGATGGCGCCGGTGCCGGTGTTGATCGCGAGCCCGGCAGGGAGGCCGACGGCGGAATACTGCAGGGTGCCACTGCTGGAATCACTGGCGCTGATCGAAAGAGAGACGGTGTTCCCCTCGGTGTTGGTCTGCGCGGAGACGGTCGAAATCGTGACGGGGCTACTTACGGTCCAGGTGAAGGTCTCCTGGGCGCTGTTGGTCCCGTCGGTGGCGATCACCGTCACGGTGTACGGCCCGTTCGCGGCGTCAGCCAGGGCCAGGGTCCCGGTGATGGCGCCCGTACTGGGGTTGATCTTCAATCCGCCCGGCAAGCCCTCGGCGATGTACTTCAATGTGCCACTGCCCGCGTCGCTGGCGCTGATCGACAGGGAGGCGCTGTTGCCCTCGGTGCTGCTCTGGTTGCTTGGCGTCGTCATCGTGACGATGCCGGCTGCGGCGACCACCCAGTTGTAGGTGTCCGTCTGCACGTACGTGCCGTCACCGACCGTGACCGTCGTCGCGTAGAAACCGATGTCGGTGGCGCTGGAACCGATGGTGCCCGAGATCAGGCCGGTGCTGGTGCTGATGCTCAGGCCCGCCG
>Ga0116223_10003041_pt1 | contig 15338 bp, 14 predicted proteins | sample Sb_taG_3_FD_90092 | JGI IMG/M metagenome (GOLD analysis project Ga0116223, IMG submission 90092) | Peat soil microbial communities from Weissenstadt, Germany - Sb_50d_a_PC metaG | ecosystem: Environmental > Terrestrial > Soil > Wetlands > Peat | place: Germany: Weissenstadt | collected 2010-09-21 | reverse complement strand
GCGCGCCAGCACGCGGTAAGCTGCGGTCGGGGTCGTAACGTCGTTCATCGGCACTTCTAGAATGTCGCCTGGGTTGAGCCAACCGGTCCGGCCCGAAGTGGCCGGCCCGATGACGAGCTCCGTGAAACCCGGGGAGCGGCGCCAAAAGCCTCTCGATCGTTCCCGGATTTCGCTCCGCTCAATCCGGGCTACTACATGGGCGGGGCTACAATCGCCGGAAAGGGTGGGAGGCTGACGAGCGACCCGAACCGCGCTCGTTAGGGCTGCTTCCTTCCGGACCTGACCCGGTTGGCGAGTGGCTCGTCCACCGCCAACCTCCCGGCGTCTATATTGGCCGCGGCGCAGGGGAAAGCAAGCTGGCCCATTCCCCCTCCCACAAGGGGTGATGGGGAGCTAGATTGCCCGCCGTCATGCTGCGACACGCGCAATGAACATTCGCACGATCGTCCTCGGCGTCGTCATCGTCGTCATCGCCTTTGTCGGCGCCACCTTGCTCATGAACATACTCTGGCCGACCGCGCCGGCTCCGATCCAAGGGAGCCGGCCGGCGCTGGTGGCGGTACCGCCGCTGCAACCGCTGACCGGCACGTCGACGGTGCTGGCGCCGGCAGCCATCGCCATGGCGGCGATCCGCGAGGTGCTCGAAGCGCAGGCGCCGCGCAACCTCTCGGGCAAGCCGCAAAATCCCGTCTCGCAATTGCTCTCCACCGCGCAGCTCACTTTCAACGTCACCCGCGGGCCGCTGAACGTCTCCGGGCGGCCCGACGCGCTGGTCACGGCTACGGCGCTCTCCGGCACGTTCGAGGCGCTGGGCACGCTGACCGGCGGCGCCAGCGCTGGTCTCAACGCAATCGGCGGCGCCGTCGGCAACATCATCGGCGGCAATGTGGGACAGCAGGTACAATCGCTCGCCGGCAAAACCTTCGATCAACATGCCGATATCCACGGCACGGTGACGGCGACATCGCGCCCGACCATCGCGCCGAACTGGCGGCTCTCCCCCAACCTGTCGGCCCAGGTCAACGTCGTCGACGTCGTGCTGCCGATCGGCGGCATCAAGCTCAGCGTCTCCGGTGAAGTGACGCCCGTGCTCGACAATCTGGTGCGTGACCAGACCAACGCGCTGGAAGCGCGCGTGCGCAACGATCCGTTCATCGAGCTTGCGGCGAGGAACGAATGGGCCAAGCTGTGCCGCGCCATTCCGCTCGGCGCGGCCGTCGCGGGCGCGCCCAACCTCTGGCTCGAAGTGCGTCCGACGCGCGCGATCGCGGCGCAGCCGCAGATCGACGCCCGCGCGGTCACCTTGTTGGTCGGCGTGCAGGCGGAAACCCGCATCGTGCCCGGCGAGACCAAGCCCAATTGCCCGTTTCCGAAGCAGCTCGACCTCGTGCCGCAGGCCAACGAGGGCACGCTCGACATCGCCGTTCCGATCGACGTGCCTTTCACCGAAGTCAGCCGCATTATCGACGAGGAGTTCAAGGGCAAGACACTGCCTGAGGACGGCTCCGGCGCGTTCGCCACCACCATCCGCCACGCCACCATCGCCGCCTCCGGCGACCGGCTGCTGATTTCGCTTGCAGTCAACGTCAAGAAGCGGGGCTTCTTCGCCGTTGGCGCCGACGCCAACGTGGACATATGGGGACGGCCGGCGCTCGATCGCGACCGGCAGATCCTGCGCTTCACCGACGTTGCGCTCGACGTTCAGTCCAAGGCGGCGTTCGGGCTTCTGGGCGAAGCGGCGCAGGCGGCCGTGCCCTATCTACAAAGGACGCTCGCCGAGCAAGCCGTGATCGATTTAAAGCCGTTTGCCGCGGACGCGAAGAAGCGTATCGGCGCCGCGGTCTCCGGTTTCGCCGGCCAGAGCCCCGGGCTCTCCGCGAATATTGCCGTGAACGAGCTCCGCCTCACCGGCATCGCCTATGACGACAAGACGTTGCGCATCATCGCGGACGCCAAGGGGAGCGTGAACGTGGCGATCTCGTCGCTGGCGTGGCAGTAGGTTTACGGACCGGCTGGCGTCACGCACCGGGTTGGGGCATAGAGCGTGGGTCGAGCAGTAAAACGCAAGCTGCCGAGTTCCTGACCATCGTGTCCAATCGTCCCGATCGCAATTCGCCGCCGCGCCAGGCCTATTCCGGAAGCCGCATCGAGCGCGCCGCCGTGCGCCGCAGCGACCCAGCCACGCTAGTGACGCTGGCGGAGAACAATCGCGCCGGCTTCTACGTGATTGGTGGCGATGCCGTGGTGCTGAAAAAACGCGGCGAAGATCTCGATCCGCTGTTTTTGCCCGGCGAAATGCGCGCCTTCGGCACCGCGCGCGAGACCGTGTTCCTGGGCCTTCTGGATGAAGCGCCGCGCTTCGGCGCCGGTTTCGATCCGGCGGCGGTCGAGCCGCTCAAAGCGCGTGACGATTTCAAGCTGATCGATCTGCGGTCGATCGCGGTGCAGGGTGCCGTCGCCGCCGAGCATCTGCCGCCGCTCGCCGAAGCCAAGGCGGTCCTCGGCTGGCATGCGCGGCACCGCTTCTGTCCCAATTGCGGCACGGCGACGAATGTCGTGCAGGCCGGCTGGCGGCGCGACTGTCCGTCCTGCCACGCCGAGCATTTCCCTCGCACCGATCCGGTGGTCATCATGCTGGCGATCGCCGGCGAGCGCTGCGTGCTCGGCCGTTCACCGCGCTTTCCGCAAACCATGTGGTCGTGCCTCGCGGGTTTCGCCGAGCCTGGCGAGTCGATCGAGGAAGCGGTGCGCCGCGAAGTGCGGGAAGAGGTCGGCCTCGCCTGCGCCCGCGTCGCCTATTTCGCCTCGCAGCCCTGGCCGTTTCCCTCATCGCTGATGATCGGATGCCACGCCGAAGCGCTGACCGAAAATATCGTCATCGACAAAAGCGAGATCGAGGATGCCCGCTGGTTCGACCGCGCGGAGCTCAAGCTGATGCTGGCGCGCGAGCATCCCCAGGGGCTCGCCACGCCGCCGCCGATCGCCATCGCGCATCACATCATCCGCGCTTTTGTTGAGCACGGCCGCAATGTTCTGGTGGACTGATGCCGGGCAAGACCGACGCGCCGCGCATCCTCTGCACCGGCATCATCGTGCTCGACGAGGTGTTTCACGTCGCAGATTTTCCGCGTCCGGACGCCAAGGTCGAGGCAAAGGACTTTTTCATCGTCAACGGCGGTTGCGCGGCGAACGCCGCCGTGGCCATCGCGCGTCTCGGCGGCATGGCGAAGCTCGCCGGCCCGCTGGGCGGGCCCGCGGGCAAGGACGACAACGGCGACCGCGTGCTCGCCGCGCTCGCGCGTGAGCATGTCGACACCAGCACCTGCCAGCGCATTGACGGCCTGGCGACGGCGCTGTCGGCGATTTTCATCGACGACCGCGGCGACCGCACCATCGTGACCTATCGCGACAAGCGCATCGCCGCGGTGGCGCCGAACGATCCGATGGCGCTGACCGCCGATATCGACCTGGTGCTTGCCGACAATCGCTATCCGCCGTTCGTGCGGCCGGTATGTGAGGCGGCGCGGCAGCGCAAGCTCCGCATCGTGCTCGACGCCGACAAGGCGACGGTCGAAGACGATCCGCTGTTTCGCCTCGCCTCCCATGTCATCTTTTCCTCCGAGTGCCTGATCGCCACCAGCGGAACGGCCGATCTCGGCGAGGGGCTGCGCCGCATCGCGCGGCATAGCGGGGCGTTCCTCGCCGTGAGCAACGGACCGAACGACATCCTCTATCTCGATGGCGATGCGCTGCGCCGCGTGCCGGTGTTCGCAATCCGCGCCGTGGATACGCTCGGCGCCGGCGACGCCTTGCATGCCGGCTTCGCGCTCGCGCTCGCCGAGGGCCAAAGCGAGGTGGCGGCCTTACGCTTCGGTGCCGCGGTCGCCGGTATCAAGTGCTCGCGCTTCGGCGGCTCGGCCGGAACGCCGTCCCGGCCGGAAGTCGAGGCACTTTTGGGGGGGCGCAATTTGGCAACCGATCATTCCCGCGTAAGCGGGCATCCGGTTGCTGGGTCCCCGCTTTCGCGTTCGCGGGGACGAGCGGACGATTGAACAGGACCGGTCTTGTATTAGAATATTCTTCGGGATTACGTAGTTGACGCCACAGCCCCATAGGGGTAGGACCTGACCCGACAGGCCGACGCAAATTGTGGTGATCCGCTGCGTAAACCCGGTTCCAACCGCAGAAAGGGCGGAAAATGGAACCGAAAAACGAACAGGAAATCGAAATTACGCCGGAGATGCTAGGAGCGGGCGCGGAGGCTATTTTGTCTTGCGTCGGGGGTGCGGATCTCGGAGGGCATTTTTCTGCCCCAAGCTTGGCAATAGAGGTCTATCGGGCCATGGAGCGCCTTCGACCTTCCTCAGATAAAACTTCAACCTGAGTGCATGGGAACCGAGAACAACCGCCATCTGGCGGTACCAATTGAATTCCTTCAACAAATCTTTTCCGACGAGGTTCTTTGCACGCGGATTTCCGAAGAAGGTTGCCGGGATTATAGTACCGACTGATGGGTCGGTTGATTGTCGGACAAAAATCAACGGCGCGTGAATCGCATTATTGCGTTGTTCAGCTAAACTGTTAATCCGGTCCAATAGCCATTTAATCTCTTCTCTAATGCGCCTGTGCTCGCCGGATTCGCCCGCAAATGCCGCATTAGTCGTGGCTCTTAAAATATCGCGTTGCGACCAATCGTTTTTTATTGAATGCCAAATGTCCAACGGAATTTTGCCATTCGGTATTCCTGTCACAACCCAAAATAATTCAGCGAGCAGGTCATGCATTGCATTCCATGCAAGAACTACTTCACCAACGGCTCGTACATAAGGTATACGATCTCGCCTTGACCTAACTGCCATCATTGCAGGAAGCCTACATGGCAAACGATCAATACGACGCGAAGGAACGCGACCAACGCCTAGAAAAGATACTGCGCGGCGCGTTCAGCGGCCCTCCTACTCCGCTAAAGGATATCCCAACGCGGAACGGCGAGTCCCGCCGAATCGGCAAGAAAAAGCCTCAACGGCGCTTGCGCCGCCAACGCAAGAAACGTGCTGCCTGAAAGCTGACATCCGGCTTAGTGAGGTTGATGATAGGTGAGGCGCTTGCCCTCACCACCCCTTACCGCAGCGATGGTGCGGTCCTTATCATTGTACCCAAGCGAGGCACGATAGTTGTAGCGGAAGTCAAACTCGGCCAAGTAGCGGTGCAAATGTTTCTCGCCGCAATGCTGATATACACCGCGCATGCCGCGTTTGAAAATTGAGAAAAATCCTTCAACCGTATTTGTGTGCACGCCGTCGCGGACATACTCACCGCGCGAGTGTGCAACGGTTTCATGTGCGGCAAAGTCCTTGCCGACTTTGACGTAGTACTTACTTTCGTCAGTGTGCAGCCGTGTTTCGTGAGCAATGTTTTCCCGCACGATCTTATTGACCGTATTGCCATCAGCAATCGCCGGATGGAATGAACGGACATTGCCGCCGCGCTCGACCAGAGCGATCACCGCGCGCTTACCGGCAGGGCCACGACCACGCTTCTTATAAGGCTGGCCATACCGCTGCGGAGATAACTGCGGGTTTTCCTGCTGGCCGAAATAGGTTTCGTCGGCTTCAACGATCTGGCCTTCACCACCAAGCGGCGGCAGATCAAGGCCACCACGGCGCATTGCCTCGCGTACGCGATGAAACATGAACCAAGCGGTGTTGTACTGACAGCCCAACTCACGGTGTAGCTGATGCGCGGAGAAGCCCTTTTTGCTTGAAGCCGCCAAGTGGAATGCCAAGGCCCAATCAATCAGCTTGGCGTGGCTGCGCTCCATCACTGTCCCAGTCTGGACGGTGAAATCCTTGCGGCATGTCGCGGCGGCGCAGCGATAGCGACCTAGCTTCTTGGTCGCGTAATGCTTGGCGCTGCCGCACTTGGGGCATACCGGACCATTCGGCCAGCGAGCGGCTTCAAACCATACCTTCGCGGCGGCTTCATCGTGAAAAACCGGGTCTGTGAATGCGTTCCTAGCCATCGGACCTCTCCTATGGCTAAATACTAGCACTTGGGGTTTGTGGTGTCAACTACGGAATTGCCATATTCTTCCATGGTAGCGCTTAAGCAACGCTCTGTCTTGGAAGAATATTCCCATGGATGCCATCGACCGCAAGATTCTCACCGTACTTCAGGACGATGCGTCGCTGTCGGTGGCCGAGATCGGCTCGCGCGTCGGCCTCTCCTCGACGCCGTGCTGGAAGCGCATCCAGCGGCTGGAAGCCGACGGCATTATCCAGAAGCGCGTCGCGCTGGTCGATCAGGACCGGGTCGGCCTTGGCATCAGCGTCTTCGTTTCGGTCGAGACCGGCGACCATTCGCAGGAATGGCTGCAAAACTTCGCCAAAGTGGTCGGCGCCATGCCGGAAGTGATGGAGTTTTATCGCATGGCCGGCGACGTCGACTACATGCTGCGTGTCGTGGTGCCGGATATGGCCGGCTATGACGGCTTCTATAAGCGGCTGATCGCAGCGGTGCCGTTGAAGAACGTTACGTCGCGCTTCGCCATGGAGAAGATCAAGTCGACGACGGCACTGCCGATCCCGTAAGTGGGAAGAATTAGTGGCCCGACGCCATGGCGCCGGCCCCGGCAGCCTGGGCATTGCGCGACGCGATCTGCGTCAGCGTCTTGTCGAAGAACTCCGGCGCGTCGCCCAGCGTCAGCCGGCGCGAGCAGTCGGGCGTGCAGCTGAAGGTTTCCCGATCGTCGGCGCCGCGATAGACCACGACAGTGGGATCGTTCGCTTCGGTCACCTCGACGGTCTTTTCCAGTAATACGGCGCCGGTCTTATCCGTGACGATGAAGTTGGTGGCGCCATAGCTCTTGCCGGTAATCACGGCGAGGCCGCCGGGCTGGACCGACAAATCGGCGATCAGCGGGTTGCCGACCACGACGGTGGCGGCACGCTCGGGCAGTTGCAGCATTTTGGCCTGGTCGAGCATGACGATGATCGGTTCGGCGGGCGCCGGAGCGGCCGCTGCCGCCGGCGTGACCAAGGCGACGCTCATGAAGATTGCCGACAGCCAATGCAGCGGGCCCCACTTGGGCCGGCCTCGCGCGCACAACGCCGCCATCGAGACTCTCCGAAACGCTACGCGGAACTTACAAACCGACGAGGCTCTTACACCTCCAGTTGACGCCAAATTGGTGAAAGAAATGCAAATTTGCCGGTAGGCGCCGCCGGCTTCGTTGGCCCCGAACCCCGATGCGGCGGTAACAGGCGGTGCCGGCTCAGTTTCGCTGGGTGAAGGGGTGCAAGAGTTGCGCGCCGAAACTCATCGGGAAGTCGCGATCAGCGATTCCGTAGTGATCGGGCATTTCGCCGGCCGGCATATAAAACGTGCCGAAGATGAGATCGAGCACCGGGAAGGTGGCGGCGAAGTTCTTCTCGCCGCCGCGGTCGGCGGCGGTGTGGTGCCAGCGGTGGAAGACCGGCGTGGCGATCACGTATTTGAACGGGCCTAACGTCCAGTCGAGATTGGCATGCACGAACGCCGAATGCGCGATGGTGATCGGGCCGAGCACGACGAACACGTTCGGCGAGATGCCGATGAGCAGTAAAATCACATCGGCGGCTACGGAGCCGAGGAACAGATTGATCGGATGGAAACGCGCCGCGGAGATCCATTCCAGCTCTTCCGAGGAATGATGCACGGCGTGGTACTTCCACAACTGGTCGCCATGAAACAGGCGATGCGTCCAGTAGGTGATGAAATCTTCGCCGACCAGAAAGATGATCATTTGCGCAACGAGCGGCAGGCTCGCCAGCGGGCCGTGGCCGTTTTCGTAGAAGGCGATCAGGCCGTCGGCGGTGGTGATGTGGAACAGAAGTGCGGCGCCGGCGATGAGCATGCCGATGCGGAAGTAGCGCGCGATGATCGGAATGAAGAACCAGTAGCACAGGTCGGTGATCAGATCGGGCTTGCGCCACCAAGGCCGTCCGGGATTGCAGGCCCAAAAATAGGTCAGCACCGTGAAGGCGGCGGCTATTCCGAGCGAGATCGGAATGATCTTCATAAACGTCTCGCCGACGTTGACGACGAATCCGAGCAATTCCTGGTTCATGCGATAGCCGCTTTTTTTGGCCAGTTGCCTGGCGGTTGTTGTGTGCGCGGGCAGCAGCTGCGCGTTATCTGATCGATATGAAGGATGCGCATTAATACGCGATGAATAGGAACTCAGCCGAGCTGCGCCGGCAGGGCTTTGCTGAATTGCAGCAAATGCATTTGCCGGTTACGCCGCTGAAACTTCTATCGGCTATTTGTTGTTCATCCACGAGCGCGGTTGGGCCTGGGGCGGGCCTGCCGTCACCGGGTGCGCCGGGAGCGCGCGGCAAACGCTACCGTTGTTCGCACCGCGGAAAGGCGCCGTTAACTACGACAGGGAACAAGGCGCCGGATGGAAGTTTCCACAGTTGATTTAACCGCATCGCAAGTTCTCGCGGTTAGGTTACGTCATGATCCAAACGGTCCGGAATAACGGGCCCTGGGTCGAGCTCAGACAGCTACATGTGGACCTTAAGGAGCCAACAGATGAAGACCCTCGTTTCGCGTTTCGTGAAGGACGAATCCGGCGCCACGGCCATCGAGTATGGCCTCATCGCCGCCGGCATCTCGGTTGCCATTATCGCCGTCGTCAACGGCCTCGGCACCAAGCTGAACACGACCTTCAGCAGCATCTCCACGCAGCTTAAGTAAGCGCGTTCGGATGAACGTCTCAGAGAGGGCTCCGGCCGTGCCGGGGCCCTTTCGCTTTTTTGCGGCGCTCGCTAACGCGCTCTCAACCCGCGCCGGGTAAACCCGCCGGGAGCACCTATCGACGGTATCCGAGCCATGGTCCTGTTGACCGAAGTGATCAAGCTGACGCTGTTTCCGGCGATGATGGCGTTTGCCGCGTCCAGCGACCTGTTCACGATGACGATCGCCAACCGCGTCTCGCTTATCCTAGTCGCCGGCTTCGGCCTGCTCGCCGCTCTGGTCGGCATGAGCGCCGCCGATCTGTTGTCGCATGCCGGCGCAGCCGCGGTGGTGCTTGCGGTCGTTTTCGTCCTCTTCACCCGCGGCTGGATCGGCGGAGGCGACGCCAAGCTCGCGGCCGCCACGGTGCTGTGGTTCGGTTTCGCCCACCTTGCCGATTATCTCGTTTACGCATCGTTGTTGGGCGGGGTGCTGACGATTGCGATCATGCAATTTCGCACCATGCCGCTGCCGCGGGTCTTCGTCGGCCGCGAATGGGCCGAGCGGCTTCACCGCATCGACGGCGGCGTTCCCTACGGCATCGCGCTCGCCGCGGCCGCGCTCCTGGTCTATCCGCACACCGAGTGGATGGCGTCTATAACTCATTAACGAATTCGGCCTAAGCCGATCCAATGGCGCCGGATCCGGCCCGGGTCCACCGCCAAAAAACCGTGGCGTAACGCGTAATTAACGCGATTTAGATACGCCTCATTAACCATGCTTTGACGTTTAGCTGTTGAAATCCGCGAGACGACGACTGTCCGCAGTTTGCGTCGCTTTGGGAAGTTGAAGAGTCATGAAACCCGCGCGCCTCATCGTCCTGGGTGTTGCTCTTGCCGCCGGCGGCGTTGCCGCCTACCTGGCAAGCGGCGGCCGACAAGCCGAAGCGCCCAAAGCGCCGCCGCCGCCGCCGCTCGCCACCGTCGATGTGCTGATCGCAAAATCCGATCTCGACACCGGTCAGGTCGTCAGCGACAAGGACATCGCCTGGCAAACCTGGCCGGCCGCTTCGACGGGCTCGAACTTCATTAAAAAGCCCGATCGGCCGGACGCGATCAAAGACTTCGTCGGCGCCATCGTGCGCTCGCCGGTCATGGCCGGCGAACCCATTCGCGACTCCAAGGTCGTCAACGGCAAGGGCGGCGGCTTCATGGCAGCCATCCTGCCGCACGGCATGCGGGCTATATCGCTCGATATAGCGCCCGACACCAGCGCGGGCGGCTTCATCCTGCCCAACGATCACGTCGACGTCTTGCTGACGCGTCACGACAAGGCGGCGGAGAAGATCTCCGGCCTCGAGAAATTGATCAGCGAGACGGTCCTGAGAAACGTCCGGGTGCTCGCCGTCGACCAGACGGTCGGCGAAAAAGACGGCCAGAAAGTCGTGATCGGCAAGACTGCGACCATTGAGCTCGATCCGCACCAGGCCGAGACGCTGGCGCTGAGCCGTCAGCTCGGCACGCTTTCACTCACTCTGCGCAGCCTTCTCGACTCACAGTCGCCGACCCCCGAAGGCGGCGACAACCAGGAAGAAAAGGCCGGCGCGGGCATCAACACGGTTCGTTACGGCGTGAGCACGCAATCGACCACGCGCTGAAGCCGCACGAAGGGGAATTGACCATGAGACCAAGGACACCGATCGGCGCGGCCGCTCTCGCCGGGCTACTGGCGGGCGTGGTGTCGTTGGCGGTGACGCATGGCGGCGCCGCCGGCGCGGCCGAGCGGCAAGTCGGCGAACCGGGAACGCAGCCGATCGTCGTCGCCGCGAGCGATTTTGGCTCGCGCTTCCTCCCGCTTGGCAAAGGCAAGTCGGTGGTTGTCGATTTTCCGCGCGACATCAAGGACGTGCTGGTTGCCGATCCGAAAATCGCCAATGCCGTGATCCGCTCTTCGCGCCGCGCTTACATCATCGCCATTACCGCGGGCGCGACCAACATTTTCTTTTTCGATTCCGCGGGCAAGCAGCTCGCGGGTTTCGACATTGCGGTCACGCGGGATGTCAGCCCGATCCGCGCGGCGATCCACCGAATTATGCCGGACTCGGACGTCAATGTTGAAGGTATCGGGGACGGCATCATGCTGACCGGCACGGCGGCAAACCAGGCCGAGGCGCAGCAGGCTTGCGCCGTGGCGTCACATTTCGTCGGCGCAAGTGAAAGCGGCTTCAGCGGCAGCGCTGGGAGCGGCGCCGGCGCGGGCTCCAGCGGCAGCGGTTCGACGACGGTCGTCAGTGTCGGCGGCGCAGGCAGCAATAACGGCAGCAGCAACAGCTGCTCCGGCTCGTCGAGCAAGGTCATCAACTCGATCATCGTGCGCGGCCGCGATCAGGTCATGCTTAAAGTGACAGTCGCGGAAATGGACCGCACTGTGATCAAGCAGTTGGGCGTCAATCTCAGCGGCAGCGTCGGCTATGGTGCGACCGTCGTCAATTTCAACAATACCAATGCCTTCCCGGTCAACGGGACGCCGCCCAGTTCTGTTGCCGGCGTGTTTAAAAACGGGCTGACCGCGACCTTGCAAGCGATGGAGCAAGTCGGCGTGGTCCGCACCTTGGCCGAACCGACGCTGACCGCGATCTCCGGCGAATCCGCGCATTTCCTGGCCGGCGGCATGTTCCCGTATCCGATACCGTCGACCAACGGCCAGCCGCCCGGCATTGCCTTTCAGAACTTCGGTGTCGGCCTGACCTTCAGCCCGGTGGTGCTGTCGGAAGGCCGCATTAGCCTCCACGTGTCGACGGAAGTCTCGCAGCTTAACTCCACGATTTCCGTGACGGTGGCGGGAACGACCGTTCCCGGCCTGGATGTGCGGCGCGCGGACACGACGGTCGAAATTCCCTCGGGCGGTTCGCTCGCCATGGCCGGCATGATCGAGAATCAAACCAAGCAGGACATCACCGGCTTTCCCGGACTGATGCAGGTGCCGATTCTGGGAACGCTGTTTAAAAGCCGTGACTACCAAAATAATCAGACCGAGCTTGTAGTTCTGGTGACGCCTTATGTCGTGCACGCGGTGGCGCAGAAGGATCTGTCGCGGCCCGACGACGGCTTCGCCGATCCGAGCGATCCGGCGAGCGTGCTGCTGGGTCGGCTCAACCGCATCTACGGCGTCGGCGGCACCACCGATCCGCCGGACAATTATCGCGGCAAATACGGCTTCATCCTGGACTGACCCAGGTCCGAAGGAGACAACGATGCAAATTGCCCCGACAACGATCACCGAGCGCCGCGGCATCGCCAGCTTAGCCATTCGCGCGCTGGTGGTCGGCGGCTGTGCGCTCTTCGTTTGCGCCTGCAACACCGACCAGCAGGTCGCCGCGGGGCCCGACGTTCCCAGCGATTACCGCTTGCGGCATCCCATCACCGTCACCGAGGCGGACCACACCATCGAAGTCTTCATCGGCTCCAACCGCGGCGAGATCAACGCGGTGCAGCGCGCGCAGGTGATGCAGTTCGCGCAAACCTGGAAACATGAGGCGACCGGCGGTGTTATTGTCGATCTGCCGGTCGGCACCAGCAACGAGCGTGCGGCGGCGGAGGCGATGCCTACGATCCGCTCGCTGCTTACCGCCGGCGGCGTGCCGCCCAACGGTCTGCTGGTGCGCGCCTACAACCCGCCGGCGATCAACCTCGCGACCATCCGCATCACCTATCCGCGGCTCGCCGCTCAAGCCGGGCCGTGCGGCGTCTGGCCCGAGGATATCGGACCGAGCTTCAACCGCGCTTATTCCGAGAACCAGCCGATGTGGAACGCGGGCTGCGCCACCCAGCGCAACCTTGCCGCCATGGTCGAGAATCCCGCCGACCTGGCGCAGCCGCGCGCCGAAACGCCGGCCTATGAAATGCGGCGAACGGCGGTCATGGAGCAATATCGGCAAGGCCAGCGCACCCAGACGCAGTACCCGGCCGAAGATTCGACCAAGATCAGCAACGTTAGTTCAACAGGACAATAATCCGGCAGGTCATGAGCCCAGCTAGTCAAGCCGTTTTGCAGGAAATGCCGGTCGCCGAGGTCGCCGGGCGCGAGGAGCGCATCGCGCCGGCGCCGCGCGTCTCCGTGCAGGTGTTCTGCGAGACCGTGGAGACCGCAGCCGCGATCCAGGCCGCCGGCGAGGACCGGCGCATGGCCAAGGCGCATCTGCGCATCCAAATGGGTGGATTGATCGCCGCCATCGAAGCCTATCGAAGCTCGCCGACGCCGAACGTCATCATCCTCGAGTCCGAAAACCGCAGCGAGGACATCCTCGCCGGATTGGACCAGCTTGCGCCGGTATGCGACGCCGCGACCCGCGTCATCATCATCGGGCGCATGAATGACGTTGCGCTCTACCGCGAGCTAGTGCGGCGCGGCGTCAGCGATTATCTGATCGCGCCGGTCGGCGCGTTGCAGATCGTGCGCGCCGTGTGCGGATTGTTCTCGGCGCCGGATGCCAAGCCGGTCGGCCGCATCGTCGCCGTTGTCGGGGCCAAAGGCGGCGTCGGCGCCTCCACTATCGCCCACAACATCGCGTTCTCCGTCGCCCGCGATCTCATGCTCGACGCAGTCGTGACCGATCTCGACCTCGCGTTCGGCACCGCCGGGCTCGATTTCAACCAGGACCCGCCGCAGGGCATCGCCGAAGCGGTGTTCTCGCCGGACCGCATCGATACCGCCTTCGTCGACCGGCTGTTGTCGAAATGCACCGACCATTTGAGTCTGCTCGCGGCGCCGGCGACGCTCGACCACGTTTACGACTTCGGCGCAGACGCTTTCGAGTCGATCTTCGACTCGCTGCGCGCGACGGTGCCCTGCATCGTGCTCGATGTGCCGCATCAATGGACCGGCTGGACCAAGCAGACGCTGGTCGGCGCCGACGACATTCTCATTGTCGCCGCGCCAGATCTCGCCAATCTGCGCAACACCAAAAATCTGTACGACTTCCTCAAGGCGGCGCGGCCGAACGACCATCGCCCGCTCTATTGCCTCAACCAGATCGGTGTGCCCAAGCGGCCCGAGATCAAGGCCGCCGACTTCGCCAAAGCGCTGGATGACGAGCCGGTCGCGGCCATCCCGTTCGAGCCGCAGCTGTTCGGCGCGGCGGCGAATAACGGACAAATGATCGCCGAAATTTCCTCGAGCCATCGCACCGCGGAGATGCTTCGGCAGCTGGCGCAGAAATTGACGGGCCGTGCCGAGCCGAAGAAACAACGCTTGAGCCTACTGTCGCCGCTGATCGCGAAGCTGCTGCAACGGCAGTCGTCATCGTAGTGAAACGTCGGTGGAGTTGCGTTAGTGTTTGGCAAGCGTCCCATTCCCGATAGTTCCGCCCCCGGTCCTGGAGATCGGCAGCCATCGGGTCCGCGCGCGGCAGCGCCGCCGGCGGCCGTTTCGTCCGTTGCCAAGGCCGCGACGCTTGAAGAAGGGCGAACGCCGTTCCCGTCCGCTGGTCTTGGGGCGCCGATCCTGCGGGCGCCGGCGCCTACGGGGATGGCGACGGTCACGCCGAACCAAGTGCAAATCCCGTCCGCAGTCGATACCCGCCGCTCGGAATCCTACTACGAAGTCAAGGGCATGATCTTCGGCGCTCTGATCGAGGCGATCGACCTCGGTCAGCTAGCCAAGCTCGACGCCGATTCCGCACGCGAAGAAATTCGTGACATCGTCAACGAGATCATCGCGATCAAGAACATCGTGATGTCGATCTCTGAGCAGGAGGACCTGCTCGACGACATCTGCAACGACGTGCTCGGCTACGGGCCGCTCGAGCCGCTGCTCGCGCGGGATGAGATCGCCGACATCATGGTGAACGGCTCGGACACGGTCTACATCGAAGTCGGCGGCAAGATTCAGAAGACCGCCGTCCGCTTCCGCGACAACCAGCAATTGCTCAACATTTGCCAGCGCATCGTCAGCCGGGTCGGCCGCCGCGTCGATGAATCCTCGCCGATCTGCGACGCGCGCCTGCCGGATGGCTCGCGCGTCAACGCCATCGTGCCGCCGCTCGCGGTCGACGGGCCGGTGCTTACGATCCGCAAATTCACAAGGGAAAAGCTCACACTCGAGCAGCTCGTCAAATTCGGTTCGATTTCGTCCACAGGCGCGGACATTCTCAAAGTGATCGGCCGCTGCCGCATCAATTCGCTTATCTCGGGCAGTACCGGATCCGGCAAGACGACGCTGCTCAACTGCCTGACTCGTTACATCGATCACGACGAGCGCATCGTCACCTGTGAGGACGCCGCTGAACTGCAGCTCCAACAGCCGCACGTCGTGCGCCTGGAAACACGACCGCCGAACCTCGAAGGCGAGGGTCAGGTCACGATGCGTGATCTCGTGCGGAACTGCCTACGCATGCGACCGGAACGGATCATCGTCGGCGAGGTGCGCGGAGCGGAAGCGTTCGATCTTCTACAGGCGATGAATACCGGTCACGACGGCTCCATGGGCACTGTACACGCCAATAGTCCGCGAGAGGCCCTCTCGCGTCTCGAATCCATGGTCATGATGGGCGGACTTGGGCTTCCTTCCCGCTCAATCCGCGAAATGATCGCCTCTTCCATCGACATCATCATTCATGGATC
>Ga0116223_10003040_pt1 | contig 15340 bp, 15 predicted proteins | sample Sb_taG_3_FD_90092 | JGI IMG/M metagenome (GOLD analysis project Ga0116223, IMG submission 90092) | Peat soil microbial communities from Weissenstadt, Germany - Sb_50d_a_PC metaG | ecosystem: Environmental > Terrestrial > Soil > Wetlands > Peat | place: Germany: Weissenstadt | collected 2010-09-21 | reverse complement strand
CGAACCGTCTACCTTCGCCATCGGCACAAACATCAGCCCATGGTTCAGATCCAGTACCTCGGCCTCCACTTTTGTTTTTGCAACGTCAAACAGGCTAATGTGCTTGCCCACTCCGCGCACCATGCAAGCGTAGGCGATCGTCGCCCCTACGCTGCCGGGGCCCACAATCCCAATCTTTCCCGGCAGAATGCTCATCGGTTCCCGACCTCACTTTGAAAATGACTTATCCCGACTAACCGTAAAGTGCTTCAGAAATCCGCAAAGCTCGATTGAACAGTACGTTGTTTTCCAGATGAACTTCCAGACGGAGTTCGCGGTCGAGGTCCGTCAGTTTCTCGCACAGCTGCTGGTAGGTGTCGCAGTCAGTGGCTGTCGTGTTGTGACCTGCCGTTAGCACCTCGATCGTGGAGAGCATATGGCCGATCTCATCATGTTCCTGCACCATCCGTGCTACGGCACTGCGGACGCTATCTGGACGCGGGGTGCCAAAGCCCTCACCTACATAGGCCAGCTCAATTTCACGAATCGTGGGAAAGAGAGTATGCTCCTCTTCCAAGAGATGCGTTGTAATTCCATGAACAAGAGTCTCGGCAAGGCGAACGACCTCAATTGCGTTGGGTTGTTCATGTTGACAGCACGAGCCGACGGAGCTTGCCAGATCCTGAATGCGAGGTAGACTGTCATGAATCAGAGTCTTCCTGATTCGAAGCAGGTGCCCTATCAGTGCTTCCAGGATTGAGTCTGCCCATGGGGCGCTTTCCGCGGGGTTCGTCTCAATTGTACGATTCAATTCACTGAGAACACCCTCAACCGGCAACCCCAGGTATCGACATGTTTCTTCGAGTGTCTGCTCTCCATGACAACAATATTCGACCCCAAGTTGCTCGAGCACTTCAATTGTCGACGGTTGGCGCACCGCTATTTCACCGACGGTCTGTTTGGCGTTGATCATATTTGTCACCCCTGCTCAGACTAGGTTCGCGACAAGGCTGTCGCAGGGACTTTAGTCACACGCTGGCAGCGTTCTCAAAAGAACATTGAGCCCTGACTGAATCCAGCTCGACGATGTCGTTAGATACCACAGCGAACCCTATAGGCGTACGTGAAGGAGAGATTTATGGACTATATATTCCTTGCAAATCTGCACCAGGATTTCGTAATACCTGAAGACGGAATCCTGAGCCGCATCCTGCACAAGGACGAAAAAGTCAACATCACGCTGTTTGGCTTCTCGTCCGGTCAGGAACTCTCCGCCCACTCAGCCCCGACGCCTGCCATCCTCTATTTTCTGGATGGAGAAGCTGAAGTCCAGTTGGGAGAGGATAAGGTCAGCGCTCAAACAGGGTCCTTTGTCTACATGCCCCCGATGCTCACTCACGGCATTTTGGCGAAATCTCCAGTCAGAATGCTACTCATTCAGATAAGAGCTGGGATGAGCTGAGCCTTAAGGTCCCTCCAATCGGCACCATACGAACTTGGTGATGCAACAGACCAGATCAAGCTTGCTCAGAAACATGCACATCCATTTCTCATAGCTTCCAATTCAGAATTGTTATGCTCGATTTGCCCTGGCAACTCATCCAGGTTTCTGGCCTCAATCAGCAATGGGACCGGTCATAAGAAAACCCTCCCAGCTCATGCTCCGGATCCCGTGCCGCTGGGCATTCACTTCATCTCCCGGGGCAGTGATGACCAGGGGAGCAAACGCCGGATATCGACGGCAGAACTCGGTCAGTCCCCGCATGTCCTGGCCGCTGAATCTCCCGGTCTTGATTTCAATGGCCCAATTCCCCCAACTCCCTTCAAGCACGGCATCAATCTCCAGCGGCTCTTCGCGCCAGTAGGTGACGCGCTGACCTTGGTTGATACCAAATGCCAGACACGCATTCTCCACCCAGCTACCAAAACGCGCAGATTCCCGTTGGGGATCCGGCGCGCCATCAGGATGCATGGCTGAAAGAAGGCCATTGTTAAGCGTCACGAGTTTTGGCGGAGATGCACGGCGTCTGGAGGCCTCGGTGGAGTACTTTTCAAGCGGTGCAACAAGATAGGCGTCCTCGAGCAGCGCCAGATAGTGCGCTACCGTTTCGAGGGCGCCCTTGTCCTGGAGCTGCCCCTGCATCTCCTGGAGCGACACAATCCTTGCCGGCGAACCAATGGCAACCGCAAAGACCTGCCGCAGCAAAGCTGGGCGGCGGACGGCGCCCAGCGCCAGCACATCTCGGCCAATTGCCGGTTCGATGATTGCGTCGCGCAGATAAGCACGCCACCGTGCTGGATTCTTCTCGAATTCCAATGCGCCAGGATATGAGCCAAAGCGCACAACGCCCAGTGTGGCTTCTTCAGGGGATCGGTGAAAAGTGTCTACCAAAGAGGCGGCGGGCCAGTGACTAAGCGTCAGCCGCTCGAATCGTCCGGCCAGGCTCTCACGCGATCCAGTCGCAACACGCAGTGCCGAGGAACCGGTCGCGACAACGTGAATCGGAGTTCGTTTGCGACGAAGGCGGTCCCAGTTTCCCTTGAGCTTCGCGGCCCAATCGGCGTAGCGATGAATCTCATCCAACAACAAGACGGCAGGACCGCGCTGTGCCCGCGCTTCCGCATCAACCCAGCACCTTTCCCAAAAGCCGGGGAGCGCGGCACTCGGGTCATCGCCAGCGGCATAGACAGCCTAATCGCCAAACTGCGCGGCAAGTTCCAGAAGCAGTGTGGTCTTGCCAACTTGCCGCGGCCCGGTCAGGATCTGAATCCTCCCGGGAGCCGACTCGCGGAGCCGCTCCATCAATATCTGGCGGCAATGTTTGTAGCTATTCTGTAGTTCCGGCGTACTCGACTAATTATTCGACTATGGTCGAATAAAAGTCGAGATTCGTATTGTCATCCACTAAAGAGCCCAAAACGCAGGGGCACAGCTAGACCATGGCTCCCATTTCTCTTCAGCGTGCCACAAGCCACACCTTTTGGAATGACACCGGATCTCACCGATCCGGTCGTGTCAAAAGGTGTCAAAAGGTGTGGGTTGTGCGATACGAAAGACGCGCTTGTCCCCACGCTGTAGCTCAATGACCGAGATGGGTGGAAACGGGTACAGTTGTGGGTCTTGACGTATTGGGTGTAATTGGGTGTATCTTTGGGTATCATGATCCAGGCATCCGCGCTCCAGATCACACCTCAAATCCTTGGCCTTATCGCCGAACTCGATGAATTCAAGGGAGCGTGGCGTGCTTTGGGAGCCTTGGCGCCCGATCGTCTTTCCGCCTTGCGGCGAGTAGCCACCATCGAAAGTATCGGGTCCTCGACCCGCATCGAAGGCAGCAAACTCTCCGACCGTGAGGTCGAGCGGCTGCTAGCAAACCTTGAGATCAAGTCCTTTGCGACGCGGGACGAACAAGAAGTGGCCGGATATGCCGAGACTATGGAATTGATCTTCCAGTTGTGGGAGGAGATCACCCTTACAGAAAATCATGTCAAGCAGCTCCACCGTGACCTCCTCCGCTACAGCGAGAAGGACGCACACCATCGTGGCCAGTACAAGACCCAGCCGAATAGCGTCGCTGCATTCGACGAGGCAGGCAAGCAGGTAGGAATCGTTTTTGAAACGGCCACACCGTTCGATGCGCCGAGGCTCATGAAAGAGGCGGTCGACTGGGCAAGAGGAGCACTGGAGGCTCGGCAACTTCATCCTCTTCTCGTGACGGCCATCTTCATCGTCGTCTTTCTGGAGATTCATCCATTTCAAGACGGCAACGGCCGGCTGAGCCGCATCTTGACCACGCTTCTTCTATTACGCGCCGGTTATACATATGTTCCCTACAGCTCACTGGAAAGCGTGATTGAACAGAGCAAAGAAGGCTACTATCTAGCCCTGCGGCAAACACAATTAACCATAAGAACCAACGCTCCTGACTGGCAGCCCTGGATCCTGTTCTTCCTTCGCGGGCTTCAACAGCAGATGCAGCGATTGGCCAAGAAAGTCGAGAGGGAGAAGATCGTTCTTTCGGCCATGCCGGAACTTTCGTTGCGAATCGTCGAGCATGCACGCGAACACGGCCGAGTCTCCATCGGCGACATGGCTACGCTGACCGGCACCAGTCGGAATACGCTGAAGGTGCACTTTCGCCAACTATTAGCGAAGGGACAACTCGTCATGCATGGCCGCGGCCGCGGTGCCTGGTATGCGTTGCCATAATATTAGTTGGGATCTCCACTGGGCCGACAGCTCGCATACTGCAGCTGGATGACCAAATCGACGGCAAGAAGGTGGAGTATGTCTGGACAACGAACTGCTATGAGCCACAGCATTTAAGGATTCTCCTATTCATCATTCGGGGAACAACAGTCCGACTACGCGATTATTCTGGCATCGTGCTGTGCCACAAGCCAAATGCGTCTCGGGGCGCTTTTAAGTTGCCACCGGTGGTCTTTGGCGCTCAATCAACGAGTCAGTGAAGCTGAACTGTGACCACGTTTTCGTTGGTCCCGTCTAAGGCAGATGTAGCCACGACCAAACGAAGGTCGTTAACCTTGACGACGTTCCAGGCGTCGGGCAGTCCAAGCGATTGCACGCTGTTCGGTGTCTTGAGGTTCCAGACTGTTGCTACATCGTTTCCGTTTGCGTCCAAACTGTCCCCGACAACGTCACCGAGATCGTTGATGCCCCAGGCTTCAGCCCCACCGCTGTTTTCGTCCTGAACTGTCCCGGTCAAGGAGGCTAGCAGGACATAGGTATAGGCTGTTCGAAGAACGTTCGTTGGTTTCCAGACCACTGGGAACCAATTGCTCCAGTCCTTCAGCGCAACCCAGCCTGCAATCTCCCCTTTTTCGTTGATATCGGAGGCGCCGGCCTGGTCAAATCCTGCGGGAATCGGAAGCTGTGAGACCCTCCAGCCTTTCCCGCCGGGAAGTGGAGTCCACATCATTGGAAAATCCAGACCATAGGGTCCGGCATTGGGATTCACCGAAAGACCTACGAGCTGCCCGAAATCATTTGCCGCTTCCACAGCCCACTGGGTCTCGCTTTCAAATTCCTTGGTATCGAGTTGCTGTATGGTCCACACAGTGACCAGCTTTCTTCCGTCCCACTGCGGGCTGGCAGTCCACACCACGGGTGTTGTTGTTACGCCATCATGGCCGAAGAATCCGTTGCCGCTCCATCCGGTGATGAGGCTGCCCAGGTGATTGGTGTTGCTCGCCGCGCTGTAGTAGCTGGAGCTATTAGATCCGCCTAGCGCTCCGATGTCGAACATCCCGGTATCGGGTGTCCAGGCAAATGCGTGAATCGTGGTGTTATCGCTGATTTCCGTGTGACCCACGATCATGCCCGTATCAGACACACCCATAGCCATCACTTCCGTGTCGGTCCGCTCACCCCCCAGAGTGCCCAGATCAACCCACTTTCCGGTATTCGGCCCGATAGAAGGCACATACAAGGGGCGTGTGTACCCTTTCGAGTTATCGCCAAAGCCAACAACAATTCCGGCATCGTTGATTCCGCAGGCTTCAGCCCAATGTCCGCCTTTGAAATGGCCGAGCTCTGTATATGGCGTATTTTTTGCTGATGGCCTCTGCGACCACGTAGCTGCTGCCAAGAATGTTAGAGAAATTACAATCAGGCCTGTGAGCTGTTTCATAGAAACCCTCCTTGATTTGCATTCGCAGAGCGCTCCATCCTGGCGGCTTGCCCGGGAGAGATTTTTGAGGCCCTGTCACCGAAGTTTGTGAGATGAGATGGAAAACCGTTCGTCGAAACAGAACGACGAATGCCGTGTTTTCTGATCCATTGCATAAATATCGGTTGCTCGCGCCGGTCAATACCGGTCTGGTATGGCGTAGCGAGGTCCAAACGGATTCTGCAGCCATCCGTGAGGGCCGGCAAATGGAAGGCTCGGCTTGCCGGCATGCGGAGACACGAAACGATTCTCCTGGCTCTCAATGATTCGACGCTGGCAGGCCTCTCCACAATCACCATGGGGTACGAGCACAGCTGTGTGAACGTCGCCGTTCGGGAGCATGCCTTGGGCGACAATCAGTCCTCGATCCGTAATGTAGGTGCCCTGACCGAGGATCAGGTCCGTTGGATTTTCAACAAGAGCATTCAAGTCGACAATTGAACCGCTCTCCCAAAGAAAGGCACGCCCACCCCAGTAGTCTGAGCATGGGAAGGAATGACCCACGATTTGCCGGCTGTCGTTGATACTCCACGCTTCTGAGCAAGTGTCCTGACCGATGGCACCCAGATCCCAGGCTTTGCCGCCGCTCCAGAGCACAGCGTGGGTCACTTCGTCACCTGCTATCGCAGATCCCCCAACAACGTCACTGGCCTCGTTGATCCAAAACGCGACGGAGTAGCTCCCGCCACTCAACGGAAGAAGATCGCTCAGGATACCGTGTTCCCAAAGAAAGCCGTGGGACAACTGGTCACCTGCCAGAGTTGAGGTGCCCACAACCTGACCCCGATCATTCAGCCACATAGGAGTACTCTTGGTGCCTCCCAATGTGCCCAAGTCGGTCATCTTTCCGTTCTCCCAAAGGAACGAGTGAACTGTAGGGATCCCCGTTTCGGAATTCGGTGTGTCATTCGCAAACGAGTAACCGGTAATCTGCCCACGTTGGTTGATGGCATAAGCCAGGGCATCCGGGCCACCCAACGTGCCCAGATCTTGCTTCATCCCCCTCTCCCACACAAACGCACGTACTTGTGTGGTGAGCGGCCACGTCCCGGACAGGCCGAGCGACTCGAATGCACTCGAGAAATCATCGCCGATTGCATTCGACGCCCATCCAACTACCTGGCCGCGGTCATTGACAGCGGCTGCTGTACCCTGCGTTCCGCCAAAGGTGTCGAGATCGATAAGCTCGCCGTGATTCCAAACGACGGGATGGGTTTCCGGGTATCCGTTTGAATCAATGAATCCGGTTTCAGAAAATCCTGCCGCCAGACCGTAGTTGTTGATCGAGAAGGCCCAACTGCTGTTGTCGGCGTTTTTCAGCGAACCGAGATCGATTAGTGTGCCACCTTTCCACTGGAAGGCGTGTATCGCAGAGCAGCCCCAGCCGAAGATGACGTCGAGCATGCAGTATGGAGCCAAGGGATCGGCAGAGCCCGTTTGTGCGGTGCCAATTGCACCCTGGCCCGTGAGACTCGTTGCGAAATACGAGGTCGTGCTGTTGGGCCCACCCAACGTGCCCAGATCGTAGAGAGTGTACTGTTGGTGCTTAGGTCCCGCCATTGGCTGTGGCCACGCGGCTGGAACCAAGCAGAAGAGGAGCAGCATCAGACTGCCAATACTTTTCATGATTGTCCTCCCTGGGAGAAGCTCGTCCTGAGCTTGCTGTCCTGACCTAACCCGGAGCCCTCGGATCGCCATAGCGTCGAATGTGCTTTCCGCACCGACCCCGCCAGTTACATTTCAGACTATCGTCACGAACACCGCTGCCAAGCCGGTCCCAGTCACCCTTCGCAGACCAAGCGACAGACAACGAACGCAACGACTCAGGCCGATAAAGCATCAGTGATGGTTTTGCAGCCATTGCAGGATGGGCTGCCAGACCAAGAGCTCTGCTTTCCTTCCGGCGAGGAGATCGCCATGGCCATAGTCCACCGACCGCATGTCGTCGGGCTGCTCCTGCACTATGCGAACGGTCACATCCCTGCTCGCCACTAGTTTGGTTGTGTATTCCCCGTAAGTGCCGAACCCTCCAGCTGCTCCAACGTAGAAGACAGGAATGGTGATGTCACTGAGATGATTTGCGAAGGTTACATCCGGCAAGTGCTTGCCGCACTCTACTGAGTCGCTGTCATAGTCCAGGCGGATCGGGGAATACGGCGGCTCATTGAACTTCAGCAGATCGAACCACAGTGATGGTTCTGTGTAGCGCAGGTCATACGGAATGCCGTTGCTATCCATCCACCCGCCGACGAAGTGCCAGGGTATCGCGCCATTCGGCGAGGTACCGACCACGAGTCCAAACTGATAGTTGGTGAGGGTGGAATCAAACGGGGAGGTCCCGCCCGGATTGGAAAGTGCAAGGTCCCCCATCTGCCAAAGAGACGTATTGTCGTAGTAATAGACTCCGCTTTTCAGGTTCTGCTGATCAGCCGCGAAGTTCGTGCAGGCTTCTGCCTTGACCTCCGGCTCCTTGAATTTCACACCGCAGTCCAAAGGAATAATGCCTTTGACGTTACGGAGCGCGAGCGGCCGCTGCGTGTCATCTGCTGCGACGGCATAGGTCATCTTTGCGCCGTAGCTCAGTCCGGCAAGATACAACGGGCCGGAAGGAGCAAACCCGTTTCCCCGCAGCAGACGCGCAATTGTCAATGCGGTCTGGGCGTCCTGAACGTCCGTCTCGATCCCCCAGTTCTTCATGAAACTGAGATCTTTTGCGTCTTGGGGGACTAGCGCCCATCGATAGTCCATTCCCCACACGTCAATGTTGTTCTTAGCAAGGTAGATGGCAATGGAGCGATCCCTGACGATATCGGGGTCAATCAATGGCTCGACATAAAGGGTTGCGAAATAAGTGGGCTCGCCGCCGAAAAACATCACCGCTTGTGCGAGCTGCTTGGGTTGGAACGGTTGAGTTTCCTGGACGATGCGATGAATGCGAATCTTGTCGTACTGTCCCGGGCCCACAACTACGTCAAATCGGTAGTAAGCAACGTTGTCGAACAGGACCTGCCGATCCACGTTCGCGATCTTCCACAATGGAGAGTTCTGACCATTCGCGAGGCACGTAGCCCCAACGAAGAAGAACACCATCATCGTGAGAGCAGCCGCTAGCATTCTGCGCATAGATTTACCTCCTGTGCCAGATGTGTATTGATGAGCCGTACATCGCGGAATGAACCTTCATGGACCCACAAAGTGCGCACGCAAGCGAAGTGACTTCGCGCTAAGTCAGGCAGACCGACAGACCGCGAACATAGCGGCTTCGTCAGAGAACTGCGCGGTCACGAACACTTGATTGCACCCTCCCCCGTTTCTTTTCAGGCCTTGAAACTGAGCCGGATTGGCGTCGAAGTCAATGCACGCGCACGCGCGGCAGGGTGAAACATTTATAAAGCGGTAACTTGCTGAATAAACTAAAGTTATACCTCCAGATGTAGAGTTGCACCGGCGCCGTCGCGAAGCGGTGGTAGACTCTTCGCAAATTCAAGGTGAAGTCCTCAAATGCACGATCAGGACGGCCGACCCTCAAGAGTTCGGTTCAGCGTCTTTGAAGCGGACCTCCGCCGGGGAGAACTGCGGAAACATGGATTGAAGCTCAAGCTTCATGGTCAGCCCTTCCAAATCCTCGCCATGCTGCTTGGACGCCCCGGGGAGTTGGTGACCCGCGAAGAAATACAAGAGAAACTTTGGCCGCAAAATACCTTCGTCGACTTCGAACACAGCGTCAACACTTCTATAAAGCGGCTGCGAGAAGTCCTGGGGGATAGCGCAACTCTGCCCCGTTTCATTGAGACTCTGCCGCGGCAGGGATACCGGTTCATCGCACCGGTCGAGATTCTCGCCTCAGAGCCGCATTCCGATGCGAGCGGCGAAACGCTCCTTTCGTCGGACTCAGAAAACTCTTCAGCAGAAGTGGGCCTGGCCTCCGCAATGAGCAACGGAGAGAACAGCCTGTCGGGACTGCGTCGAAAGGCCCGCACCCACAAGGTCCCCGAAACAGCGGACAGCCGGCAGCGGAGACGAAACAGAGTATGGGCTCCGCTATTGGCAGTCGTCGCGGTTGCCGGGTTGCTCGCCATGCTTTTCGCAGGGAAACTCCGTGATTCTTTGTCCTCGCGGCTTGCACCGCCGCCCACATTCGAGTCCATCGCCGTTCTGCCGCTCGAGAATCTGTCGCACGATCCGGAGCAGGAATACTTTGCTGATGGAATGACGGAGGAGTTGATTACTAATCTGGGTCAGATTCGAGCGCTGCGCGTGGTCTCGCGGACCTCAGTAATGCACTACAAGGACACAAAGGAATCCGTGCCGCAGATCGCGAAAGAGCTGAACGTCGACGCAGTGGTTGAGGGGACGGTATTGCGGAGTGGCGACCGGATTCGGGTTACGGCAAACCTGCTGAATGCGAAAACTGACCGCCATATTTGGGCCGAAAGCTACGAGCGCGATCTTCGAGATGTACTTTCGTTGCAGGATGAGCTGGCACGGACGATCGCTGAGGAAATCAGGATCAAGCTAACGGCGCAGGAGATGGCCCGTCTGTCGGGTTCACCCACGGTCAGTCCTGAGGCTTACAGGCTTTACCTGCAAGCTCGATTTCACTGTTACAAGAGAACGTTGCCGGAACTGGAAAAAAGCATTCAGCTCTTTCAGCAGACGCTCGCAGAAGATCCCGGATACGCATCGGCATACGCAGGACTCGCCGAGTCTTACGGTTTGTTGCCCTTTTACGGCGGTGGTTCGTCACACGATACGTTTCCAAAAGCTAAGGCTGCTGCTTTGAAGGCCGTCGAGCTGGATGATTCCCTCGCCGAGGCCCATGGGGCGCTCGGTTTTGTCCTCCTTTATGGCGATTGGGATTGGGCGGGAGCAGATAAGGAGCTGCGGCGTGCAATTGAACTGAATCCGAGCTACCCCACTTCCCACCATTGGTACGCCGAATACCTGGTTGCGATGGGACGGAGCGACGCCGCTGTCGCCGAGATCCGGCGCGCCCAGGAACTCGATCCCCTCTCGCCTCTTCTTCTCGCAATCGGAGCGGAGATCTACACGGACGCACACCGCTACGACGAATGTATTGATGATAGTAAGAAAACACTTGAGCTTGATCCCAATTTCGCGCTTGCACATGAGCATCTCGGAGGATGCCTGTTGCAGAAAAAGCTCTATAAAGAAGCGGGGGCTGAGTATATGGAAGCCGGACGGATTTTGGGGTCCACTGAATCGGATCTGATGGCGCTTGGATATGCCCTCACTGGCAGGAGAGCCGACGCCGTAAAGACTCTGGAGCGGTCAAAAGCAGACCCGCATCTCCCCACGCGTGATTCGATCTTGGAAGCACGCATTTGTCTTGAGGCGGATCTTTGCACCAAAGAGGAGACCCTGGATTGGCTCGAAAAAGCATATCGCGAGCATGAAGCTTACATGCCATTCTTGAATGTGCATCCTGCATTCGACCCGCTCCGCTCCGATCCTCGCTTCCAGGATCTGATTTGGCGTATGCACTTCCCAAACGATGATCACTAAAACCCGTAGACAGAGTGGTAGTCCGGTGGCAACTTAAAAGCGCCCCGAGACGCATTTGGCTTTGTGTCACAACCCACACCTTTTGACACGGCCGGATTGGGGAGATCCGGCCATGTGTTTTGTGGGGTTTACGGGGTGGGTTTTTGGAGGTCTTTTGTCACAGCGACGACGTGCTTGTGGATGTCGTGGATGACGCGGCGCTGGTGATCGAGTTCATGTTGTAGGTTCGGTGCCCCGGGTCTGGCTTCGTGGAGTTGATCACGAAGTTCGTCATTGGTTTTTTCGAGATATTTGCGAACACGGGCCTGGCCGCCGAGAGCTTCGCCGATCATGAAGCCGAAGGTGGCCGACAACAACATCCATAGCGGTAAGACGGCAGCTGATTCATCGATCATGCAACTTTCTCCTGGGGGGTTGAGGCGTGCCTGTGGAGCACGCGCTGTACGGTAGCCGTCGAGATGCGATGGCCTTTTGCGATCTGTCTGATGCTCTGGCCCTGGCAGCGTTCACGGTGGATGGATTCATGGTCCAGGATTAACGGATTGCGTCCGATGTGCGTGCCGTCGAGCTTGGCGCGCCGCATGCCGGCGCGCACTCTCTCGACGATCAGGCTTCGTTCCAGCTCGGCGATCGCGGCGACGATCACGATGATGGCCCGGCCCAACGGTCCACCGGTGTCGATGTTTTCGCGGAGCGAGACATATTCGATACCCAGCCGGTTCAGCTCGTCCAACACTTCAAGGAAGTGCTTCACCGACCTGGCGAGCCGGTCACTGGCCCAGACCAAAGCCACATCGAACTTACCGCGGCGGGCGTCGGTCATCAGCTGATCGAGGCCCGGCCGGCGGGCCTTCACGCCGGAGATTTTGTCTGAGTATTCCTGGATGATCTCGAGGCCGCGCTGGGCGGCCATCTGGCGCAGATCGAGGAGCTGGGTCTCCAGGTGCTGATCAACCGTGGAGACCCGGGTGTAGACGGCGGCACGCTTCATCTGCGCCGCCTTTTTGGTTTCGATGAGTGCTTCGTGATGTAACCCTTGATGAACTTCAGCAACTCGTCGGTCATGTTCTGGCCTCGGGCGGCAGTCGCCGCCTTGAAGGCGTTGTGCAACTCGAAGGGTACATTCAAATTCATTCTTTTCACCTGCTGTCCTGCGACTGTGACGATTGGACTCACCTCCTCTCTCTAGAGGTGAGATTATCCGGTTATGAGTACGGCGCGCCAGGGGGCGCGCCCCGATTAGAGCTCCCAGGCCTCCCGGCAGAGCAGAACCAGGTTGGCGATCGTGTCGAAGCTGATCGACATGGCATCGGTCATGGCCCGCAGCCGGTTGATGTCCTGCGGGACAGTGCCCTCCTCGATAGAGGTCCATTCGGAAGCCTGCATGCCGGACAGGCCTGCGGCTTGCTCGATGGAAAGGCCAGTATTCTTTCGGATTGCGCCGATGTAACTGCCGAACAGGCTGCCCCAGACTGCGCGACGCTGTTCGGGGAGGTAGGAAGGCGGAAGGGTTGCGAACATCTTTTTCTCAGTAAGCATATGAGTATTGCTCCTAAAGGACCTGCCTGTCAAGCAAGCTGGCCCACATGGATGGATTTAACTACACAGCGATTATGTGCTCAGTGAGGTCCACAACCAAACGCTCAAGACAACGTCTCCCGTCGTTATTACGAACGGGAACTAGGTGCAGGTCTAGGACCATCTCCTACTCTCAAGGAACACTTCGGCTATTCAGAACCTCTGCGCCGTTTCATCCAGCGTGAGAGCTTCGAGCCCCAGGCCAACGAGATCCCCAACACCATGCCGTCGTGGCTTCCCGGCGACGACTACATGACCAACTTCAAGGTCGGCGATCCGTACGTCCGCGTCGACGACGGCTATGCCCGTCTGCCTGGCGCCGGCTACGAGGCGCTTCATCCGGAGCTGAAAGGACTCAACCCGGAGGACTATCCGGACATCCACAAGCTGCGCATCCTGTCCGATGTGGCTCCCTATTCGAGGGAGTACAACCAGGGTTTTCCCTCCTGCCCCACACAAAAACCCTCGCGCACGCGCGGCCGGGGAAGTTGCCGGTTTCACGATGAGCTTTAGAGAACGCCGCATCCGATGCCGGATGAGCGTCGAGAGTATCTCCTTCTGGCCCTCAAGAAGGAGACATTTCACATATTGGGAAATTCCCTGGTTGAGCCTCTGAAGGTCGGTTGGGAAATCTGTATGTGAGGAGGCGGGGATCCGCATTTTCCCTACCTACCCTTGATACTTTTGGCACACTTGAGCGGTTTTGGGGCGGTCCGATCCCCGGCATAGTATAGGCCAACATGACTAAAACGTGTTTTTTGCCCGGTGAGGATGTGAATCTGCTCTTTCTCCGCTCCTTCTGCGCCCGCCGCGCCTTTCGCGCGGCTCTTTCAACCCTCAAATCAACTGAAAACCGACTGCGCAACGGCCTGAATCCACCCAAATCGTTGCGCACTCCATGAAGCCAAGGTGCGCAAAGGCACAAAGACCCCGGAAACGTTGCGCAGCCCTACCCTCTTCCCCTGCGCAACGGCGCCGAGTTTCTTTCCCTGTTGCGCAATTGCCAGGAAGAACATGCGCAACGCACCTCGAAAACAATCGGCACGGTGGTCAGAATATAGACCTACTTCGCTACACGCGCTTCGTGGCGGTACCCCCGGCGAAGTCACGGGCGCGGTGGCTCCTCGCTACTCATCACGTCGGATGCCTTTTCTGGATCGTGCTTGGTCGAGCCTTCACGGTGGAATAGCATATGGATTCTTCGGCGCAAATACCACCCCGTGGCGACGAGCGCAGACCCAACAGCTTGGATTGCCAGCAGCCCGGAGCCTGGGTCAGCGTAGGCGTAGGCGAGGCGCTCAAATAAAAACATCGCGCCCAACAGCATCAGTACGAGCGGAAGGACACCTACCCATCTCATCAGGACTTTCCTTTTTGACTTAAAGATGACACCATCGTACGCCTTTCTTGCTCGTCGGTGGCATTGAGCAGCGATGAGGGAATGGCTCGCCGAAGACTAGATCAATTCCATATACTTTCCACGTTTGGTTTGTGGAGGTCTGGAAATGCTCGAAGTGACGATCACTTCACGATGGGCCGCCGCGCAGAGGGCCCGCGAGTCGCAGCTTCCTGACGGGCTCTTCAGGGATGACCTTGCTTCTGTTCTTGCTGGTCCGGAGGGTACGCTTGCACTGGAAGCTTGGGAAAAGGCAAATCCTCGTCGTTATGAGGAGGGCGCGAATTTCGTTGCGATCAGAGTGAAGTTCTTTGATGATCTGGCTCAACGACTGATCGCAAAAGGAGTTCGACAAGTCGTGATTCCAGCTGCGGGAATGGATGCTCGCGCTTTCCGGCTTAATTGGCCCGCGAATACGACCGTTTACGAGATCGATCATCCAGAGCTTCTCGAGATCAAAGAGCAGATTCTCAAACGAGAAAACGCCGTTCCCCAATGCCGGCGCACTACCGTGGGAGCAGACTTAAAGGATGATTGGGAAAAACTGCTCATGGGCTTCGGATTCCACGCTGAAGACCCTTCTGTCTGGCTCGTAGAAGGATTGCTCTATTACTTCGCGGAAGAAACCGTCCATCAGTTTCTAGGCCAAGTATCGCGACTCGCATCCAAAGGCAGTGGCTTTGGAGCTGATTTGGTGAGTGCCTCGACGTTGGCGAGCCCTGGGATGCAGGCCTCGCTGAAAGAGATGGAGAAGAACGGAATCGGCTGGAAGTTTGGCAGCGACAATCCTGAAGAGCTTCTCGGTCAATACGGATGGAGCACGAAGGCACTGCAGCTTGGCGAGGAGGGCGCAAATTTCGGCAGATGGACGGCAAAGGTGTTTCCGCGCGGGCTCGAAGATGCGCCAAGGACATTCCTCCTAGACGCGTACAAAGACTGAAAGCGGCTGCGCAGAATACGCGCTCCCAGCACAATCGGTGGGTTCCTGATTGCAGCAGCCATTCTATTTCCAATTGCAGTGATTAGGGGTTCCGCAACGGTTCCTAGAGTATTACCGGCTTCTATGAGAAGGTCATAAAAGTCAAGGCCGACGTGGCGGCCGTTCTGGATCGAACTTCACAGCGTCGGGCGTGGCGGCGAGTCCTGTCAAGGGCGTCTGGAGGACGTTCAT
>Ga0116223_10003035_pt1 | contig 15356 bp, 10 predicted proteins | sample Sb_taG_3_FD_90092 | JGI IMG/M metagenome (GOLD analysis project Ga0116223, IMG submission 90092) | Peat soil microbial communities from Weissenstadt, Germany - Sb_50d_a_PC metaG | ecosystem: Environmental > Terrestrial > Soil > Wetlands > Peat | place: Germany: Weissenstadt | collected 2010-09-21 | reverse complement strand
GCGATCGAGCCAGTGACGCTTCCGTACGATCTCCCGTTCCATCAGAGCGACGTGCACAGCGGGGCCGCCGATTGCTCGCCAGCCCAGCGGTGCAAAGACGGCAGCGACCGAACCGAGGCCTGACGTTCGCGGCCTATCGGGCATCGACGGATCATGGCGGAGTACTTGACGAGCGCGGCGAAGGGGTTTCAAGCCCTCCGGGCCTGAGCATTGTCGTTTCGCGTCGCAATCGCCTCCAGCGTGAGGGATCGCAGACGGCAGGTCCGAGACCCCGGAGTCAGCAGGCACTGGCACGCGCGGGCCCAGGACATCGGTCGGCGTAGTCCGCATCTCCGTGACTGAGGAGCCCGATGCGCCGAGTCGTCATCGGGCTTCTCGCCACCCATGAGCAGACCAAGCATTACATGGCTCGGCGTACCCAGGAGGGCAGGTCCAAGCCGGAGATCATCAGGTGCCTCAAGCGCTACGTCAGTCGGGACCTGGGCTGGCGCAGAGCGACGCGAATCTCTGAATCGCTAAGACATGGCCATGATGGAATTAAGGCAATTACATGGAAACGCTTAAGCACAAGTTAACGCCTCGCGTGCAGACGATTTCGACTTGCTTCCGGGATTGGCGACCCCGTAGTGTCCTCCGCGACGCTCATCTCGAACATTGGGGGACACCACAGCAAAATGGCTAAGCAAGTAAACAGGTTCGCGCGCGCAGGGGTCGCGTTGGCGACGTTCGCTGTGATCACGGCGTGCGGTTCGACAACGACGACCGGAACGAGCTCCGGCGTAAACGCTGCCACCGCTACATCTGCGGCCGCCTTCGGTGGTATGAGCGGACTGATCGCGGCAGCCAGGAAAGAAGGGCAGTTGAACGTCATCGCGCTCCCACCTGATTGGGCCAACTATGGCGCGATCATCAGCGGCTTCACCGCGAAATATGGCATCAAGGTCAACTCGGCGAACCCGAACGGCAGCAGCCAGGATGAGGTGAACGCCGTGCGGTCGCAAGGCGGCACAAGTCGCGCGCCCGACGTGCTCGACATCGGCATGGCCGTCGCGCTCGCCAACACGACCCTCTTCACGCCCTACCAAGTCACCGAGTGGAGTGGCATCCCAACGAGTCAGAAGGACCCGGGTGGGCTCTGGTACCAGGACTACGGCGGGTACATGTCGATTGGGTACGACTCGAGCAAGTTCACGATCACGTCGGTGCAGGATCTGCTCAAGCCGGCATTCAAGGGCGCCGTGGCGCTGAACGGCGATCCGACCAAGGCCAACGCCGCATTGAACGGGGTCATGATGGCGTCGCTCGCCAACGGCGGCTCGCTCGACAGCATCGCGCAGGGTGTCGCTTTCTTTCACCACCTCAACCAGCTTGGGAACTTCGTGCCCATCCAGGCGACCACCGCGACCGTGAAGAACGGCACGACGCCGGTGGTGTTCGATTGGGACTACCTCTCCGCGGCGCACGGCAAGGACGTCCCCACCTGGAAGGTGTTCGTCCCACCGAACGCGGTACTCGGCGGGTACTACGCGCAGGCGATCTCGAAGACGGCACCCGATCCCGCGGCGGCTCGCCTCTGGGAGGAGTACCTGTACTCGGTCGCCGGCCAGAATCTCTGGCTGCAGGGCGGCGCGCGCCCCGTGGAGATGGCCGCATTGACCACCGCCGGAACCCTCAATCAGACGTATGCCGCGGCGCTCCCGCCGGTGGGCGGGACGCCGGTCTTCCTGAGCCCGAGCCAGGCCACCACGGCTGCCACATACCTCGACTCCAACTGGGCCCAGGCAATCGGAAGTTGACAACGCTGGTGAGTTCAGCAGCGGAGCCCGCAGGTCCCCCTTTCCGGGGGCGCCTGCGGGTTCCAAGCTGGGTTGGCGTCGTCCCGTTCTTCGTCTACGTCGCGGCGTTTCTCATCCTGCCCACGGCGATCGTGGTGGGCGGGGCGTTCGCGGGCGCCCATGGTCCGAGCCTCACCAACATCTCGGCCCTGACCCAGCCGTACATCCTCGATTCCTTTCTCCACAGCGTTGTGCTGTCCGCGGCGAGCGCGGTCATCGGCGCGGTGGTCGGTGCGGTGCTCGCCTACGCCGTTGCGAGCGGGGCGCCGAACGGGGTGATTCGACGGGTGGTCACCTCCGCGTGTGGTGTGCTCTCGCAATTCGGTGGTGTCACGCTCGCATTTGCCTTCATCGCGACGCTCGGAGGAGCGGGCTTCATCACCCTCTGGCTGCAGGAACACGGCGTCAACATCTATGCAAACGGTGTCTGGCTCTACCAGTTGAGCGGCCTGATCCTCGTCTACACGTACTTCCAGATCCCGCTCATGGTGATCGTCTTCCTCCCAGCGCTCGACGGCATCCGTCCGCAGTGGCGTGAGGCGACCTCAAATCTCGGCGGGACGTCCTGGCACTACTGGCGTCATATCGCCGGACCGCTGCTCCTGCCCGCATTCCTCGGGTGCCTGCTGCTGCTCTTCGCGAACTCGTTCTCCGCGTATGCGACGGCAGCCGCGCTCATCAACCAGGGCGGGATCATCGTTCCGCTCCAGATCAGCAACGCCCTGAGCAGCGAGGTCGGCCTGGCGCAGGCGAACCTCGCCAGCTCGCTCGCACTCGCCATGGTCGTGATTGTGGTTGTGGTGACGGCGCTGTACTCCTGGCTCCAATCGCGCACAGCCCGGTGGGTCCGATGAACCGGCGGCGGCACCGGCGCCTGGAACTCTTCAGGACCATCGTGCTGGTGGTGCTGGGGATCCTCTTTCTGGTGCCGATTGGCGCGATGGTGGAGTTCTCCACGCGAGGCGTCGGCATCAATTCCCCGAGGACGCTCTCGTCGTTCACGAGCATCTTTTCCTATCCGGATCTCACGGGCGCGATCGTGGCGTCGCTCGAGCTGGCGGCGATCACATCTGCGGCGATGCTCGTGCTCCTGCTTCCCACCATGGTCTGGGTCCGGCTTCGCGTGCCGCGGATGGTTCGGGTCATCGAGGTTCTCTGTCTGGCGCCGCTCACCATCCCCGCGATCGTCCTGGTGGTCGGTCTGGCCCCCCTCTACCAGTGGATCAACATCAACCTCAGCGATTCGATACTCACGCTCGGGTTCGCCTACCTCATCCTCGTGCTCCCCTACGCGTATCGCTCCCTCGACGCGGGGCTCTCCGGTGTCGACGTCCGCACGCTCTCGGAAGCGGCGCGGAGCCTTGGCGCGGGGTGGGCCACCGTGGTCACCCGGATCATCGTGCCCAACATGTCGAGCGCCGTCCTCAATGCGTGCTTGCTGTCGGTCGCGGTCGTCCTGGGCGAGTTCACCATCGCCAACCTGCTCAACTTCGAGAACCTCCAGGTGGCCATCGCAACGATCGGGCGCGCCAATGCGGGCGTCTCCATCGCCGTGGCCGTTGCTTCACTCCTGTTCGTGTTCGTGCTCCTGCTGGCGCTGTCGTTTGTTCCCCGCCCGGGGTCACGCCGCCGCCGGGTGCGGATCGGCGTGCTGTGACGGCCCTTGTGACCCAGACCGACGCCGCCTCTCGCAGCGAACCGCGCGCCAGTGTCGAGGTGCGCCTCGAGGACCTGCGCCGCCAGTACGGGTCGGTGAGCGCGCTCGACGGCCTCAATCTCACCATCGGCGCCGGGGAGCTGGTCGCGCTGCTCGGGCCCTCGGGCTGTGGCAAGACGACGGCGCTGCGTCTGGTCGCGGGCCTCGAGGACGCCGACGGCGGCCGGGTCGTGATCGGCGGCAGGGATGTCACCCTGCTCCCCGCCAACCGGCGTGACGCCGGGATGGTGTTTCAGGCGTACTCGCTGTTCCCGCACATGACCGCCCACCAGAACGTCGCGTTCGGGCTGCGCATGCGCAAGGTCGCGCCCCGTGAGCGCCTTCGACGCGCCGGAGAGATGCTCGAACTGGTTGGCTTGGCGGCGCAATCGGATCGCTACGCCCACCAGCTGTCGGGCGGTCAGCAGCAACGGGTCGCGCTCGCACGTGCGCTTGCCATACGTCCGTCCGTGCTCCTGCTCGACGAGCCGCTGTCGGCCCTCGACGCCAAGGTGCGCAGCCAGTTGCGCGACGAGATTCGTCGCGTCCAGCTCGAGGTCGGAACCACGACGCTGTTCGTCACCCACGATCAGGAGGAGGCGCTCGCCATCGCCGACCGGGTCGGGGTGATGCGCGCGGGCCGGCTGGAGCAGCTGGCGGCGCCGACCACGGTCTATACCCAACCGGCCACGGCGTTCGTGGCCGAATTCGTGGGTCTCACCAACCGGCTCGCCGGCGTGGTCCGCGGCGGAGCTGTGGAGGTCCGCGGTGTGCGCCTGCCGCTGATCGCTGCGGGCGGCGCAGATGGCCCAGCTGTCGCGCTGGTCCGCCCCGAGGCGGTTTCCCTCTCCGCGGCGACCGATGCATCAACCGGACCGCTGCTCGGGACGGTGATCGCGCTCGCGTTCCTCGGCGCCTCGAGCAGGGTGACTGTCGACCTGGGTGACGCCGTCGTGCTCGTCCAGATCCCCACCGCCGATGCGGTCGCGTACCCGGCAGGGACACGAGTGCAGGTGGCGCTCCGCCTCGACCCGGTGCTGATCACCCGAGACGCCGCCGCCGTGACTCCCTAGGCCGGCGTGCCGCTCACGCATCTCCGGCGTCTCGGCGCCGGTCACGTGCTCGCTACCGGAGCGCATCTCCCGTACCGCGCAGTCGTGACCCAGCCAGGGGAACGGCACGTGGTTCGTTCCGAACTGGCCGGCTCGTCCGTGTCGACGGTGCGCATGGAGCGGCCGATCGCCTGCGTCGCGCACATGACCGACCTCCACGTGACAGACGTGCAGTCACCGGCGCGCTTCGAGTTTCTCAATCGCGAGTTCAGTGATCCTCGGTTCGTCAAGCTCGTTCCGGTGCAACGCCCGCAGGAGGCCCTGACGCCTCAAGCGCTCAACGCACTCATCAGCGCGCTGAACACCGGCATGACCGGACCGCTCACCCACGCACCGCTCGAACTGGTGCTCACCGGTGGCGACGCGATCGACAATGCGCAGCGGAATGAGATTCGCGCGTTCACGCAGCTGCTCGACGGCGGGCACGTGCGCCTGAACTCCGGCTCGTCGGCGTACGAGGGTGTGCAGTCGGCCCCCTGGCCCGATGACATCTTCTGGAACCCCGACGGTGGCCCCGGTGAACCCGATCTGTTCCGCCGCGACTACGGCTTTCCGCTGATACCGGGATTGCTCGGTCGTGCGCTCCGGCCCGTTGACGCCCCGGGTCTGCGCGTCCCATGGCTGGGCTGCCACGGCAATCACGAGACGCTCTGTCAGGGCGTCGGCGTCGTGACCCCCGCACTGGCGGCCGCATTTGTCGGGGGCGCGAAGCCGATCGAGCTGCCGACCGCGATCGATCGCGACACGGCGCACGAGACGTTCGTCACGCGCCCGGAGGCGTTCCTCGCAGGCCCGTCCCGTGTCGTGACCCCTGACCCAGAGCGGCGGTATTGCAGCCTTGAAGACTTCGTGAGCGCGCACACCGTGCCCGGGATACCGGCGCGACATGGTTTCGACGACCGGAATCTCTCGAGTCGCACCGCCTACTACGCGTATGACACCGAGACCATTCGGTTCATCGTTCTGGACACCGGATGCCCTGCGGGTTCGGCAGACGGGTGCATCGGTGACGAGCAGCTGCTGTGGCTCGAACAGCGACTGATCGAGGTGCACGCCGGCTACCGCGCGAACGACGGACGCGACGTCGAGACCGGGAATCCGGACCACCTCGTGGTGATCGTGTCGCACCACGGATCGCAGGTCCTCGGCAACACCCGGCCTCACGCCGACGGCTCCCACCATGGTGCCGGTCCAAGGCTGCTCCACACGCTGCTCCGATTCGACAACGTCGTGCTCTGGCTCAACGGCCACACGCACACCCACGGCATCCGCCCGCGTCCAGACCCGAGCGGCATCGGTAGCGGGCTCTGGGAGGTGACGACCGGATCCTTTGTTGACTGGCCATGTCAGGCGCGATTGATCGAACTCTTCGATGCTGGCGACGGCATCATCGGGATCGCCAGCACCCTGATCGACCATGATGGGCCCGCCGATCCCGCGGGCGCGGAGACTCAACTGGAGCTCGCCGGCCTGCATCGTCAACTGGCCGGCAACTCGCCGTGGGCAGGGTTCGATTCGGGGAGAGCGGGAACGCCGCTCGATCGCAACGTGATCCTGCTCCGACACATGGCGAAGGGGATTCCATAGCCCCGCGCCCGCCTTCCCGAAAGCACGTTCTGCAGCCCAGACCGTGCGTCAGGGTCGTGGACGCCGCTCTCGGTCGTCGATCCTCACGAGGGCGGTCACCTGTGGACGCCCGGTACGCAGCAACATGGTTGAAGAATCGGTCCAAGCGGAGGGGACTCCTGTAGACGACGGGGTACGGCAGACCGAGGTGCCTGACCCGGATTGGTGGACACGAACAGTGAAGTGCTCACAACGTTCGCGAACGACTTGACTCGGCGCTCTGTGAGCCGGTGGGTGAGTGAGCACCGCGGACCGTAGGCGTGCAGGAGCGGAGAGATCGACGTTCAGATGGATAACGTCCACGCCAATTGATTGGCCGATGGTGAGTGGCGAAGGCCACGTGGGCGCGCTCGAAAATGGGGGTGGATAGACATCCTGAGGGGTTTATCGGTCGCAACTGAATACAAAAACGGACCGTCACCTTCCCAAGGTTGAAGCTGCGGGTTCGACCCCCGTCTCCCGCTGCCATAGCCAGTTTCGATCGCGTTCGGCTCAGCCTGGATTGCGGCCTAAGTAGCCTGAAAGTTGAATTGATACCGTTATCTCAATCGGTTTGTCAGCAAATCGATTGAGGTGGTGATCGGAGCGCCTGAAACCGGGGCGGGCACGGGTCACGCCGGTTCGGCGGTAGGGGGAGGAGGCAGCCCCGCTGCTCCGTGCATCGAATTACCTCTTGGGCCGAAGTGTGCTCGGTAGCGAACGTATCCGCCAAACCAGGCAGACCCACACCCTTGTCTCCCCGCCGCCATGCACGATCAGCCGCCCGCGGCAGCGTCGCTAAGGCGCCGTGCGAGTGGGTATAGTCGCGAGCCTGCGGGTTCCGCTTAAGACCTGCGAAACGGCGGAGGTTGTGGCTGTGCAGGCTCGAGTGCTACGTCTGAACGGATCCCGGGAAAAGATCGACGAGGGCGTCGAAGCGTACAAGTCACGAGTCGCGCCAGCCTTCAGGGAGCGGGACGGCTACAGTGGTGCTCGCCTGATCGTCGACCGCAGGACCGGCGCCGCCATGAGCATCACGTTTTGGCGGGATGGGGAGACATCGCGGGCGAGCTTCGAAGCGATGACGAGCATTCGTGCCGAGACCACGTCGAGCTTCGGAGCTGGCACGCCGGAGGCGAATGTGTATGAGGCGGTCGTCCAGCATCGGCCACAGCCAACCGAGGCCGGCAACTGGGTGCGCGTGACCACCCTGAGTGGCGACCCGACAAAGGTCGACGAGGGCATCCGTCACTTCGAGTCAGGGGTCATCCCCGAGATGTCGAAGCTGCAGGGATTCCGGGGAGCCATCCTTCTGGTCGACCGCGCGACGGGAGAGGCAATTGCCTTCACCGTATGGGACAGTGAGCGCGACCTCGAGGCGAGCTCAAGCCAAGCCGGCCCTGTTCGTGCCACGGCTTCAGAGGTGATGGGTGCCAGCGATCCTCACGTTGAGAGTTACGAGGTCGCGTTTGCGGAGCTTTCCGCGCCCATAGGCACGTAGCCGCTCCAGCGGCCCCCACCACAGAAGCCAGCAAACGCCGCTGTCTCGGCCCGCACAGTCTCCGATGCCGGTGCTGCGATGGCTGCGCGAATTGATGAGATGACTCGCTCTCCTCGGGCGGTTGCCCGAAATGTACGAGCGGGCGGCATCGATCGAGGCGCTCGGGGAGACGTGGCGCGCGAGGATCAACCGTGGGCCTGGGATGAGTCGCGCTGGCGCGGCTGTGTCGAGCGGGTTCGCGCCGGCCGAAGCGTGAAACCGCAGGCGTGGCCCGGCGGTGCCGAGGTTGCCGTGGCGCTATCATTCGACTCCGATCACGAGACCATCCCGCTGCGCAACAGCGAGACGCATCCAGGCAGGCTGTCCCAGGGTGAATACGGCGCCCGAGTCGCAGTGCCACGCATCCTCCGGCTGCTCGACCACCATCGGGTACCGGCATCATTCTTCGTTCCAGCCGTGTCCGCGCTTCTCCATCCGGGCGAGATAGGCGCGTGCGTTGCTGCCGGACACGAGATTGCTCTGCACGGCTGGATCCACGAGTGGAACGCGACGCTCGACCCTGACACCGAGCGCGACCTGCTCATGCGCAGCATCGACGTCATCGAGAGGCTCAGCGGATCGCGTCCCGTGGGCATCCGGACGCCCTCCTGGGATTTCAGCGATCACACGCTCAACCTGATATGTGAGTTGCATCTCACGTACGACTCGTCGCTCATGGCCGACGACGAGCCCTACGAACTACTGGCAGATGGAGCGCCCACCGGGATCGTCGAGATCCCTGTTGAATGGATCCGCGACGATGCCCCGTATCTCACGATGGACCGATATGCGGGCACGAGGCCATACACGCCGCCACGCGAACTCCTGCGCATATGGCTCGACGAATTCGAGCAAGCACATAGGGAACACGGCCTCTTTCAACTCACCCTGCACCCCCACGTCATTGGCCACCGTTCTCGCATCATCGTGCTCGAGCAGTTGCTGGAACACATCTCCTCGATCAGCGGCGTGTTCTTCGCGCGACACGATGAGGTTGCCGCATACCTTGCCGGACTCGACCCCGGAGCGACAAGGCGTGGGTCCGATACGACTGGATCCGAGACAGCCGCGTCATAATCGCGCCGTTGAGACTGGGTAATGCCGGGTCGGACGCCATCAAGTCACGTCGGCCGGTCCGAAGGTCGCGCAGCGAGCGGCACAACACGGAAATGCCACTCGGTGAGCAGCGAAGAAATGAGCCAACCCGCCGCGCTACCCGGGAGTATCAACACTCAGGCGAAGAAAGTTGCTGCCTTCTTGAGGATGGTGCGCTCCTCCTCGAGCACGCGCACCTGGCGGCGCAGACGCGTCAACTCCTCACGCTCCGCGCCGCTCAATCCGTTGCGCGTCCCGCCCGAGTCTGGGAATCACGATCGGTCCTCGCGGGCCGGCGATCGTTGGATGGCACTCGGGCGGCATTGGCTCGATTGGTTCGTAGCCCAGGTGCTGCCAGTTGTCGCCGTGGATCGGGTACTAGTCATGGCGAACAACGCCGTCGATGCCGACATACGTCATCGGACTTCGTGATTGGTCCATGCGAGCACAACATGATCGCCGGAGTCGAGGCTGGCCCAGGTATCTGGGGCGGCGGGTCATTCTCGTTGACCAGCATTCGAATCGACGTGGTGCCCAGGGTAGACCGCCGCACGAACTTCATTCATCTTCTCCGCAACGATGAGGCCACCGCCGGCGTCGCGTTCATTCGCGTATGTCCGACCCCACGTCTCACGCGGAATGCACGCCGGCGGGCGGTCACCCGCTGTTATCAACACCCGAAGACTGCTAGGGTGAGCACGGAGGAACCATGGCCCCGCCGCGACATGACAGCGCCGCCTTGCGACCCAGCCGCCTGGGTGGATGGGTTCCCGTCGATCCCCGCCACTTGAACAGGTGGCTGGAGAGCAACATCGCCGAGGCCGAGCAGAGAAACGCCTCTTTCCATCCGGTGGTGCAGGAGTTCCGGGACATGATCGAGAACGATCCGGTCATGAACATGTACTTCACCTTGATGTTCGAGCAGCAGCCCCGTTCTGCGCCGAAGCCGGGTTCGGGTGACGTCAAGCTCGAGAATTACGAGCAGATGCTGGTCGTGATGAACCACATCCTGACGACGGCACCGACCTTCGACGTCACGGCAATGGTGGGGTGCCCGATCAACGCCATCTTGGACTACCCGATGATCACCGCGGCCGGGCTGGCCGCTTTCGCCGACCCGCGTGTCAACGAGATGGTGAGGAGGCTGCTCTCGGTCTGGGCGGAGTTCCTCGACAGCGAAGCCTCGCGCTACGTGCTGGACGATTCGCCTTCTGGCTGGCTGAGCCCGGTCGCAAGGGAGTCGCTTCGGCTGCACGAATTCCAGATCGATCCCGACGCCGAGTTCTTCGGGTTCAAGAGCTGGAACGACTTCTTCATCCGTCGCTTCAAACCCGGGAGGCGGCCCGTCGCCCGGCCCGACGACCAGAAGGCCATCGTGAGCGCCTGCGAGTCCCAGCCGTATCGCATACAGACGCAGGTGAACGAACACGACACCTTCTGGATGAAGTCGGAGCCGTATTCCGTCCGGCACATGCTCAATGGGAACTTCGTAGAGCGGTTCGTCGGTGGCACCGTGTACCAGGCGTTCCTCAGCGCCGACAACTATCACCGTTGGCACAGCCCAGTCACGGGCACCATCAGGAGGACCCAGCAGGTACCGGGAACGTATTACGCCGAAGCAGCCTCCGAGCGTTTCGACCCCGCCGGTCCCACCAACTCGCAGGGCTACATCACTCACGTGGCGACGAGGGCGCTCATCTTCATCGAAGCCGACTACAGCGGTATCGGCCTGATGTGTCTGGTCGCCGTGGGCATGGGGGAGGTCTCGTCCTGCGTGCTGGTCGACCAAGAGGGGAAGCCGCTGAAGGAGGGCCAGAAGGTCGAGAAAGGCGACCAGCTCGGATACTTCCAGTTCGGAGGATCGACTCATTGCCTGGTCTTCCGGCCCGGCGTCATCTCAGAGTTCGTGGTAGAGGCCATCCCTGAGGGTGAACACGGCCAAGCGTCCCCCATTGTGAACGTCAACAGTTTGCTGGCCATCGCTTCGTAGGGTCGCGAGGAGTGACGCGGCGAGGCCGCCGCTTGGCAACGACATGGCAATGACCTACGCCATCGGACCTGGAGTCGACTGCTTGTCCGAGGACACACCCTCGGGCTAGGGGTGGCCGCGGGAGGGGAAGGCGCGCACGCCTGGGCCTGCCTCGGTTTGACGGACACGTTTGCTAAGCCGTGATCGCTCCTGGGAAAGGCCGGAGGCTCAAGGGAATAGGCGAAGGTCTCTGTCGAAGAGCGCTGAGGTCTTTCTCTGCGATTCCAGCGGATTCCATCACACGCGCTCTAGTCGTCATTCCAACCAGTTCCCCACAAAACCACTCTAAATCGAGCTCAGCACTCATCGGAAGATGAGGACTATTCTGGGGGACCAGGGGTCGCAGGTTCGAGTCCTGTCTCCTCGATTCGCAGCCCACTGCACCGCAGTGAAGCCAGTTCCATTTGGTTGCAGCCGATTCCAACTTGCGGGGATCAGTCACTTTGCAGGGACTAGTCCTCATACCGTGATTGACGACCTTTCCTGCAAAACCACTCTGTTTGTGCGGTCGGCGGGCGGGACGCGTCTGAGACCCCAGCCGTGAACGGCTCGAGCTGAGCAAACGCGTCCAGCCATCACGAGCCGGACCACCTAACGCGCCGAGCGGTATCCGCTCCTCAGCGAGGGTGGGAACACCCCGGACGTCGTGGTGGCAGCCCCATTTCGTTCGCCGCCTGCCTGACTAGAGTGGAGATATGCGACGGGAACCACTCACCTTGGGTTCGCTATCGGCATCGCGCCCAGCGGTGACGAGCTCGAGATCGCTTGAAGGACCGGCCACGCCTTCGCTGAGTTCAGCGTGGCCGAGACCGCCCTCAGACCCGAATTGGCCGGCGAAGCCACCCAGCCATGTCGATAGTCGGTGAGCGGCATCTGAAAACCAACGTCCTCGCTCACGCGTCGGAATTCCATCCATCGGTCGGCGCGAGTCCCCGGCCTCGATGACCATGAGCTCGCGCAGTGCCACGCGACTGGCGTGGGGGATCGGCGGCGTCTGTCTGGTGCTTCTCATCCTCAGCCTCGCGCTGCTAGCGCTTGACTGGGAAGCAATCGACTCGCCGGGGACCGCACAGCTCCCGTACTTCTTCGCAGCGCCGATCATCGGAGTCCTGGGTGTGTTGGTCGCGACCCGCCGACCGAGACATCCGATTGGTTGGTTGCTCCTGGCGATCGCCGCCAGCAACGCGATCTCGCTGACCGCCAACTTTGTCGCCATCCGCGGGATATTGAGCGACGCCTCACTCCACAGCTGGGTGGGGTGGGCAGCCTGGGTGTACAACGACACCGGAGCGATTGGGGCGCTGTTGATCGCTTTCCTTATCCTCATCTTCCCCGACGGTCGGCTGCTTCCGGGCCGGCGGTGGCGGTGGGCTGTTTGGGTAGTGTCGGCCCTGGCGGCCGTAGCACTCCTTGCGTCAGCAATCGCCGTAACGTCCCAGCAGTTGTCTCCACGCCTCCCCAGCGTTCCTAACCCGCTGGCGGTGGACGAGCTCAACAACGTCACAAGCGGCAACGGACCGATCAACGTCGGCATCCTCCTGCTGCTCGTTACCGTTCTGGCCGCGGTGGTGGTGCGCCTCCGCCGCTCTCGGGGCGTGGAACGCATTCAAATGCGCTGGTTTTCATATGTCGCGGCGACATCCATCCTCGTCATTGTTGCCGGATTCTTCGTGAACAGTGCCAACGAGACGCTCGGCAACAACATCAGCAATGCCGGATTCGGTTTCGGATTCTATCTGCTCGTGCCCGCAACCATCGGGTTGGCGGTGATGCGGTACGGGTTGTACGACCTGGACGTGTTCATCAGCCGAACGCTGGTGTACGGGTCACTGGCGGTGTTCATTACGGCGGTGTACGTGGGCATCGTGGTGGGGATCGGGACACTGGTGGGGAGCGGCGGCAAGCCCAATCTGGCGCTGTCGATCCTCGCCACGGCGATCGTCGCGATCGGCTTCCAACCGGTACGGGAGCGGGTCCAGAAGGTCGCCAACCGGTTGGTGTATGGCAAGCGCGCAACCCCGTACGAAGTGTTGAGCGAATTCTCGGGACGAGTGGCGGAGACATATGCGGCTGACGAGGTGTTGCCGCGCATGGCGAGGGTGCTCCAGGAGGGGACGGGCGCGGAGTCGGCGACGGTATGGCTGCGCGGGACGGAGGAACTGCGGCCCGCGGCGACGTTTCCGAACGGAGTGGGAAGGCACATTGCCGTACCGATGCCCAACGGATCGCTGCCGGTCCTTGAGGAAGCGACCCGTGCGGTGGAGGTACGCCATCAAGGCGAAGTGCTCGGGGCGTTGAGCGTGAACAAGCGCCGCGGTGAAGCCCTCACTCCGATCGAGGAGAAGCTGGTCGACGACCTGGCTCACCAGGCAGGATTGGTGCTCAAGAATGTGGGGCTGAGCGCAGACCTGCGAGCGCGGCTCGATGAATTGCGAGCCTCGCGACAGCGATTGGTGAGCGCCCAGGACGTGGAGCGGCGCCGTCTGGAGCGCAACCTCCATGACGGCGCTCAGCAGCATCTGGTCGCCTTGAAGGTGAAACTGGGACTGGCGGAAATGCTCCTGGCACGGGATCCGGCGAAGGCGGCGGCGATCCTTGGGCAGCTCAAGTCCGATGCAGACGAAGCCCTCGAGACGCTCCGCGACCTGGCGCGGGGGATCTACCCGCCCCTGCTCGCTGACAAAGGGCTAGTGGTGGCCCTGGAGTCGCAGGCGCGCAAGGCGACGGTGCCGGTGCGCGTGGACTCCGTCGGGGTCGCGCGCTACGCGCAGGACATCGAGGCGACGGTCTACTTCTGCGTGCTCGAGGCGCTCCAGAACGTGCAGAAATATGCGGGGGCGTCCCAGGTTGTGGTGCGCCTGCGTGCCAGCACGGATCCCGCCACTTTGACGTTCGAGGTGACGGATGACGGCACGGGGTTCGAGACCGCAACCGCGCGCAAGGGTGCCGGACTCACCAACATGAACGATCGGGTGGACGCGCTCGGCGGTAAGGTGCAGGTGCTCTCTCGGCCCGGTGCTGGGACTATCGTGTCCGGCGAGTTGCCCCTGCAGGAACCCATCGCGGCAGTGCCATAACGATTGCGCCGTCCCGCCGACGTTCTGGTGCCCAACGAAGGGAGTGCGTTAGGTGAGCGTGGCTCACCCAAGCGTCCTGTCACCAGCCCACGCCGACCAAGAGTGGGAGGGGGCCGACGGTTACATGGGAGGGCGGGGTGCTCAACGACAAAAGAGAAGAGCGATGAGCGATCGAATGCGGCCAAGGGGAGCCTGTGGATGTCGAAGCGACTCCAATGGATTCCAATCAGCGCGCTCTAGTCGTCATTCCAACCATTTCCCGACGAAAGCACTGTAAGTCGAACTCAACCCGAATCGGGAAATAGGTGCTGGTCTGGGGGACCAGGGGTCGCAGGTTCGAGTCCTGTCTCCCCGATGGGCGCGCAAATTTGAGCTCGCAATGAGCGCTATTGCCCACGGACCACGTCAGGCGACCTCGCGCAGAGGGCTGGTCGCGGTATGCTCCGGACGTGGAAGGGGATTCCGCGTCACTCCCAGCAGTGACGCGGTCACCGCTGCGCCACCGGCGTCGCATCGGCACCTCCCGGTTCGCCGAGTGGGGGATGGGTGCAGTCCTGTTGTCGGCATTGGTCGCGTATGCGCTGCTCGGGAACTTCACCCGGTACGTGGCAGACGATTACGGAATAGCCGTCGCCGTGCGGCTCCGCGGCTATTGGGCACAGCAGATCGCTGCATACCGCCTGTCGGACGGGCATTTCGTTGCGACGGCCCTCTATACCGCCGGCACCCTTCTCAACCCGATCTTTGTGCGGATTCTTCCCGGCGTGCTGATCATCGCGTGGGTTGCTCTTCTGACTCTGGCACTGCGACACGTCATTCCATCTGCTGGCCGGCTGGGGCGTTTTTTGATACCAGCCGGGATTGTCTACACGACACTGCAGATCACCCCGAGCCCGTTCCTGTCGCTGTACTGGATGACCGCATCGATGGAGTTTGTGGTGCCACTCCTTGTCGCGGCTGTCGTCGTTTGGCTCGTATCCCGCCCGAGCAACAGCGGCCGGCGCCGCAGGTTGCTCATCGCGCTCATCGGCCTGCTCGCATTTCTCGCGGCGGGCGAGGCCGAGATCTACACCGCGGTACAGTGCGTGGCCTTAACTGTGACTGTTGCTCTGGCGATGTCACGGCTACCGTGGATCTGGCGGCAGAAGCTACCCGAGCTGAGCGCCGCCTGGATCGGGTCACTCGCGGGCTTGGCAGTGGAGCTAGCGTCGCCCGGCAAAGCACTCCGGAGCGCGGTCATCGCAAAAGCTGTTCACGTCCCGCGCCCGTCATGGCTAACTCTTCCCCTCTTTACCTTCGAAAAGATGGTGCAGTTCCTGCACCTCTTGCTCCAAGCGCATTGGCGGGAAGTCGTGGCGATGACGCTG
>Ga0116223_10003034_pt1 | contig 15356 bp, 14 predicted proteins | sample Sb_taG_3_FD_90092 | JGI IMG/M metagenome (GOLD analysis project Ga0116223, IMG submission 90092) | Peat soil microbial communities from Weissenstadt, Germany - Sb_50d_a_PC metaG | ecosystem: Environmental > Terrestrial > Soil > Wetlands > Peat | place: Germany: Weissenstadt | collected 2010-09-21 | reverse complement strand
GGAGGGCGATCTCGTCGCGGAGGCGCGCGATCTCCTCATCCCGCAGGTGGATGAGGTCGAGCAGGGTGAGGACAAGCGGGGTGCGCTCGGATTCGGGGATGTCAGGCAGCGCCAGGGTCATGCCCCATTCTACGCAGCAGAAAGCCCGGCGCAGCTGCTCTCCCCCAGACTTATTGGGCTGATACGAGATCAGCTTCTGAGCTTGGTTGCGCTTCCGCGAGGCATCCGGTTTTCACGCGAAGGCGGGCGGTTGGCAGGCCACCCGTCAAGGACAATCCGGGCGGAGCTACGCGCCGAACGCGGCGACGCGGGCCGGACAGGTCTCGCCGTCGGTCGGGTAGTCGTGCGACCGAGAAAGACGGCGCGCGTTACATTCGGTAGGGCGACGAGGAAGGAATCGGTGCTGACGCGAGGGGCGTCGCGACGCACGCCCGGCGGTTCCTGGGCCCGCCCGGCTCAGAGCCCTGGCGGCTCATGTCCCTTGAACTGCGGGTCGTACCCCGCGAACACCAGGGCCCCGAGCCGATCGACCGCGGTGAGGATTTTCCCAGGGACCTGAAGGGCTTCGAGCCGCAAGGTTTCCCCGAGGCCGTACAGCGTTGCTGCGACCTTGCGGTGGACCCGCTCCTGTCCCTTCGTGGCCTCCGCGTAGCGCCAGACCGCCTGGAAGAGCCCCTCAAATTCGTCCTCGGGAAAGGGCCCCGGGCGGTGCAGGGCCGCCTCGAAGCGGGCGTGCGCTTCCAGGACGCGCTCGGCCAATTGATCGTCATGGCTCATGACCGCCTCCGCGGGTGCCAGGAGTCGTTGTCGCCCTCTCCAAAGTGCGACTGCGGGTGAAACCGGCCGCGAAGCGCGGCCGCGCCTGACGGCGGCATTATAGCTTACCGGTGTTTCCAGGTCCGGGTGCCTGCTGCTTCGGGATCAAGTGCGACCGGCCAGCCGATTGCACAGAATGTGCGTTGCGGCATGCAACCACCTGCCGGGGCCCACTCTTCCGCCGACCACGCGCCGCCCCCTGACTCCCCTCACCGGAATTCGTCGTCCGCCGCGGCGGCTTCCGGCGCGCACAGCAGGAGCTTCCACTCACCCGCCTGGCCGGCGGCACGCTTCCGGCTCCACTGGGGCGGCTGTCCCTTCGGCGGCGTCACGCCGAGCACGTGGTAGCGCACGCCTTTAAGGACGACCTCGGCCCCGGCCTCGGGCGGCATGCCGCCCAGTTCGTCCAGACTCACCTCGATCAGGTCCACGTTCTTCATCCGGTCCTCCGGGGTCATTATGGCCCGAAACGGTCCCGGGCGCCAGGGCCGGCGTTCCGCCCTCAGAACAACTCTTCCAGGGCCTGCTCCTGCTCCTGGCGTGACGGCTCGGTGTAGCGCCAGATGTACTTGCTGGAAGTGTGCCCCGACAGCTTCATGGCGTAGCGGATGTCCTCCTTCTCGGCCGCCTTGCGCAGGGCGGTGTGCCGCAGCATGTGGGCCGACAGGTGGATGCGCTCGCCCTCGGGCAGGGTGGCGTTGGCCTGGGCGGCGATCTTCTTCAGGGCGTCGTCGATGTTCTGCGGGGCCAGCCGGCCGCCCGACTGCGACTGGATCAGCGGGCCCGGTTCCCGCCCCCGTACCTCCTCGATATAGCGGTCGAGGGCCTCGCGGGCCGGCTTGGCCAGGAGCAGTTCGCGGGTCACCTTCTTGCCCTTGCGGCGGATGTTGACCAGGTGCTTGTCCCGGTACTGGTCCAGGTCGAGGGCCAGCAGCTCGGAGACGCGCAGCGCTGTGTGCAGCAGGACGAGCAGGACCGTGTAGTCGCGCAGCGGGTTCTGGTTGGCGCGCTTGCTGAGGTGCATCAGTTGCTCGGCCGCCGACTTGAGGCGGTTGACTTGCAGGTCCTCGAGGCCGCGCCACTCCGGGTCTTCGACGGTGATTTCCTGGACGCGGGCGCAGGGCTGGCCGGCCAGGAAGGGGCGTTGCTTGTGGACCCAGGCGGCGGCGTGCTTGAGGGTGGCGAGCACGCGGTTGACGGTGGTGGGGGCGAGGCGGCGGTCCTTGAGCAGGTACTTGAGGAAGCCCTCGGTGAGGGAGCGGGTCCACTGGTCGGGGTGGTCGGTGCCGGCGGCGGCGGTGAGGTAGTTGAGGAATTCCTGGAGATCGCGTTTCTTGGCCTTGAAGGTGTTGCCGTCTTTGGGCCCGGCCTCGATGGCCATGTACAGCTCGAACCAGGCGGTGAGGCTCTGGCGGCGGTTGGCGGGGATCAGCGTCGAGGCGGTGGCATCCATCGGCTGCAACTCCCGGGCGGGCGGCTTGCGGGCCGGGCGCTGGGTGTCTGGCCGGTGGGGTGCGGGCTTTTTGTCGTCTCGTCGGCTCCGTCCGTGGCTCCCCTCCGTGGGGTGTGGCCGTGGTCTGTTTCTGGTCATTCCTGGCTCCTTCCAATCTTATTTCATGCAAAGTTTTCGGTTTTCGGGGCGTCGGTCCGGGGCGAAACCGGCCCTCTGGTCGCTGTTTGCATGGAATAAGGTACATTATTGCATGAGGACTTCAAGCGGGAAAAGAGGCGACCGCCCGGGCAAGAGCCCGCGCGGAGAGGCCATTGACCCGTCGAGGAGGGGTCTACCGATCGCACGGCCGACACAAATCGGCCAGTTATCCAAGATATCTAGGAGGGGTGACTGGAGTAGGAGAATGCCGCTTTCCGGCAGCAAAGCGTCAAACGTCCTTCACTTCCCCTTGCCCTTCCCGTCCGGCGGCGGAGCATCTAGGCCGTCGGCAAACAGCCGCAGTTGTCGGGCCAACTCTGCCAGCTCCTTCGGGTTCCAGCGCTCGCGGTAGCGGCTGAGCGTCTGGAGGAGCTTCTCGGTGAGCCTCTCGACAGGGATCTTCTTGCCCCTGGCTCGCTTGGTTTCTTTCTTCCTGGCCTTCGAGACGATCTCCTTGGCCACGGTCGGGCTAATGCGCCCCCCCCGCCTCGGTCCGCTCCAGGGCCTGTTCCCGTGCCTGCTCGGGAACGCTCGGCGCAGCCAGCAGGTAGGCCGCCGTCGGGTCGATCTGCAGTTCAGAACTCATTTCCGTTTTGGGGCCGAAGGCCGCGGCGACCGCCATGAAGTTCCGGGCCGTACGGTCGGTCCAGCCGAACTCGGCTTTGAGCCACTGGCCGAATTGCCCGTGTTCCAGCACGTCCTTGACCGCCAGCAGCGCCTGGCCGATGGCGATGATGTCCTCGGTGGTGCGCTTGATCTTCTGGCGGATCGCCTCGGCCGCCTCCCGCACCTGGTCCGCGACCTCGGCACCCAGCGGGGTGTAGTCGAAGCCCGGGGTGACGACGACAAGTTTACCTTTCGACTGCTTGGCCATGACCGCCCTCCACCGCAAGAGCCGTGCTGCGTCTTAATAAAGAGGAGGGGACGAACCGACAAGAGCGGAGAACGCGACGGCGAACCGCAGGGCCCCGCTTTCTGCAAGAGATAATTGTTCTTCTTATTCATGGTTGCGGCAGGGAGGAGGTACGCTGGGGTGGGGCCGCGTCGAGGGGGGACTATCGACCGCGCCCAGGGCAAAGCGGTCGCAACGTTGGGTTGTCCTTTCCCGGTGCTTCGTGCTGGCGGCCCGTAGGCGAAGATAACCGAAATACAGAGGGTTTTAGGAGATATTATGCTGGGGACATTGAACTTGCCCTGGGTGGCGGCTCAGCTGGAGCCCGCCCATCTCGAGCTACGACAGCACGACGATGACCTGGAAAGACGACAGCGGGCTGGGATTCGTGAGCTATTGACCGTCGTGCGGGCGTGTACGCCCTCACGCATTCCCCGACGATGGCCCGCCGTTGCCACCCGGGGCGCAGCGGGCACGAGAAGGCGCCAGCAAATCTTCCCATCGCACTTCCCACAGCCTGCGCGTTAGGCCGCCGTCCACGTCGAGCACGGTGCCCTGGAGGCAGGCGGCCTGCGCGCTGGCCAGGAAGGCGACGGCGACGGCGACCTCGGACGGCTCCCCGAAGCGGCCGATCCCCAGGCGCTGCGTCATTTGCCGCGCGGCCTCCTCCTCGGGAATACCTTGTTCCTCCGCCAGGCGCCGGATGTGCGCCGCCAGGCGATCGGTCTTGATCGAGCCGGGGTTGATGGCGTTGACGCGGACGCCGTCGCGCACGCCGCGGTCGGCCAGGCACTTGGTCAGGTTGAGCAGGGCGGCTTTGACCGACCCACCGACGGCGAACTCTGCGCTGCCCGTCCGGCCGCCGACGCCGGCGATGTTCACGACGCTGCCGCGGCTGGCGACCAGGTGCGGCCACGCTGCCCGGCAGAGCCGCACGGCCCCAAAGAACTTGAGGGCGAACCGCTCCGACCAGCCTTGCTCGGTCAGGCCCAGGAAGTCCCCGCGTTTGGTCGCGCCCGCATTGTTGACGACCAGGTCGATAAGACCACCGCGCGAAACGCCACGACGAACGAGCCGCTTGCCCGGCCGGTGGTCGCGAGTGACGGCAACCGTCGTGCCCAACCGGTCCCGGCGGCATCGCAGCGCAGTATCGAGCCCGGTGCCATCGTCAACTCCCACGAAGGTCTTCACGGCCGCGCCTCACCGCCGGCGGCAGTCCGGGCCGACCGCTCAGGGTCACCTCGGCCGTCTCGAACGACGACGCCACCTCCAGCCCGGCGTCGGCGCTCTCTCCCCGCAAATCGCGTGGCAAGTTCCCAGCCCCGGCAAAAACAGGGATAAGATCGGCCGGCTCGGGTGCTATCATCAATAGAGTGCCGCCCATGCCGCCATGAGGTGCCGAATGCCGGCCAGCCCGATGATCGAGTTCCTCCACCGCCTGCGCAGCGCCCTGGTGGTGCAGGCGGCGTCGGCTTCGGTGCCGCTCGCGCTGAAGACGTCCACCATCAAGGCCGCGACTCTGCTCGCGGCCAGCCCGGCCGCGGCCGCGGAAACCATCCCCGCGCACGTCGTCGCCCTGACGGAAGGAGTGCTGAAGGCCATGTCGCTGACCCGACTCAAGACCGTCCTGGCCGTGCTTCTGGGGCTGGGGCTCCTCGGCATACTGGGCTACGCGTTCGCGGAGCGACAGCCCGACGGCCCGGCGGAGAAGGACAAGCCCGGCGCCGGGACGGCCGGCCGGCCGGCGAAGCTCCACCCGGTCCTGGTGCAGGACTTCGAGAAGCTCTCCTCGCTGCCCAAGGTGTGGGTGGTCGGCGTCTCCGACAAGAACGCGTCAGTCCAGCTGTCCACCGACCGCCCGTCCGAGGGGAAGCAGTGCCTGAAGCTGCACTACCATTTCACCGGCGCCGGGCAGTACCTGGGCGTGAGCAACGCCGTGAAGATCAAGATGCCGGTCCATAAACTCCGCTTCATGCTCCGCGGCGACGGCTCCGGCTCCGGGTACGGGGTCTACCTGGAGGACGCCGGCGGCGAGACGCACAAGTTCCGCAACGCCGACACGATGAAGGTCGATTTCACCGGCTGGAAAGAGGTCGCCATCGACCTGGACGCGGCGCACGAAACCTGGGGCGGCGACAAGAACGGCAAGATCGACTACCCGATCACCGGCGTCACCTTTGAAGTCAGCTCCCCCGGCAAGGCCGTCGAGAGCGACCTCGCGTTCGACGCCCTGAGCGTCGATTCGGAGAAGAGCCCCGACGAGACGCTGGGCTGTGAGGTGTCCGTCCTGTCGCCGGACTACTGCTCCGACGTCAAGGGCGACACCAAGGTGTCCCTGTCGGCCCCCGGCTTCAAGCGTGTGACCGCCAAGTGCTGGAAGCAGGGCCGCGGCTTCGGCGCGGACTCCACCGTTGCCACCGTCGATCTGGACGCCCACGGTAAGGGGTCCTTCGTCTTCCCCGCCGACCAGTACCCGCACGGCCCCGTCATGCTGCGCATCAGCGGCAGCAGCGGCCCGGTCAAGGACACCTGCTATCTGCAACTCTACAACAAGGGCGGCGTCTCCTGGAACGAGGGGATGCCGAAGGACCCGCCGCCGGCCGCCAAGGGCATGAAGCTGCTGTTCGCCGACGACTTCAAGGGCCCGCTCTCCATCTCCAGCACCGACCGCAAGGCGACCTACTACGACCACAAGCCGCCCGACGGCCACCAGGACTTCAGCGCCCACCCCTTCGCCGGCCACGACTCGCCCAACACCCCGTTCACCCAGGTCGATACCTACCTGCGCACACGGGCGACATCGGCTCGATTGAAATCGACATGAAGGGCGGCGCCAAGGCGTCTTCCGGCCACAAGGTCGTTCACTCCTCCGGCGGGGTGACTGTACTGGACAGCGAGAAATACCCGTTCTGCTACAACTACGACCCCAGGGCCGCCAACGACCCGATGAGTGTGGCCTCGATCGTGCCCTTCACCCCGTTCAGCCAGGAACTCAACCGGCTGGTCCTGAAGGTCGCGAACCTCGACGCTCCCAGCGCCGCAGTCACCTGGGGCAGCCACACCAAGTCGTTCACCCGCGAGCAGCTCGCCAAGGGGATCAACCTGGCCGAGCATTTCTCCGACACACCCTTCGACACCACCTTCGCGCGGGTGATGGCAGCCATCGCGGACAAGCAGCATTTCGAGAACTACATGATCAAACTGACGAGCAACTACTTCGGCAACGACAATGGGGGCAACATCGACGAGAACATGCTGGCCGTCCATGCCCAGAAGGACAAAGCCCTGAAAACCCTTATCGTGCCGGTCCGGCATACGATCGCGGTCGTGCCGGGCGACGCGCCCAAGGCGGCGGCGCCGACCCTCACCGGGACCATGATGGCCTACGCGACGGTCGGCCAGGCGTTCCCGTACAGGATCTTGGCCCTGAACGCACCAACGAGCTTCTCTGCCGTCGGGCTGCCGAAGGGGCTGAGCATCAGCTCGGCCTCCGGCGAAATCACGGGCACTCCGGCGGGGACGGGAGTCAGTACGATTTCGCTGAAGGCGTCCAACGGCAACGGCTCCGGGACGGGGACGCTGACTCTGGCGGTGACGGCGCCCCCCCCTGAGCGGCCCACCCTGACGAGTCCGGCGACCGCCAGCGGGAGGGTCGGCGTTCCGTTCACCTACCGGATCACGGCCACCAACGCGCCAACCCACTACTTCGCCACCTCGCCCGGCGACAAGGGAACCGTCCCGCCGGCGTCAAGCCTTCCCGCCGGGCTGAGCTATGACCCGACGACCGGCGTCCTGTCCGGCGTCCCGAAGGCGGCCGGAGTCTATTCCATCCAGACTGCCGCCATGAACGCGGGCGGGGTTTCGATCGCGACGGTCAAGCTCACGGTGAAGGACAAATGAGTGGAGGCATGTCATGAAACGACGCACCTATCTGACCATCCTTTGGGCCGTTTGGGCCGCGATTCAACTCCCCTGGGCCGCCGTGGCGTGTGCCGGCGATTGGCCCGGCTGGCGCGGCCCGACGGGCTGCGGCACCACCGACGAGAAGGACCTCGCCCTGAAGTGGGACGGCAAGACGGGCGAAGGCGTCGTGTGGAAGGCCAGCCTTTCCGGCACCCTGGGCCATTCCTCCCCCGTCGTCTGGGGCGACCGCGTCTTCATCACGTCGTTCCCCCGACAGAGTCCGGAGCAGGAGCAGAAGAAGGAAATTCCCGACCCTCAGTTCGACTGCTTTCGGGCCAGTGACGGCAAACTGCTGTGGCGCACCCGGGTCGCCCACGGGCCGCTGCTGGCCTACCTGGGCGCCTATTGCGCCCCCACGCCGGTGACTGACGGCAAGGCGGTCTACGGCATGTTCGGTTCGGGCGTGGCGGCCGCGGTGGATTTCGACGGCAAGCTTCTTTGGCGCTGCGAGTTGACCGACGGATTCACGGCGAATCCGCCGTTGTTCAATCCGACCATTTGCACCAGCCCGGTGCTCTACAAGGACACGGTCATCGTGCTTCTCGATCAGGGCGGCGGCGGGGTCCTTCAAGCCCGGGACAAGCACACCGGGGAAGTGAAGTGGGTGCAGAAGCGGGACAAGGACCAGTGCGCCCAGTGCAACACCACCCCCCTGTTGATCGACGTCCAGGGCAAGACGCAGCTGGTGATCCTGGGCTCGAAGGTCTTGCAGTCATTCAACCCCGCCGACGGCCGGCTGCTGTGGTGGTGCATCTCCGCGCACGGCTTCGCCGCGTCGCCGCTGTACAGCTCCGGCCTAATCTATGCGGACCTGGGGGACGACCAGTCGGCCGTGGCCATCGATCCCACCGGCAAGGGCAACGTGACCGCGACGCACGTGAAATGGAAAGTCAGCGGGGTCAAGGGCCAGTGGGGTTCGGCCGTGGCCGACGGCAAGTACATCTACCGGGTCGATGACACGGGCCGCCTCACCTGCCGCGATCTGGCCACCGGGAAGGCCGTGTACGCCGAGCGCCTCAAGGACGTCTCCACGCTCGCCAGCCCGGTCGCCACGGCCGACGGCCGCATTTACTTCGCCACGACCGGGAAGAGCTACGCGATCAAGGCGGGGTCGAAGTTCGAGGTCATCGGCGGCGGTCACGTGGGGGGATGGGACCTGGGCTCCTCGCCGGCGGTTTCCAACGGGCGCCTCTTCGTCCGCGACGGCGCCGACCTCTACTGCATTGGCAAGAAGTCGTTGGCGGTGCAGCGTCCAGAGAGGAGGGGGTGCCGTTCACAGAGCGGATCACGGCCGTCCACGCGCCGACCCATGACTTCGAGACCTCGCCGGGCGAACAGGGGTCGGCGCCACCGGCAAGGCGTCTTCCCGCGGGCCTGAGCCCCGCGTCATTGAGGATAGTGGTCGGCTCGCTGGGGAGTCAACCGCGAGGAACAGGTACGTTGCCGCAGAGCTGCTCTGGTTGTATTGGGCTTCCCTGGCCTTGTCAGGGCGACGATCGGACCGATGGCTTACCGTCGGGGATCAAGGCTGGCGCGCTCCGGTCCGAAACGCCGATGCTCTTTCAGGCGTAGGCCGGCGCGAACGCCCTGTTGACCAGGTCCACGGAGCTTGCCGAGGGAGACGCGGCCGTAGCGGGCCAGGGCGGCGCCGCGGGAGTGGCGCGCGCCAGACCGTCGGCAGCCCGACTGCCGCCCTTCGCGATGGAGGGTGAGGGCTCGTGCTTTGGCCGGCCACCATCCCCGCCCTGTAACAACGCCAGGCACATCCACGGCATCTCTGGTATGATCCCCCACACGCGCCTCGGTAACAACCTGGGGTCCTGGCTCGTCTCGATTGTGGGTTGGTGCGCTTCTTTCCGCTCTGCTTGGCGCCCTTCTCGCCCTTCGGAGGACTCAGATGATGCGTCGCACGTTGTGGCTGGCTCCGCTGGCCGTGGCCGTTCTCGTGGCGGCCCTGTTCGCCCTGAAGCCGTCGTCATCCCCCGCCGATCCAGGGAAGGCCGAGCCTGCTGGCAAGGCCGACGCCTCAGCGACATCCCCCTCGTTGCCGGTGGCGCAGGTGATCCTGTACTCCAGCGGCGTGGGCTACTTCCAGCGGGAGGGCACGGTCGAGGGCAACACGCGGGTTGATCTGACCTTCCCCGTGCAGGACATCAACGACCTGCTCAAGAGCATGATCCTGCAGGACCTGGGTGGCGGCGTCATCAGCGCCGTCTCCTACGACAGCCTGGCCCCCATCGAGAAGACGTTGCAGTCCTTCGCGGTGAATCTGACTGGCAACCCTGGCTTTGGCGCCATCCTCGGCCAGGCCCGCGGTGAAAAGGTGGAAGTCACGCTCCAGCAGGGCAACGCCGCGCAGCCGGGCAACGTGACCGGCAGCATCATCGGCGTCGAGAAGCAGAAGCAGCAGGTGGGCAAGGACGTCATCGTGGAAGTCGAGATGCTCAACCTGTGGTGCGCCGAAGGGATGCGCAGCGTCAAGTTGGCCGACGTCCAGCGCGTCCGCTTCCTCAACCCGGTACTCGATAGCGAATTCAAGCGCGCCCTGGAAACCCTCGCCCTCTCTCACGACACGCAGAAGAAGGCCGTCTCCCTCAGCTTCAATGGCGAGGGCAAGCGCGAAGTGCGCGTCAGCTACGTCGTGGAGAACCCCATCTGGAAGACGAGCTACCGGCTCGTCCTGTCCGCCAAGAAGGAAGGCAAGCCGATGCTCCAGGGGTGGGCGGTCGTGGACAACTCCAGCGAGGAGGACTGGAAGGACGTGCGAATGGCGCTCGTTTCCGGCCGCCCCATCTCCTTCCAGATGGACCTCTACCAGCCCCTGTATGTCCCCCGACCCGTCGTCGAGCCCGAGCTGTTTGCCTCGCTCCGTCCCCCCACCTACCAGGGCGCAATGACCAGTAGTGCCGGGCAAGGCACCTTCAGCAAGGTCAGTGCCTCGGTTACTGCGACGGGTGGAGGCACTCCGGGCGAGGATGCCAAGCCGAAGGAAGAGCCTCGCAAAGCCGGTGGTGTGCAGGCCGAACAATTCAAAAGGGTGAAAGAGAGGATGAACGAGGAAATCGACCTGCGCAAGGGTGTGGCTTCCTCGGCCACGGCGGGTGAGTTGGGCGACTTCTTCCAGTACGTGATCGACCACCCGATAACGCTGCCCCGCCAGAAGAGCGCCATGCTCCCAATCGTCCAGAAGGAAGTCGAGGCGGCGCGCGTCTCGATCTACAACGAGCGCACCCAGGCCAAGCACCCGCTGCTCGGCCTGCGCTTCAAGAACACGACGGGCATGCACCTGATGCAAGGCCCCATCACCGTCTTCGAGGGGTCGAGCTACGCCGGGGACGCGCGCGTCCTGGACATCACGCCCAAGGACGAGCGCCTCATCTCCTACGCCATCGACCTCGGCGTCGAGGTCGAGCCCGATTCCGGGCGGCGCCCCAACGCCATTGACCCGGGCTTCTCGCCCGTTCCCCGGCCCGTGCGGCAGGAGCGACTGACGAAGGTGAAGCTCAACAAGGGCATCCTTTTCCAGACGACCCGAGTGCGTGAGGAGAAGACGTACAACCTCAAGAACCGGACCGAGCATGACCGCACCGTCTTGATTGAGCATCCCTTCCGATCCGACTTCAACCTGGTCAGCAAGGACAAGCCGGCCGAACGGACACGAGATGTCTACCGCTTCGAGGTCAAGCTACCAGCCGGCAAGAGCGCCAGCCAGGAGGTCGTCGAGGAACAAGACGTTCAGACGACGGTGCAGCTGACCAACAGTGACGACAACCAGATGCGCTTCTTCCTCAGCCAGCCCGTCGTCAGCGAGGCCGTCAAGAGCGCCCTCAACAAGGCCCTGGAGCTGAAGGGCAAGCTGTCGGAGACGCAGCGCGAATTGCAGCAGCAGGAGCGCCAGCTAAAGGTGATCGTGGATGACCAGGTACGCTTGCGCGCCAACCTGAAGGAGATGCCACCCACGGCCGAGGCGTACAAGCGCTACCTCAAGAAGTTCGACGACCAGGAGACGCAGATCGAGGACTTCCAGAAGAAGATCAAAGCGCTCCAGGACACCGAACATCAGCAGCGCAAGACCTTCGAGGACTACCTCGGCAAGCTGGACGTCGAGTAACGGCTGAATGCAGTGAGCCAGTGAGACAGGGCGGGACCGACAACTGCCCTGTCTGCTGAGTCGGCTACCTGATCTGGGCGCTGACCATCGCGTACTGAGGCTCCTCCGCCGCTGGTCCCACCCCCGCAGATTGCCGCCGGTGGTCCTTTGGGCTTCATGAGTTCCCGTTCCCGCCGCTTACCTCTCCTGCCCCGCCTGCAATTTCTATTTACATGATTAGAAACTCGCTAACAGCGCCATTGCGCCGTTCGGCAAGGTACCGTTCTCTTCGGCAGTCCAGCCAAGCACCGACGATTTCACAGTCTGCGTCGGTCCCCCTTGCGAGGCTGAGCGACACTTCCAAACGGGCTTCTTTTTGCCTTGGTGTCACGGTTGACCTGGCCCAATTCGCTCCCAGTGGTATGGGGACGTCCGACGGAGCATCAACCATTCGGACGGCAGGAAACGTCCACCTTTGGCTTCGCCGGCCTGTAGGCCGCAACACCTGCTTCGGTCACGCCGGTGCCCGTCTGGGATCGCCGCTCCAGGGCCGGCAGACCCTTCAGGCCCTCCAACCGCGATCCTGACTCGGTTCCACGTACCGTTCGACGCGTCGGTCGATGTGACCGACGCGCTCAAGGGGGAAGTTCTGGTACACCGCGCACCACCCGCTGACGCCGGAGTTCGAGGACCATACCTCCCAGCCGATACGTGGAGACACCGGCGACTGCGAGGACGTGGCCGTCGAACACCCCGACGAGCAACCCGATGACTGACCTGTTCCCGCCGCCGCATCTCCGCGGTAAGGAAGACGCTGCGCGCTTCATCGGCGTTGCCGGGGCGACGATCGAGCCAACTGTTCCGCACCCGGAAGCTGGCCCACGTCCAGCATCGCAATCAGCGGGGACGTGTCATCACGGTCGAGGCCCTGCGAGAGTTCCTGCGGGGGTACTGGCAGGCCGCGGGGGAGGAGATGGAGAAGGGGTGGAAGAGGAGGGTGTGATGGGATGAGGCCCGGCATTCCTCTGCCGGGCCTTTCTATCTTGACCCAGATCCGAATCGGTTCCTAACCGATCCCCCAATGCTTCAGCAGGGCCGTCACCAACACGGTGACGGCGACGTTCCCGGCCGTCGTGGCGACGGCGCTGAGTCCCTCGGCTGCCAGCTTGATGTAGCTCTTGCGCGGGGTGTCCTTCGCCGCCTCCGTGGCCAGGGTGTTGAGATCCTGCGCCACCTCCTGCTGCTTCTCAAGCGGGAGGCTCTTGGACATCTCCACGGCCACCTCACCCAGCTGCTTCATGAGGTCCTTGATGTCTAGCGCGGCCTGGGACTGGGCGACGTTGTTGAAGCTCTCGCGGACGGCGCCGGCCACCACGAAATGACCGCCCACGGTGATGCTGCCGCCGGCGCTGACGTTCTGCTTTGCCATCGAAAACTCTCCGGGGAAAGTGCAGTTGATGAAACGGACCGCCTCGGATGTCTCCTGCCGGGGCGGGGGGCTTTGCGCGGCCCACTCTGGGCCGGCTCGGACTTCGAGTATCTCGATCAGCCCGTGCAGTATGGTCAGCTGGTGCCGCATCCTCTCGGCCCGGCCCTCTTCCCACTCGCGCTCGGTGCCGCCGCCGAATGAAAAATTGCGGCCCGCGTTCGTAAAACTGCTCACGTTCCCGGAGGCCGAACCGTAAGTTTGAACCAACACGTCACGGGTCGCCGTTTTCCAGGCCTCGTTATTGTCCGAAGAAAGGGGCCGGTTCGCGAGAAGTTGCTCGCCCTTCTCGCGCTGGCGTCTTAGCAGTTCCAGCCCCTGCTGGAGCGAGAGCGTCGGCGAGGTGTCCGGGGTCGCTGATTTACGGCTTGTCGTCTTCGCCATAGGCGTTTGCCCTCGTTGGCCGGTCGGATGATAGAGCGGCTTCGGATCAGCCGCCCAGATGCTCGCGCAGGCCCGTGCTCAATTGCGGAACCTCGGTGTTCCGAGTCGCCTTCGCCGTGGCGGAGAGGCCTTCGCCGGCCAGCCGGACCCACTCCCCCCGCGGCCGCGCCTTGCTCGCCTCGGCCGCCAGCGTGTCGTAGTTCTGCGCGGCCTCCTTCTGCTGCTCTTCCGAAAGGGCCTGGCACATCCCCTTGACGGAATCGCCTAGCCGTCGCATCAGGACGGTGACCTCACGGTCACCGGGGCCGCCTTCGGCCTTCTTGAAACTCCTGTCGATCTGTTCCGCCAGGACGAAGTGCCCTCCCACGTTGATGTTGCCCCCGGCGGCGACGGTCTGCCTCGTCACGGCGTGGCTGCCGTCCGTGATGCTGCAGTTGTTGTAGATCCTCCGATCGACGATCCGGGAGACGTCTGCCTCGGGGACCTTTGTCGCCGCCGCGTCGCTGTCATCCAGCTCGGGGTGTCGTTCGCGCAACTCAATGAGGAAGCCCAGCAGGCGGTTGCGGATGGCGTGTAGCACCCCGCGGACGGTGGATTTGGTGAAGATCAGCTCGGCGTCCTGCAGGAGCATACCGTTCACCCGCACATCCCCCGAAGCCCGATACAGGGTGACAAACTCGATGTCGAGGCGGTTGTAGAACGTCTCGGTGTCCGCGTCGAGCATCGCCTGCAGTGCGCCGACGTTGCCGATGAAGTAGTAGCTCTCTAGCTCCTGCCGCGCGTCCTCGCCCCAGTTGGCCACGCTGAGCCTGACGTTACGCATCTGGCCGCCGAACATGCCAGCGAACTGTCCGATTATCTGCGTTCGGATACGTCGATAATCCGGGACGGCATTGGCGTCCGGGTATCCGTCCAACTCGGCGTCCACCCACTGGCAGAACCTCCACCCCGGTAATCGCGACGCGAGCAGCTTCGCCCGCAACAGGCAGTTGTCGAGGGGGTAATTGTTGGCGTCGGCCACCTCGTTCAGCAGTTCGGAGAAAAGGCTCACCTGGGCCGCCCTCCTCCGTTGAAGCTGTCGCCGACATCGTCGGACAGGACGAAGTCGCCGCCGACGGAGACGCTACCGGCCTGGACCTGCTGCTTGGCCAGGAAGATGTTCACCGCAGCGTTGTCACCCTCGATGATCACCTTCTGCACCAGAGTCTCGACCCGCGCCTCGGGGACGCGCGCGATCGCCGCGTCGTCGGACTTCATTTCGGGGCAGTCCCTGCCGAGTTGCAGAACGAATTCGAGCAGCCTCAAGCGCACGCATACAGGACTCCGCGGATGGCCAGGACGGGGAACTGCTTGTACGCCTCCACCAGGACGCAGTCCGCCGGCGTGCCGGGGACCCTGGCCGTCTGGAAATAGCGGATGAGTTCCGGGGGCAAGGGGGAGGCGAGGTTCTCGCGCCCCGTCTGCAGGAACCCTTCGAGCGCGCCGACGCCGTCGAGGAAGTCGTGCCGCGAGAGCCGATCCTGCGTATCGCGCGAGAACTGGTCGAGGGGGAGGGGAAAGTCGGTCACGCGCCACGCGCCGATGAAGTTCCCGATGCAGGTGGCGTCGATGGAGCGGTAATCGGGCACCTTCGCTTCTGTGCCGCGGTAGCCGTTCATTTCCAGCTGCACCCACGCCTTGAACTTGCGGCCGGGCAGTTCCTCGGCCAGCCGGCGGGCCTTCAGGAGGACGGCAGAGACGGGATGGGTGACGTCGTCGATCTCGTCAAGAAGGCGGACGAAGAGGCTCACGGGCTGCTCCTTCCGTTGATGACCTTTCGTCTATTATAACAGGGCGGAACGGAAGTTCGGTGCCAAACAACGGGATCTTCATCTAAAAAACTTCGGCTGCTGAGGCCCGGGGCGGCGCGAAGGAAAGATCATCTGGGTCCCACTGATTTCTGTTGGGTTATCGGGTAAGTGCAACCACTCGGAAGTCACTCAAAACACAGTTCGATGACACGCGCAACCACTCGGAAGTCACTCGCTGAACGGCCTGCGCGGAAGCACGTAGCGGGTCTCCTTGACCATCGGCT
>Ga0116223_10003028_pt1 | contig 15376 bp, 11 predicted proteins | sample Sb_taG_3_FD_90092 | JGI IMG/M metagenome (GOLD analysis project Ga0116223, IMG submission 90092) | Peat soil microbial communities from Weissenstadt, Germany - Sb_50d_a_PC metaG | ecosystem: Environmental > Terrestrial > Soil > Wetlands > Peat | place: Germany: Weissenstadt | collected 2010-09-21 | reverse complement strand
GCATTCAGAACAGTCAGTGCATGGTGAGTGGAGCGGGCTCGGCCGTGAGTTCGGTGTCCAACACCCTGACACTGACCCTGAACATCACGTTCAAAGCCGCCTTCGCCGGCAATCGCGTGGTGTACGCCGCCGGCCGCGACAGCGCCGGAGGCAACAACACCGACTGGCAGGCGCTGGCCACATTCACCGTGCAGTGACCTGGCTTCCGATCTCCAGCACGTCATCCGCCCGCGGCAGCCACGTCTTCCACTGATGCGCCACCTCCACCAGCGCGCGCACCGGCATCGGCACGTGCGAAGTCTTGCGGTATAGCAGGCCCGTCACGCTGAATAACTGCCGATTGTCGAGCCGCACGATCTCGAGCGAGCCCCTTCGCACATCGTCCGAAACGCTCCACAACGGCAGCAGTGAGATCCCCAGCCCCAGCTTCACCAATTCCTTGATGGAGTCCGCCTGGTCGTTCTGCATCACCACCTTCGGCTCGAACCCCACCGCCACGCAGAACTCGCGAATGGCCGATTCGATCACCACGCTCCGCTGGTACAAAATGAACGGGCGCGACGCCAGATCGGCGGCCGTGACCGTGCCCGACCCGGCGGCCGGATCGCCCGGCGGAACCACGAACACCAGCTCGTACCGCCATAGCGGATCCTGCACCAGGTCGCTTCCCTCCACCGGCAGGTTCATCACGATGAGGTCCACTTTGCCCGCGTACAGGTCCTCGAACAGCACGTGATCGTTTCCCGTGATCAGCCGCAGCTCCACGTTGGGATGCCGCGAGATGAACGCGCGCAGCAGGTGCGGCACAATCGAGACGCTGATGTGCGGACCGCACCCCAGGTACAATGACCCGCCCTGCGCCCCGCTCAGCTCCTTGACCGCGCCGACCGCCTCGTCGTGTACCAATATCAGTCGCCGGCAGTAATCGACCATGAGCCGGCCGGCCGGCGTCAGGACCAGCTTTCGGCCCGAGCGCTCGTACAGCTTCTCGCCCAACTCCCCTTCCATCTGATGGATCTGCGCGAAGATGGCCGGCGGCGACAAGTGCAGGCGCTCGCCCGCCTTGCTGAAGGTCCCCAGCTCCCCGATGGCGATCAGGGCGCGCGCATGTGCCAGTTCCAGGGATGCCACCTCCGCCCCCGATTTTATCGCTAATCTTCAGCTTTTTGGAATGAACTCTTCGGAAACTTGGGCTGGTGCTGGAATTTCCAACGGCGTATACTACCTCCCAAACTAGGACACAGGGTCTTAAGCTGTCGAATATCCGGTCTGGAGGGTGGTAATGCAAGGTCTATGTTCGATCTGCACGATTATCTTGCTGGCAGCATTCAGCGCCGGCACGGCTTTCTCACAGGCGGTCAGCGCCACGCTGCTCGGCACCGTAACAGATGCTTCGGGCGCGGTGGTGGCTAACGCCAAGGTCACCCTTACGGAAACCAACACAGGTGTGAACCGCTCCACAATTACGAACCAGAGCGGCAACTACACGTACCCCAATCTTCCGCCGGGACGCTATAGCGTGTCTGTCGAGATGCCGGGCTTCAAGAAAGAGGTGCGCCCGGGAACCGACCTGGCTGTGGATTCCACGGCGCGCGTGGACGTGCAGTTGGAACCGGGCAACGTTTCGGAAACCATCGAGGTGACGGCCGAGACCGCCGTATTGAAAACCGACCGCGCCGACATCAGCACCACCGTCGACGCCGTTCAGATCGAAGAGCTGCCGAACCTGTTTAACGGCAATTACCAGCTCATGCTGTCACTGGTGCCCGGAGTTTCCGAGCCCACCGAGCAGCACTCACAGTTCTTCAATACCTCCAGTTCGGTGCAGATGAACGCCTACGGCCAGCCTCGCATGTCGAACAACTATCAGATCGAGGGCATCGATAATAACGAGCGCACCGGCCTCCTCCAGGTCATGATTCCTCCGAAAGAGGCCATTCAACAGGTGAACGTTTCCACCAGCAATCACGATCCCGAACTGGGGCGCGGCACGGGGGCCGTCAGCAACGTGGTGCTCAAGTCGGGCAGCAACAGCTATCACGGCGCAGCGTACTGGAACCTCCAGAACAGCGCCCTGGATGCCCGAACCTTCTTCAACCCATCGGTCGGGCATATCGCCTACAACCAGGTCGGCGGCAACATTGGCGGCCCCATCAAGAGGAACAAGCTCTTCTACTTCGCCGATTACCTGAAGTCCATGGACCACGAGGCCAACACCAACCAGTCCAGCATTCCCTCCATGCCCTACCGCTCCGGCGACTTCAGCGGCGATCCCACGCACATCGTGTACGATCCGTTCAGCACCGCTCTCAATATCAATAACGGAGTGGGCCGCACGCCGTTCCCCGGCAATATCCTTCCGGCAAGCCGCATCGACCCGGTGGCCGCCAAGATCTTCGCCATGCTGCCGCCTACCAACGAAGCGTTCCAGCCTCTGGTCCAGACCAATGACTACTTCGCGCTGCTGCCGGCCACCAAGACCACCGATCACGTGGACGCCAAGGTCGATTACCAGGCTACCGATAAGGACCGCTACAGCGTCCGCTTCAGCTTCGAAAAGCCGGTCATCTTTCAAGCGCCTGAGTTCGGCAGCGCGGGAGGGCCCGCGCAAGGCGCTTTCGAGGGGCAGGGCGTGCAGCGAACCTATAGCACCGGCCTTACCTGGGACCGCATAGTCACTCCCACTCTCATCACCCAGGCACGCGTCGGCGTGGCGTATTACAACAACATCGCGAGCCAGTCCGATTATGGGATTAACGATTCCACCAACGTCGGCATCCCGGGAGTCAATATCAACCAGTTCACCAGCGGCATGGTTTCCGTCAATTTCGACAATAACTATTCCCAACCGACGGTCGGCTATTCCGCCAGCCTGCCCTGGGTCCGCGCCGAAACCAATATCGATTTCGTCGATACCTGGACCAAGATCGCCCACAATCACACCATCAAGTTTGGCGTGGACATTCGGCGGCTCAGGGACTGTCTGCTTCAGGACCAGACCTTCAGCCCGCGCGGCAGGTACACGTTTGGAAATAACCAGACCTCCGTCCAGGGGTCGCCGGGAGGAACAGGCATCGACAACGAAGTGGCCAGCTTTCTGCTCGGTGTGCCGCATGATATCGCCCGCGATGTGAACACCTATTTCCCGGCCCTGCGCGCCACCAATATCTTCTCCTTTATCGCCGACCAGTGGCAGGTTTCGCCGCGGCTCACGGCATCGCTCGGCTTGCGTTGGGAGTTGTACCCGCCGATGACCCCGCAGTTCCCCGGTGGTTTTTCCAATTACGACCCGTTCAACAATACGCTGATTCTCGCAGGCGTGGGTGGTAACCCCATGAACATGGGCATGAATTTCTATAAGCACTACCTGGCCCCGCGCGTGGGCTTGGCCTACCGCCTGCGCGAAGGCAAGTACGGCACGGTGCTCCGCTCGGGATTCGGTCTCAGCTATACCCCGTTCCCCGACAATACGTACGCTTACAACTATCCTGTCAGGTCGAACAACGAATACGTAACCGCGAACGGGAACGCCTACACGGGGGTGTTTCTTCCCAGCGGACAGTTGGGCAATTTCTCGAACGGCTTCCCGGCGCCCTTCTCGGTGCCGATTCCGGCCAATGGGATCATTACCAATCCCGACCCGACCCAAGCCTACTTCTACATCCCGCAGAGCTATAAGAACGCGTACGTCCTCCAGTGGAATTTTGCCGTCCAGCAGGCTCTGCCGGCCCACTTGATGCTTGACGTGGCCTACGTCGGCAGTCACGGCGTCGATACCGGGGCATCGGTCAATCTCAATCCCGGCCTGATCCTCGGGGCCGGTTCGGCCGGACAGCCCTACTACCAGCTCTTCGGGCGGACGGTGGCCGAGACCCAGTTCTTCCAGGGCTTCTCGTCAACCTTCAACTCGCTGCAAGTGAAGTTCGACCGGCGCTTCGGCAGCGGCCTGACCATGACCACCGCATTCACCTGGCAGAAGGCCATGGACTATCAGTCGGGCGACGATGGCGGCCTGGCCCGCTGGTACATCGACCCCAATCGGAACTACGCCCGCGCCGATTTCGACCGCACCTTGAATTACGTGCAAAGCTACGTCTACCGCTTGCCGTTCGGCCAGGGTCAGAAGATGCTTACGCATGGCCCGCTCGCGGCGATCATCGGCGGATGGCAGGTCAGCGGCATTCTGACGCTGCGCACCGGGTCGCCCCTGACCTTCACCGACGGCGGCGTCGCCATCAACGCTACGGGCAACACCGAGACCCCCAACCAGGTTGGCCCGATCGACATCCTGCACGGCATCAACACCGGCAATCTCTGGGTCGCCAAGACCAGTTTTGCCCATGCCGCCGTCAACACGTTTGGCACTACGGGACGCAACATCTGGAGCGGTCCCGGCCAATTCCGTCTGGATGCCGGCATATCCCGCTGGATCAATTTCACGGAGCGATGGAGGATGCAGATCCGCGCCGATTCCTACGACGTCACCAACACGCCGTTCTTCAGCAACCCCAACACCGATATCAACAGCTCGGCTTTCGGGTATGTCACCGGGACGGTGGGCAGCGGCGTGGGTGTCAACGGCTTCTCATCGGCACGCTCGATCCAGTTGGCGATGAAGATCGTGTTCTAGCGCTGCCGGTGACGTGGCGCAGGCACTCGTGCCTGCCGGGGTACCCTCTGGGTCGGGCACTCATGCCGACGCGGGGCCCCGGCACTTGCCTCCAACCGCGCGAGCGTGTCGAGACGAGTCTCGACACGGCAGGCAGGAGTGCCCGCGCCACAACCGGGCGGATGCGGGCTAGCGCTGTCGGTATCATGAATAGGTGCGCAAGCCTCCGCCCAAGCCCGCACCGGTACGATGGGGCAGGCGCTTCCGCCTGCCAACCCCGTGGATCTATGCGGCCCTCTTACTCGCCACCTTCGCCGTCTACGCCCAGGTAGCGCAGTTCGACTTCGTCAACTTCGACGACCCGGACTACGTAGTCAACAACCCGCACGTGCGCGACGGCATCACGGCCAAGGGCGTCCAGTGGGCCTTTACTTCCGGTGAAGCCGCCAACTGGTTCCCGGTTACCCGCCTGTCGCACATGCTCGACGTGCAACTGTTCGGCCTGCGCAGCGGCTGGCACCATCTGGTCAACGTCCTGATCCACGCGCTCGCCGCTCTGCTGCTGTTCGGCTTTCTCAATCGCGCCACCCAGGCCCGCTGGCCCAGCGCGCTGGTGGCGTTCCTGTTCGCGCTGCATCCGCTGCATGTGGAATCGGTGGCGTGGGTCTCCGAGCGCAAGGACGTTCTCAGCGCGTTCTTCTGGTTCCTGGCGCTGTGGGCCTACGTGCGGGGCCGCAAGTGGCTCGTCTTGGCCGCGTTCTGCCTGGGCCTGATGTCCAAGCCTATGATCGTCACCCTGCCCTTCGTGCTGCTGCTCGTGGACGTCTGGCCGCTCGGGCGCCCGCGAACGGCGGCGCGGGTCCGCGAAAAGATCCCCCTCTTCGCGCTATCGGCGGCGGCCGCTGTCACGACTTACCTGGTGCAGCGGGGCAGCGGAGCCGTCCGGGCGCTCGACCAATTCCCCCTCGGATTGCGCATCGAGAACGCGCTGATCACCTACGTGGTCTACATCGCCCGGACCATCTGGCCCGCCCGCCTGGCCGTCTTCTACCCGTATCCCGCGGACGTGCCGTTGTGGCAGGTGGCCCTCGCCGGCTTGGCCCTGGCGGCCATCACGGTGCTGGTTCTGCGCGGGTCTCACGACCGTCCGTACCTTGCGGTGGGCTGGCTCTGGTATCTCGGCACACTGCTACCGGTGATCGGCCTCGTGCAGGTGGGGGCCCAGGCGCGCGCCGACCGTTACATGTACGTCCCCATGGTGGGGCTGGCAATCATGCTGGCCTGGTGGAAGCCAAAGCTCGTAACAGTGCCCGCTGTGGCCTGTATCGCGCTGACGTGGGTGCAAGTGGGATACTGGCGCTCCAGCGAAACCCTCTTCCGCCACGCGCTCGATGTGACCGAAGCGAACTACCTGGCGCATCACAACCTGGGAGTCGCACTGGCGGACGATCCCGGCCGCCTCCCCGAGGCCATCGCCCAATACCAGGCGGCCCTTGCCATCAAGCCCGATTACGCGCGGGCGCGTACCGACTTGGGAAACGCCTTGTCGAAGATCGGGCGCCTCCAGGAGGCGGTCGCCCAGTACCAGGCCGCCCTGCGGCTCGAACCCGATGCCGCCATCCCGCACAACAACCTGGGGAACGCGCTCTCGCAGATCCCCGGCCGCCTGCCGGAAGCCATTGCCGAATACCAGGCCGCTTTGCGATTCGAACCCAATTACGCCGAGGCGCACAACAACCTGGGAAGCGCCTACGCGCAGATGCCGGGACGCATGCCGGATGCCATCTCGGAGTTTGAAACCGCCCTGCGCATCAACCCCGATTACGCCCAGGCGCGGACCAACCTGGATCTCGCCCGGGCGCTTCCGCGAAACGAAACCAATTCCGCGGAAGTCGAATACAATCAGGCAGTTGCCCTCTTGAAAACTGGCCGCGAGGCCGAGGCCATTCCCCACCTGGAGGCCGCTCTGCGATTCGAACCCAATTTCGCCGACGCGCACTACAACCTGGGCGTGGCGCTCTCCGGTATCCCCGGCCGGATGCCCGAGGCGATCCGCCACCTGGAGGCCGCGCTCCGGATCAAACCCGATCCTGAGCTACAGCAACTGGTAAGCCGCCTGCGGGCAGGCAAGCGTTAGACTCAAACGTTAAATCGGCAATTTAACATCCCCTAGTCGTTAATTTCATGTGCTATTCTGGTTTCGTCAGCATGGCTTCGCCTGAATTGCCTAATCTCGAAGCGGCTCAGGGACCGGCCAGCGAGGAGGAGCATGCGGAACTCGCCAGCGTGCTCGCCTCCCCGCTGTTCCGGCGTTCGCCGAAGGTCTCCCGGTTGCTTTCGTACCTCTGCGAGAAGCATTTTCGCGGCGAAACCAGCCACATTACCGAATATGGCATAGCGGTTGATGTGCTGGGGCGCGACGCCGGCTTCAATCCCCAGGTGGATGCGGTAGTCCGGGTGGACGCGCATCACCTGCGCAAGCGTCTCAAGGAATATTACGCCACCGAGGGCCGCGAGCATAAGCTGGCGATTCTCATTCCGGCGGGATGTTACGCGCCTGAATTCGTGATCCGCCCGGAACCGGGCGCAGCCGGGAAAGCCCAGGAGGCGATGCCGGCTTCCGCTGAGCCCCTTCAAGTGGCTGGCAACTCGTGGCCGGGGCCATTGCGAACCGGCAGGCCGTGGTTTTTGGGTATGTTGGCGCTCAGCGCACTGGCCGTGACATTGTACGCCGTCAGAACCTCCTGGCGGCCGATGACGCGGACCCCTGGGTCCGCGGGGCCGCTCCCGGTATCTCTGGAGGCAGACCAGGGCATCCGTATCCTGGCTGGCGTCCGGACCGGCGATTACATTGATCGGGCCGGCCGCACCTGGCTGAATGACCGGTATTTCCAGGGCGGAACCACCTTTCACCGCCCTGGCCGCGAGATCCTCCGCACGCCGGATCCGGAGATTTTCCAAAGCGGCCGGGAAGGCCAGTTTGTCTATGAGATTCCGCTGGATCCGGGCGTCTACGAACTGCGCCTGTATTTCGCCGAAACCGGCGTGGCCAGCGAAGGGTTACGCGGCGTTAACCTGGCAATTAACGGGATTCCGCATTCCACATTGGATGTGGCCTCCGACGCCGGCGCCGTGAATACCGCCGCTGCCAAGATCTATACCGACGTTTCGCCCGCCCGCGACGGGTTGCTGCATCTGACTTTTTCGGGTAGCGATCCCAGCTTTGTCAACGCCTTCGAAATCGTCCGGGGCATCCCCGGAAAGATGCGGCCGCTGCGCTTCAGCTCGCGCGACAGCGTCTTCCGGGATCGCCTGGGCCGCATCTGGCTGCCGGAGATGGGGGTCAGTGGCGGCCGCCGCTCGGCCCGCATAGCACCCATTAGCGGAACCGACGATCCCGAACTCTACGTCACCCAGCGCTTCGGCCATTTCACCTATTCGATTTCGGTGGTGGAAGGCAGGCGCTACACGGTGACGCTGCACTTTGCGGAGACGTGGTTCGGTCTGCCCAACTCGGCCGGTGGGGTGGGCAAGCGCATTTTCGACGTCTATTGCAACGGCACCACCCTCCTCAACAACTTCGACATCCTCCAGGATACCGTCGGCATCCCCAATCGGGCGCTGGTCAAAGTCCTTCGCGGAATTCCGGCTTCGCCCCAAGGCAAGCTTGAAATCAGCTTCGTTCCGGTCGCCAATTATGCCTTGCTGAGTGCCATTGAAGTAGAGCAAGAGTAGCCCTGGGGACAGTTTTGCCGTTAAATTTAACGGACAGAAACTTCTCCCGTCTGCGTAAAGTTGATAAACTCTACACACGAGAAGAGTATAGGGTTGCCGGGGAGAACCATGGCAGCCCGAGCTTCCGGTCAAGCTCGCTGGCCGGGACGAAAGGGGTCGTAAATGCCGCGTTTGCATTTTCTTTGTTTCGCCGTGCTGGTGGCCATGCTTTGCGCCAGCCTGGCTTTCTCCCAAGCCGTCAACTCGACGGTGCTTGGAACCGTTACCGATTCAAGTGGCGCGGTCGTAGCAGGCGCCAAGGTGACGCTTACCGAGGCCGATACCAACGTCAGCCACACAGGTCAAACCAATGAGAGCGGCAATTTTGTTTTCCCCGATCAGCCCCCGGGCAATTACCTTGTCACGGTGGAGATGGCCGGATTCAAGAAAGGGGAGCGCCGGAATATTGCGCTGCTGGTGAACACCACCGAGCGCGTGGACATTCAGCTTCAGCCCGGCGAGATCAGCGAAACCATCGAGGTCACCGGCGCAGCACCGGTGTTGCAGACGGACCGCGCCGATACCGGCCGCAACATCGACACGATGGTGGTGTCGGAACTGCCGGTTCTGGTCAGCAACCGCAATTATCAAGCCCTGCTGGCCCTGGTGCCCGGCACGGCGCCGCCAACCGAGGAGCACTCCCAATTCTTTAACGCCTCGGACTCGCTGCAGACCGAAGTCAACGGGGCCCCGCGCGTGTCCAATAACTACCAGATCGAAGGCATCGACGACAACGAGCGCACCGGCCTGCTGCAAGTCCTGATCCCGCCGCTCGAAGCAATTCAATTGGTGGACGTCTCCACCAGCAACCACTCCGTGGACTTGGGACGCGGCGCCGGCGCGGTCACTAACGTGATCCTGAAGTCGGGGAGCAACAACTTCCACGGCTCCCTCTACGAGTTCGTTCAAAACGGCGATTTCGACGCCCGCAACTTCTTCCAGCCCTCGGTGGCCGCTGTCCACTACAACTACTTCGGCGGCACCATCGGCGGGCCGATCAAGAAGAACAAGTTGTTCTTCTTCGCCGACTTCTTGCGCACCACGGATCACGAAGCCAACGCCAACACCGAGACGATACCGTCGCCGCTGTCGCGCACCGGCAACTTGAGCGAGGCCCTGGCTGGCGCCAGCCCCGCTCTGGTTTACGATCCGGCAACCGGAGATCCGAACACCGGAGTGGGAAGGACTCCGTTCCCCAACAACACCATTCCCACATCGCGCCTGAACCCGATCGCGCTCAAGATCCTGGCCCTGGTGCCCAATCCGAACCAAAACTTGAACAACACCGCGGCGCCGTCGAACAACTACTTCGCCCTCCTGCCCTTCACGAAGGACAGCAACTTGGCGGACGGGAAGGTGGACTATAACATCAGCGACAAGGACCGCCTCAGCGGCCGCTTCAGCTTCCAGCGTCCGGTGGTTTACCAGGCGCCGATATTCGGCACGGCCGGTGGCGATGCCAATGGCGCTTTCGAGGGTACGGGAATTCAGAAGACCTACAGTAGCGGCATGAACTGGAACCACGTTTTCTCGCCCACCCTGCTGAACGAATTCCGCTTTGGCGTCGCGCACTACAACAACGTGGCGCAACAGAGCGACTTTGGAACGAACGCTTCCACGAACCTGGGAATCCCTTGCATCAATATCAGCCAGTTCAACAGCGGCTTGGTGGGTATCAATATTGGCGGATTTACCAGCCCGCTGGTGGGATATTCCGCCAGTTTGCCCTGGGTCCGTGCGGAGGCCAACATCGATTTGGTGGACAACGTGACCAAGACGCACGGCAACCACACCTTCACGTTCGGCTTCGATATGCGGCGCATCCGTGACGACTTATTACAAACGCAGACCTACAGCCCGCGCGGCGTATACAACTTTGGCGTCTCCCAAACGAACTGCGCGGGCAACTGCCAGCTCCCCAACGGCACCACGAGCTCGGCGACGACCCCGAACAGCACCACTTCGTGGGCCAACGACCTGGCAAGTTTCCTGCTCGACATGCCGACGACCGGCAGCGGCCGCGATTTCAGTGGCACGTTCCCGACTTACCGGGCCTGGTACTTCTTCCCCTACGCCGCCGATAGATGGCAGGTCAACAACAAGCTGACGGTGGATATTGGACTGCGCTGGGAAATCTATCCGCCAGGCCTGCCGGCCTTCCCCGGCCAGTTTTCCAACTTCATTCCGTCGAACAACACGCTGGTGGTCGGCGGTGTGGGTGGCAATCCCAACAATGGGGGGCTGCAGAACCACCTGAATTACCTGGCGCCGCGCTTGGGATTGGCGTACCGCTTGACGGAGAAGACGGTTATCCGAACGGGGATAGGCGTCAGCTACACCCCGTTTGAGGACAACACGTACATTAACAACAACTATCCGACAAAAGGCAACATCGGAGCGGTGCAAAACCCGAACGCGAGCGCCTATACCTCCGCGTTCTACAACGGGTCCGTTTTGAGCTTCGAGAGCGGCCTCCCGTCGCCCGCGCCGGTGCCCATCCCGTCCAACGGGATTTACAGCGTCGCGGCTTTGGGCTTCAACGGTTCTACGGAAGACTTTTTCCCGACAAACTACAAAAACCCTCATGTGATTGCCTGGAACTTCACGGTCCAGCAGGCGTTGCCGCATCATTTCACGATGGACGTTGCGTACGTGGGCAATCACGGTGTGGACATGGGCTCGTCGCAAAACATCAACGCAAGTCCGGTGATCGCACCCGCGTCCGCGGGCGACACCGCCTACCTGCCATACTTCCCGCACACGGGCAGCGTACCGGAGTACTTCGCGGCGGTGTCCTCGATGTACAACGCCCTGCAAGTGAAGATTGACCGGCGCTTCACCGACGGGCTAAGCATCACCACCTCGCTCAGCTACCAGAAGGGCATGGCTTACTACAACGGCGGCGACGACGATGGATTCTACAGCTTCTATCTCAACGGACAATATCACCGTAATTGGGGGCTGAACGATTTCAATCGTACCGTGACCTTCGTGCAGAGCTACGTTTACCAACTGCCTTTCGGTAAGGGGAAACACTTCCTGAACTCCGCTCCGCAAGGGCTGGACAAGATCGTGGGCGGATGGCAGCTCGAGGGCATCCTGACGGTCATGACCGGAACTCCCTTCACGGTGACTTACAGCTCGACGTACTTGAACCTCTCCCAAGGCGGCACTAACACGCCCGTCGAGGTGGCTCCGAGCGTCAAAATTCTGCACGGAATCAACACCACCTCGAACGGTGGAAGCGCGTGGTTCGATCCCACCGCGTTTGCCGCGCCACCCTGCCAGTCGGCGACGCCCAGCGCGTCCTGCCCCACCGGAGCGATCGATCAGATCGGCGGCGCTGCCCAGCAGGTCGGGAACGTTGGACGCAATTCCATGATTGGGCCGGGATTCTTCAACCTGAACCTGGCTCTGTCCAAGACCGTCCACTTCAGCGACCGCGTCGGCTTGCAGCTTCGGCTGGAAACTGTAAATACAACCAACACCCCGCAGTTCGGCAATCCGAACAGCGGTTGCTGCACCGCGAACAACGCCAACTTCGGATTCGTGACCGGCACCGTCGGCAGCGGCTCCGGCTCGGTCAACGCCGGCACCGGCGGCCCTCGCAGTGTCCAATTGGCGGCGAAGTTTACGTTCTAGCTTTTCGAGAAGTAGCTTTGGCCACCGGGGCGGCGCCCGCCGCACCGGTGGCTATCGCTCTTTTTCGAGACGATCCAGCATTTGCCGGATCAACACGCTGGAGTCGACGACTACTCCCAGGAGGGCGGATTCCATGGTTGGCGTAGCCCAGCTCCAAGGCACAGCAAACAAGTCAGTCGTGGATGCAGAAGGGTCAGTGGATTTCATGACCGGAGTGCCATCAGGATAGCACGCAGGGCTCACGGAATCCGCGGCGACGGAACTCAGATCCGATGGTAAACCTGGCCGCGCCGCTCGACTGTCACTACGTTGAGGACTCTGTTCTCCTCGTCCACCGCGAAGATGATGCGCCAGCCGCCGACGCGGGATTTCCGCAAACCTCCCTGGTTCGTCAACCTACTTGAGAACCGCGGCTCAAGGGGCGCCACCGCGAGTTGCTCCAGGCGCCGTAGGATGCGGTCCCGCGTATCGCGATTCAGGCAGTCGAGGTCCTTGGCGGCCCGGCGAGAGAGCCGGACTTCAGACTTCACAGGCCTCGAGTCTGCCGATATTCCTGGAGGGAGATCGTACGTCCGCTGCGGATGTCATCCAGGCCTTCCTCGACGGCAGCTTCGGTCTCAGGGCTCAGGGAACCGTCCGGGTCCCGTAGATCCGCCAGGTAGTCCAGTACATCGGTCAAACGGTCTTCCGGCAGCGTATCGACGATCTGATGAACATTTTCGCGGACAGTCATGGCATGCCTGCTGCTTATATCATACAGCCCTTCGCTGCCGTGAGCTTGGAGCGCAAAATCGCCCAAAAACCGCCTGCGGCAAATCGCCCAATTACGCCCTGGGCGCGGCTCCAAACTGAGCCGCACACGTCAGAAATCGGTTGGGTCGCGGCCGCCACGTTGGCTCCGGCCTTCCGCGTCCATGGCCACTGTGGAGCCCCCTCTTCAGGTCCGCAAGAACTTCGGAGATCGTGCGTCCCGCGGGTTTCGAAGGTTTGAGGACAGCGAATCGGATGGCCCAAGATGGCTTGGGCTGTGGCTTTGAGCAAAATCTCCCGCACATAATCTCCGCGCGCCGGGCTTGTAGATTGAGCGGGCAGCCAGCGAGTACACTGAGGTGTGGCAACCGATCCCTATTGGAAGGTCCTCCGCAAAAACTGGCCTCACATTTGCGGGCTGTATCAGGTGTACGCCCACAAGCACCCGGTCATGCTGTACGACATTCAGGAGCATCGTGTTTACGCTTATCCGTATAGGGAGTTCCTGGCCGATCTGAGCGAACGCTCTCAGGTCTCCTTGAAGGAGCAGTACCGGGACGCAATTGCGAATGGCATGTTCGTTGTGTTTGTGAGAGATAACAAAAAGGAAAAGCTGAAGTCGTACAGCGTGCCCGCTTCGTAGATTGAGAACCCGCCTCTGGCGGGCTTGCCGGTATTGCCGGACACCTCGCTGGCGACGTCAACGGTCGAACAAGGCCTCCAGGTCGCGGCGGCCATGCACCACGCGAAGAATCAATACCTCCTCGTCCCCGGCACAGTAGGCGATGACGTATTCGCCAACAGTAAACTACGCAAGCCGGCGCCAGGATCTTCATCACGGGCGCGGCCAAGGTAGGGATGGCTGGCGAGCAGAAAGAACCGGTCAGTGATGGAGTCAATCAGGCGGTTGGCAGTGTCGATGCTGCAACTCTCCTTGACGACGTAGTACCGGATGTTATCCAAGTCGTCCTCTGCCCGCGGGGATACACGGTGCGCCATCAGCGTTGGGTGGACGACTCGCGAGCGAGCCGGACCCTGCCACGCTCCTTGACTTCCTGAGCAATCTGCCTCATGGATTCCTGCGTAATGACGCGTCCTTCTCCGCGGGCAAGGGAGGCTTTGGCATCATCGAGAGTCGCCAGGAATTCCGCCCGTTTGCGTCCGCGTTCTTCCCAAAGGGACATTGCTTCCCGCACCGCGTCCTCCTCACGCTGGAACCGTCCACCCCCGGCCCACTCGCGCTTTGGCGAGCACTCGCGCTCTGGCGAGCCTGTGCCCCCGGCCCCCGCTACCGGTGCTTGCCCTTCGACTGCGCAATGATCGACTTGATGAAATCCACTTCTTCCTGCCGGTAGGGCTTCCCGTTGGTGGTGAAGATCTCGTGGAACCAGATCGACGGCTGGCGGTCGGTATACGGATGCTGCCACGAGTCCCATGGCAGCCAGGTCTGCGTCTTCCCCGCCACCAGGCCCCAATTGTACGCCGCCACGTTGTACTTCTTCGCCACCGGCAGAATCCCCTGGAACGTGCTGCCGTTGCCGCGCGCCATGTACTCGGTGCACAGAATCGGCCGGCGCCAGGCCTGCAGCCACTGGATCCGCTTTTCGAATTCCTCCGGCTTGTCGTAGTTGTGGAACGAGATTACGTCGGAAAGCTCGATCTGGATCTTCTCGATCGGGCTCAGTTTCCCGGGCGCCGACCAATCGCCTTTCCACACCCCGCTGGTCACCGGCTGCGTCGGACGGCCGGCGCGCGCGTATCGAAACACCTTGGGCAGAAACGCCTGCACCAGTTCGACCTTGTTTCGCAGCTCGCCGCCGGCATAGCTCGAGTCGTTGGTGTTGTCCGGCTCGTTCCACACGTCCCAGGCCAGGACGCGGTCGTCGTCGGCGAAGGCCAGCACCAGGTTTTCGGCATACTCCAGCAGGCGGGTTTCCTGTTTCGGATCGGCCAGCGCCCGGGCGCCGGGGCTTTGCACCCAGCCGGAGTTGTGAATGCCCGGCCGCGGATTGTGCTGCGTGCCCAGCTCCGGGAACGGGTCCCAGCAGGAATCGAACAGCACGAAGATCGGCCGGATCTTGTGCTTCTTGGCGACCGCCAGAAACCGGTCGATCCGCCGGCGGAATCCGCCGGAGTCCTGCTGCCAGAGCAGGTCGTGCAGGAAGACCCGCATGGTGTTCATGCCCAGGGCTTCGGCCCAACCCAGCTCCATGTCGATGCGGTCGGTGTTAAAGGTCTCGGCCTGCCACATCTCCAACTGGTTGATGGCTGTGGCCGGGATGTAGTTGCTGCCCACCAGCCAGGGCTGGCGCGCGTACCATTCGTTGGCCTTCTCGGCGGACCACTGCGGGGTCTGCGCCGGCGCCAGGGCGCTCAGGAAAAGGAATATGGCGAACCGTAAACGTCTCATTTTCGTAGCAAGCGAGGTTGGTCCGAAGATATCGTGTTGCGGGTACTGGCGTCAAGGTGCTGCGACGCCGTGTCAAGGCAAAGTAGAAATGTCCCCATCCCGGCAAAGTAGAAACGTCCCCTTTCGGCTGGGCCTCTGAGAAGTGCATGTTAATCTGCGAGTGCCGGCGAAGCGGAGACGGGCAATGCTGG
>Ga0116223_10003023_pt1 | contig 15388 bp, 10 predicted proteins | sample Sb_taG_3_FD_90092 | JGI IMG/M metagenome (GOLD analysis project Ga0116223, IMG submission 90092) | Peat soil microbial communities from Weissenstadt, Germany - Sb_50d_a_PC metaG | ecosystem: Environmental > Terrestrial > Soil > Wetlands > Peat | place: Germany: Weissenstadt | collected 2010-09-21 | reverse complement strand
TCGGGTGCAATCGCAACAGTCGCGCAAGCATGGCCACTCCTTCCTAAAACGAGTATGCCACACTCGCCCGCCTTATGTCCCTTTAATTATGCGCGGCTGTATAACTGCCATTTGTATCGAATGGACGCCCTCAACCCGAAGTTCACGATGGCGGCAAATCCGTACTACGTCAAGAAGTACTGCAAGACGGACGAGTCACGGCAGCGCTCCGGGCAGGCCCCAGACTGAGGAATGAACCGAGCGACTTGGTGTTGCTGATGCGCTGGTGGCGGTGATGTATTGCGTGGCGGTGATTGTTGGTCGGATCGTGCCGTGAGGTAAGAATTAGATCCCGCAAAGTGTATTGTGCAAGGCGTACAGACTATTGAGGAATCCAGACGAACGGCGTCCACACAGTAGGTTTGGAATAGGAACACGTTCTGCAATCGAACTTGGCATCCGGTGGGGCCCCCGCGGGCCCTACAGCGTTTTCAGATACTCCAGCAGATCATCTTTCTGCGTGGCGCTGATGTCGGTCCCATACGAGTGTCCTCGGTTGGAGTTGCCGGGCACGGAGGTGTCGAGGCGGAAACCGATGGCGGCGGCCTGGGGGCCATCCGAGATGAATCCGACGTTGACGGGGTCCAGCACGTCGTAGCCGCGATAGAAGACGCTGGGGCGCTGGCCCTCGGGCATCAGCAGCGCGCGCAGGCTGGGCACGGAGCCGTTGTGCAGATAGGGGCCGCGCAGCCAGATTCCATCGATGGGCACGCGCGAATAACCGTTGGTCTTACGATAGGCGGTGAATACGAAGGGCGGCGTGGTGAAGGTGTGGAAGCGATCCACCAACCCCTGCGAAAACGAGCTGAGGCGGTTGGGATCGGTGCCAATCTGCGCGATGTCCTCCACCTGTCCCACTCCCTGGCTGTCGAAAGCGTGGCAGCCGGCGCAGGCGGACTGGTAAACTGCGGCGCCGCGCGCGGACTTATCCTTATCGATGGGAAAGGGAAACGGCGGCGGCTGCAACTGGAGCAGGTAATCGGTGACCCGCGTGAAGCTTTCCGGGAGGACCGAAGTGGGCGTGGCGCCGACCGCCATGGCTGCGGCGTAGTTGCGCTCGGTGATCTGGTTGTTGTTGCCGTCCCAGTGCAGCCACATGTTCTCGCGCGGCTTCTGGTTCCATACCTGCGGCAGGTCGGTGGTGCCGATGGTGTGATCGTCGGGCATGTGGAAGACCACCATCTTGGTGGGATTGAAGGTATCGGTGCGGCCCCTTCCCTGCGGCGGGCGGCTGTCCTGCCACGCATATTCGGCCTTCTGTTCCAGCAGCGCGACCTTGGTGGCGGGAATGATGAGGTAGTGGTAGATCAGCCCCTCGGTCCAGGACAATTGGTGCACTTTGCCGATGGCCTCCATGAGAGTATCGGGGTTGAAGCGGGGATCGGCTGCCGCGCTGTAGAGGAAGCGCTGGAAGCTCTGCAGGTCCATGGTATGAGCCGGCCCGCCGGGCACGACCACGGGCTTGGCGCCGGGCGCGGTGCGGTATGTCGCAGTGTGACAAAGCGAGCAGTTAGCCTCCAGGCACTCGTACCCGAAGACGCGCTTGGCAAAGCCCACGGGCCACTCCGCGCCATCCTCCATAATCAGTCCCAGAGAGGCATAGCCGCCGGGACCGGGAAGCTTGTCGGCGAAAACGTCGGGCAGCACTTTGAAGATCCAATACGGAACGCGGCTGGAGGGCCCCAGCCCGATGGCCGCGTACTTGTAGTGCTGCACGATATCGGGATAGACCAGCTCCGGCTCGTGGCGCAGCAGGTTGTCGTAGAGCACCCAGCCAGCCAGCAGCAATACGACCACCGCAACGGCCGTAACGATGCGCACGGCGGTGTGCTGGTAGGCGGCCTTCAGGCCGCTGCCGATTGCGGCGAACAGACTGCCGATCGCGGCGGGCAGCTTGTACTGGGCGGGGAGCGCCACCTGCAAGAGAATGGCCTGGACCACGCAAAACGTCCCGTCCAAGGCCAGGTAGGAGCCGAATGCGCCCTGGCCGCTGGCCACGCACCAGGCCCACAGGATGGCCGCCGCCAGGCGCGACACCACCAGCATCCACGAGTATCCGGGGTAGCGCAGCGGATCGCGGGCCGCCGGAATATAGAGGATGGAAAGAGCCAGCACCATGATGCCGTGAGCGCGGTTCCACTCCGTGGGGAAGCCGGGCGTGAGCCCCACCCCCACGTTGATGAAGTCCGGCGCGAATACTTGCGCGGCTACGAAGAAGAGGTTGAACAGGATGCCCAGCCAAACCACGCGGCTGAACCAGCGGACGGCGGGGCTGGGCGGAGTCTCTGGACGAGGTTGCGGTGTCACGTTACGTCTCCCGTAGGTTCTATTGGGCCGCGGCAGCCGTGCCGAAGCTTTCCAGGTACATGGGGTGATCTTCGGGGTCGCTGTCCTGGTAGTACGCAACCCGCGCCGCCGGCCCGTCGAGATCCATGATGGCGTAGCCATGCGAGTAGAAGGAGTCTCCCTTGGACAGGACGACATTCTGCATGGGCACCTCGAACCGCGGCACCGGGGCGAGCTCGTCGCGGCCCACCGGATACGCTCCGTGTCCGAGACATCGCGCCAGCACGCCCTGCCACTTCTGGTAGATCACCTGGTTGTGCTCATGGCCCCAGAACCACACGTCCACGTTCTTCAGGATGGATCCCACCTGGTCCTGCAACCTCGCGTTCACGCTCTGGCCGCCGATGGCCTCGTTGGCCGTGAAAAGCTGGTGGTGGCTGAGGAGCACGGTGTGGCGGCCGTCGGCCGTAGCGATCTTGTCCTTCAGCCATTCGACCTCGGTGTCTTCGAGATAAGTGGGCTTGGCGTCGAGCGCGTCGTCGTCGTGGAGGCCGGTATCGAGCGCCACGAACTGCCAGCCGTCGTTGCGCAGGCAGAAGTAGCTGGCGGGCTGGCCCAGATCGTCGATCAGTTGGTAATAGGGCGCGCCGCCCGAGTACATATCGTGGTTGCCGGCCAGCGTAAAGGTGCGAACCTTACTGAGATTGAAGTTGCTCTTCCAGAAGTCCAGAAAGTAATTCTGCATTTCGAACTCGGTGCCCGCATAGTAGATGTCGCCGAGATGGATCACCAGATCGGGATTCTTGCGGGCGATGGCCTGGAGGAGGGCGCGGGCGCCGGCCTGCCCGGTGCCCCAGTCACCGACGATGGCGATGCGCGCTTGCGACGGCACCTTCCAATCGATGATGTAGTCGCTCACATTCCGCCAGACTCTGTACGGGACCTGGCCCTTCTTGAGCTTGAACGCCACGTACTGTTCGGCCGCCAGCGCATAGCGGTCGTCGCAGGTGGTGAACGGGCCGAGCTGGGCGCGCCAGTTCGCCTCCGCCTGACGGTCGCCCTCCACCTGGGCCTTGGCGATTTCCCACCAGATGGAGGAGCAATACTTGGCCCAGCCCTCGCTGTCGTTGGCGTTCCCGGCCTGGGCCTCATGGGCCGGCGAGTTGCCGTTTTGCATGTTTGTGGCAACCGTGTGGGTGGCCGCGATCATGTCATGGGCGCCGCTGCGGAGATCCACGGCCAAGTCATCCGCCTTGGCCACGGTCTGCTCCACGGCCGATTGCCAGAGAGAAAAATCGGGGTGATGAAGCTGCGTGAAAACTGCCATAGTTCCTCCGGAAAGAATCGATATTTCAGGCGCCCATCGCCGCGGGCCGCGGCTTGGCCTGGTCGAGGGCGTTGAGCACGATGGGGAAGACGTCGCGCGAGGCGTTCTTCCCGAAGATGCAGTCGATGTGCCCATAGCCCGGAATCACGTGCCGGTCGTAAAAGCTGGCGCCGTTGGTGCGGCGCAAAAGGTCGTAAGTGATCTGGGTGCTCTCGGGTAAGAAGCACTCGTTGTCGGCGCCGTGAATGAAGGTGATGGGCAGGGCCAGCCGCCCCAAGTGCGGCAGGTAGACGTCGTTGCCTTCGGCATCGAGCAGGTGCCCCTTGTTGGTCAGCAGCGCCAGGTGCTTGAAGGCTTTCACGTTGGCCACGCCGAAAGTTTCGTAGAGCGTCTCGTGGGTGGCGTCATTGAGCTGCGCGTGGTCGTAGAGCGGCGCGTACATGAAGGTGATGCGGTGGCAGGTGAGATTCTGGCAGCGCTCGCGAGCTTGGATGGGATAGAGACGCAAAGCGCCGTCGTAGACCTTTTCGATGAGGCTTTCCTGGGTGGAGGCGAATGCGCTGAGATCCTTGATTCCTAGCGCGTCGAGGAATGAGGGCACGTGCAGCCCGGTCTTGATGTGCGTGGCGGTGGGGGCCACGACATGCGTGGCAATCTGTGAGCAGACCACCGAACGGACGCCCTGAAGCCCGGCCAGCATGGCCATGAAGAACGTGGTGGAACCCCAGCAATGCACCACCATCTGGACGTCGCGGGCGCCCGTGATTTCGCGCACCTTGTCCACGGCGGCCGGATAATCCTTGAGGGCCACATCGTCTCCGGAGGCTTGCATGGCGGCGTCGGATGGCAGCGCGATGGAGTTGCGATAGTCCAGCAGCCACACGTCGTAGCCGTGGGCGTAAAGATACTCGAGCATGTTGGTCTCGATGGTGTCGAGCGAGAAGATCAGGCTGGATACCCCCAGGCCGTGCGACAGGATCACCGGGCCTTTGGAGCCGCCCTGATAGCGCGTGAGGCGCAGCGGCACGCCGTCCTTGAGGGCCGGGAAGGGATAGACCACTGGGGCGCCCACGCGCAGCGCGCGCCGCTTGCGCGGCGGAGCATCGGGATTGAACGCCGTGGGGCGCGCGAAGATGCTGCCGTAGGTTTCATACAGCACTCCGGCGAAGAACTGGCCGAAGCGGGCCAGCGTTTTGAGACGTTCTGCTTCACTGGCGGCGTTGGTCACCTGCATGGTGGTGATCTGCTTCAGGAAGTCCGCGGGCAGGATGTGCAGAATACCGGTGCCCGCCACGGGACCGGTTTCGTCGTTCTCGCGGATGGTGATGTAGAGCGTGCTGGTGTCCGGCCAGATGTCCGTCACCGGGCCCTGGTGCACCACCTTGAAACCATCGAAATACCAGCGCTTGCCTTCCTCGGAAACCATGGTCATGCGGTAGCACATGTTGCGGGTTTCGACCTCGTCGGGATTGACGATGAAGAGTTGAAAGATGCCGTCAGCCACGGTCAGGGGGTTAGGGGAAAGTTTGGGAGCCAGCACGGTGCCGGCCATGCGCGCCTCGTGCCCCGGTTCGGATAGCATCTTATTGACATCGTCGCCGCGGATGGTGAGCGTGAACTGGAGTGAGTTTTGAGCCTCTTGCCCCTGCTGCGCCGCGGAGGCGTAATCCGCGGCGCCTTCCGCCCAGAATCCCTTCATGGTTTCGGTGAACTCGACTCCGGGCTTGGTCGCGGCCGCCGCCTGCCGCGGGGCCGACCCCAGCTTGTAGTCGATCGTCCATCCGCGGTCCTGCGCGATGAGCGCGCAGGTGCGCTCGGCCACGGCCGCGATGGTGAGCGAGGGATTCACTCCCAACGGCCGCGGCATTACCGCGCCATCGTCCACGTAGAGGTTGGGATAAACCTGGCTGCCGCTGGCGCCCGCGAATACCTGGCCTTTCTGATTCACCACGCCGCTCGCGGCGTCCTCGCCCATGACGCAGCCGCCCAGCGGGTGCACGCTCACCAGCGACTTCTTTTGCAGTGAATGCCAGGTGGGGTTGGGAACGTACACGCCGCCCAGTGGGTCGGTGGCCTTTTTCAGATTCGCGTTGGCCGTGGAAAAGATGGGCTCGCTGCCCACGCCCGGCCAGGTGATGCGCAGGCGATCGTTTTCGAGGTACATGCGGCCCAAGCCATTGTCGTGGGTCATGATCAGGTAGGTTTGGGTGTTGCGAATGGCGCCCACATAAGCGCCGCCCACCAGGCTTTCCACCTCGCGCTTCTTCATGGAAATGGTTTCGTACAGGCTCTGGGGCCGGTTGCCGCCGAGCACCTCCGCGCCCTCCAGTCCGACCGGCAACAGGCTGGCGATGGCGCCGGGAATGGATCCCTCTTCGATCACCATACCCTGCTCGAGTTGGGGCTGCTCGCGCAGATCGATGACGCTGGTGATGCACGGACCCACCTTCTCGCGTCCCTGCGGCTGATGGCTCCCATAGCCGATGCCGTTGATCTCGCGATCGGTGTTGTAGCCGAAGCCCAGCACGTCGCCATTGCCGGTGAACCGCTGGCCCAACATGGGCGAAAGAGGCAGTCCTTGCTGACCCGAGCGCAGCAGGATTTCCGTGGATCCCAACGCGCCCGCGCCCAAGATGACGATATCGGCGGCCACGAACAGGTCCGGCGCTCCGAACTTGGCGCGCCCCACACCGAGGGGCTGGTAATGCACCAGCCAGCCGTCGCCGGATCGCTCCAGATAGCGCACCGAAACCTCGGTGAAGATTTCGGCCCCGAAGTTGACGGCATCCGGGAGGTAATTCATGAGGGTCGTATTCTTGGCGTGGTAGTTACATCCCGAGACGCAATCGCCGCAACCGATGCAGGCCTGCTGCGGCACGCCGAAGGGATTCACGCCGTTCTTGGGATCCTGAAAGGTCACATAGAGAGGCGTGCGGTACCACTTAGCGCCCATTGCCTCGGCGGAGTGCTGGAGGGCTTCCATTTTGGGCAATGGCGCGTAATCCTGCGGGACGGGCTGAGGACATAAGACCTCTTCCGCGCGGGCGTAACTCTCTTCGAGTAAGGCGGAGTCATTGCGGAAGGCCTCGGGCCAAGCGGCGTCCTGGAAGACGCGCGGTTCGGCGCGCAGGCCCACGTTGGCGTTGATGAGCGAGGTGCCGCCCAAGCCGCAGCCCAGCACCACGTTGATATCGGGATTGACGCGGAAATCGAACAGGCCCGTGTCCGAGCCCACGTGCGCCTCGGGGGCATCCGCCTGCAACTCGCGGGCGGCCTCTTCGAGGTTGTTCGGATATTCTCCGGGCTGCAACTCCTTGCCCCGCTCCAGCACGCACACGGTCTGGCCGGCGCGCGCCATGCGGGAAGCGGCGATGCCGCCTCCATAACCCGACCCGATTACGACCACCGTATAATGATTGCGAATTTGCTCAATGGGTAACGAGATGTGCGGCATGATCCCTCCGAAAAGCTCATATATTTTATGTAATTCAATGGCCGTAGTCAATTACATTTTGATAGGAAATTTCTAACCGAAAAAAGGAATGGGATTGGGGCGTCACGGCTGGCGGCCGGCGGCAGCCTTCGGTTTGACGGCATTCGCCAAGGTCAGGCGGTTGTCGTGGGTAACGTAGCTGATCTGCAGGTGGTAACCGTTGGGGGTCGTGGTGTGATAGCTCTTGAAGGCCGCTACGTGAATATCGTCGCGGGTGGAGGTGTCGACACGCGCTTTGAGGCCGCGCTTTTCGAGCTCCGCCTTCACCCCGTCCGTATCCCATGGCGTGATTCCGAACGAGATGTGATCGATGCGCGCGCTGCGCGCCGGCGAGGTGCCGGCACTTGGGAACCGGGGGTCGTTGGGGTTGCCTCCGCGGATGATGATGTCTCCAACTTCACCGATCATGAGCTCGTGCTGGCTTCCTTCGTCGTACGTCTCTTTCCACCCCAGGAGATTGGAATAGAAGGAGGCGCTTTGCTTGTAGTTGGCCGCGCCGAGCGAGATGTGGTCGAGCCATACGGTCTTCCATCCGGTGGCCTCGAATGGCGCCGGCGTCGCGGGCTCGGCATGCCGGTGTCTTGCGGGCCCTCGCGAGGCCGTTGCCGTTGCCGATCTGAAGATCCAATCCATCCGGATCCTTCACGTGGAAACTCTCGAAGCCCTTGCCATCGTTCTCGGCAACCGGCGTCAGGCCGCGTTTCCGGAGCTCCGCCTGCACGTTATCGGCGTTCCAGGGCTCAATGACGAAGCACAGGTTCTCTACCGTGGCCGAACGTTGCTCGGGCGCCTGCCGGAAGATCGCCGATCCCCAGTCGCCGAGGTCTAACACGGCTTGTGTGCCGTCATCGCTGCGGAGCTTCCACCCCATCAGCGCGATGTAGAAGGCGGCCTCTTTCCGATAGTCCGGCATCTGGAACGTGATGTGGTCCAGGGCGACCGTCCGCCACCCTGTGGGCGCGAACACGGGTTTGATCGGAGCCGTTGCCGCGTCCGCGCTCAAGGGACACGCGGGCGTCGCGTAGCCATCCCGGCACCGGCCCTGCCCGAATGCGGGACCAACCAACGGCGCGCCGGCTGCCGCTCTGAGAGCCCGCAGCACGTGGCGGCGCGAGATCTGCTTAGGGACCGGGCCAGACATAGAATTTCGATTCTCCTCCCGACGAGTACCAATTGCAAGGTCCGTCTGGTGTCACAATGACCATTAGGAATCACCCATGAGAACCTTCCTGATTGCCGCGGTTCTTTTGTTGCTGGCTGCGATGGTCTGTTTATTGGCTCGCAGTCCTGAAATCGTCTTCGAACGGAAAACCATCGACCTGGGCGTCAGCGAGACCTGCGCCATCGGCGATTTCAATAACGACGGGCGGCCGGACATCTTCTCGGGCGACGCCTGGTATGAGAACCCCACCTGGAAGCGCCACGAGGTGCGGCGCCTCAAGGAATACGGGACGTACCTCGCATCGCTCACCGATCTGGCGCTCGACGTAGACGGCGACGGGTTCGTCGATATTGTCAGCTCAGGCTGGCACAATGGGCAAATCTGGTGGTCGCGCAATCCCGGCAAGCCGGGCGTGATGTGGGAGGACCATCTGATCGACCAGGGCTCTCCGGTGGAGTTTTCATTCCTGGTGGATCTCGATAACGATGGCAAAGCGCGCGAGTTGCTGCCGCAGTTCGGCAACAAAGAGGCCGGAACGGCGTGGTACGAATTCGCGGGCGGGGTGTGGAAGAAGCATATCGTGAGCCCGCTAGGCTACGGCCACGGCATCGGGGCGGGCGACGTGAGCCGCGACGGCCGCAACGACATCATCACGCCGCAGGGCTGGCTGGAGGCACCGCCCGACCCGCGCAACGGCGCGTGGAAATTTCACCAGGAGTTCAATATCGGCGCCACCAGTTACATCTATGTCCTGGATATCAACGAGGACGGACTGCCCGACCTGCTGACCGCTAACGCGCACGACTACGGTATTTTCTGGATGGAACAGCGGCCCGACCACACCTGGATCAAGCACGACATTGATCAATCCTGGTCGCAGGCGCACGCACTCACGTTGGTGGACCTGAATGGGGACGGCCGCAAGGACCTGCTGACCGGCAAGCGCTTCATGGCCCACGACGGCCACGACCCCGGCGAGCACGACCCGCTCGGCATCTACTGGTACGAATACCGCAAGTCGGACGATGGCAAGAGCGTTGTATGGTCGCGGCATGTAATCGACTACGGGTCCCGCGCAGGCGGTGGGATGCAGATTCCCGTGGCCGACATCGATGGCGATGGCGATCTGGACTTCGCCGTGGGTGGCAAGAGCGGCCTGTTTTTGTTCGAGAACCTGACCAAAGGGCACGGGAGGAAGATGCCATGAGTGAAAGAGTGACGCGACGGATATTCGCCAAAGCCGGCTTGATGGCAAGCGCGGCGTTTCCGTATTCGCTGCCTCGCCGGGCGATGGGCGCCAACGACCGGGTGCGCGTGGGCGTGATCGGCGTGGGCAACCGCAGCGGCCTGTTGATCGACCAGTTGCCGGAAGGCGCCGAGATTGTGGCAGTGGCCGACTGTTACCGCAAGCGGTGCGAGGACGCCGCGGCCAAGCGGCAAGCCCAGTGGCGCATTTACGACGACCACCGCCAGTTGCTGGAGCAGAAAGATATCGATGGCGTCATCGTCGGCACTAACGATCACGCCAGGGTGCTTTGCGCCATTCACGCGGTCGAGGCGGGCAAGGATGTGTACGCGGAAAAGCCGCTGTCCCTCTACGTAGCGGAGGGGCGCGCGCTGGTCCGCGCGGTTCGCAAATACAATCGCATTCTGCAGGTGGGCAGCCAGCAACGCTCCATGGCCATGAACCGGCTGGCTTGCGACTTCGTGCGCTCGGGCGGGCTGGGGCGTATCCGGCTGGTGCTGGGGGCCAACTATCCCGCATCGGTTCGCACCGGACCCATGCCCGAAGAACCTGCGCCGGTGGGGATGAACTGGGATGTGTGGCTGGGCCAGGCTGAGAATCGGCCGTTTAATGCGGAGCTATTCGGCCACTGGATGCGGTACTGGGATTTTTCCGGAGGCGAGATGACCAATTGGGGCGCGCACGGGATCGACCAGGTGCAGTGCGCGTTGGGGATGGACACCACCGGGCCGGTGGAGTTTTATCCGCTCCCGGACGCTCCTGAAGGCGCCGTGGGGTGGCGCTACGCCAACGGCGTGGAGGTGCGGCTGGAGCTGCCCGACGTCGGGAATCTGCAAGGCGGCGCCATGTTCGTGGGCGAGAAGGGGCGCATCGAAATCACGCGCAACGACTTCCGCACCGACCCGCCCAAGCTCATCAAAGAGCTGCCTCCGCAAGAGGAAATCAGCAAGTGGGACCGCGCACAGTGGCAGGCCAAATATCACATGCAGGATTGGTTGGATTGCATGCGGAGCCGTAAGACCCCGCTGGCCGATGTCGAGATCGGGCATCGGTCCATCAGCGTCTGCCACCTGGCGAACATCACGCGGCGAGTTGGCCGAAAACTCCGTTGGGATCCGGAGGTGGAGCGATTCATCGGCGACGATGAGGCCAACGACCACGTAACGCGGCCGCGGCGCAAAGGCTACGAATTGCCGGAAGTGTAGGTGGAGTACACCGTCAATGTCCGCCGCGGCGGGGAGTGTACCGAAGGTGCGGCCCCAGTCCCCCGCCAGGCGCGAGGCACAGAAGGCATCCGCTACCGGCGGCGGGCTGAAACGGATCAATAACGACGCCTGAAGGGCCACTGCCAGCCTTTCCGCGGCTCGCCGCGCTCCTACCTCGGAGCGGTCGGAGTCGAGGTTGTCGATGTAGTTTTCCACCCGCCGGTCGCCGGCCGAGCGGATCTCGGCGAGAACGCGCTTCAGGCTTTCCGGCTCCCTCTTCATGGCCCGCAGGACGTCGAGTGCGATCACATTCCCCGAGCCCTCCCAGATCGAATTGAGGGGAGCCTCGCGATAGAGCCGCGGCAGGATGCATTCTTCGACGTACCCGTTGCCGCCCAGACACTCGAGTGCCTCAGCGACGTGGACAGCCGTGCGCTTGGTGATCCAGTACTTGCCGGCTGCGACCGCGAGGCGCGCGAAACCGCGGTCCTGCTCGTCAAAGGCGCGCGCGCGCCGCATCGCCAGTAGAGTCGTGGCTTCCGATTCCACCGCGAGGTCTGCCAGCAGGTTGCAGCCGAGACTGCCGGGAGGCGCGGCGAAAGTTGCGGACCGCCATTTCTGGGTGCCCATGCTCAACCCCCCTGTCAACAAACGCGACCTGTCAACTGGAGAAAACGGAGAAAATGGCGAGAACGACCAGGAGATGCTCCAAAGGAGGGGGTTCGGCGCGGCCCCCCAAGGCTCTCCTTTCAAACCGGAGAATGGCCGGAATCGCGAAAAACCTGCGGAATGTGTGGAATAACGGCGGTGGTACCGAAAGGCGATGCTGTCAACAAAAACGTCCTTACCGGTTCGTAAAGGAGAAGTGTGGCTCCCCAGCGTGGATTCGAACTGCAGTTGACGGCTGCGGGGAATAGTTCTCGTGATGTTACTGGTCCCTGACATCACGGCCGCGGCCGGCGCCGAGTTCAACAAGAAAACTTATCTGCGGGCGGCTCTGTGGCGCCATCGTGGCGCGGATCGGGGGAGTTTCCATCGCTTCCCGTGCCCGCTGGGCTGGCGCTATCTGATCAAACTATCCAGCCCGCACCCTGTTCGACTGCCGTGAACCCATTTTCGAAGTAAACGCCACGATCCTGGCGGGGGCGGAGTGTCTCCGCTCCAGAAAGGCAGCACACCCGCGGCGGCGGGCGTGTCGGCGGGCGTGTCACTGGCCCGCGCGGGAAGCCAAAGGGCGTTGGGGCGAAAGCCGGTCTGGTCCCAACCCTCGGGGTGCCGGCGCGCGTCGAACTCCTCTTGCAGCGCGCGCAGGAACCAGCGTTTGGGTTTGCCGGGCGTGTGCGCGCGGTCGAGATAGGTCAGCCACTGGTCGTCGCTCAAGATGACACGGCGTTCGCCGCTCGGCAGATCGAGCGTCAAAAGCTTTCGCCGAACCCCTGCTTGTTCCTGGTAGGCGTATACCGGTCGAGCCATGCCAGCACCTCGCGCACAACCTCATTTTGATGGTAGAAGAACACCCCGTGCGCGCCGTCGAGCACGACGTGCCGTTTGTCCCTCTCGGGTGTTCCCAGCAGGTGGTACATGGGATCCTGGAGAGTGGCGAGAGGAAAGGTGAAATCGGAACGGCCGTTCACCATCAGGACCGGTATCTTAACGCGGGGGAGAAAATTCAACGAATCGGATTCGGGAAGCTCGGGTTGAAAGCGCAGTCCCCCGTCGAGCCAAACTGCAACGCGGAATCGCGGCTCGAGCGCCACCAGGATAGGACCGTACAAGCCACCCAAACTGAATCCGTAATACGCCAAATGGCTGAGATCCAGATCGCTCCGCGTGGCCAGATAGTCAACCGACCGATGCACGTCTTGCGACCATTGAACCCGCTCTCCGCGCCGGCCCAGCGGAGTGTCGGCCATCGGAAGAGGACGTTCGTAGGTGCCCTCGTACACCGGATACAAGATCGCGCGCCCGCTGCGGATGATAAAATCCAAAAGGCTGGAGTCGTTATTCTTGCCAAGAGGGATATTGGCGCTTGAGTTGAGCAGCCGCGCGGTCTGGCCGGGAAAATATACAACGGGATTGTATGGAGGCGGCACATTCTTGGGCAGGAACAGGTAAGCGGCCATGCGTTGATTCCCGCTTGCCGTCCGGTAGCTCACCTTCTCTACGCGCCAGTGCGGCAAGCTGTCGTTGACAGAGTCAACCGACGATTTCAGATCGGAGGGTTCAAAAGCATAGAGACTCCGATAAGCGCCGAACAACTCGTCGCCTACGGGCTTCTCCCTGGTGTAGTCCCGAAAGTCCTTATGCATGGGCCCGGTGAGATCCGCGCTGAGCGATGAAGTGTAGCGCACGCAACGGAATCCATTGGCGGCGGATCGGTCGAACGGCGAGCGCGCATCGGGATTGGCGAACTCATAGGAGGGATCGCTCCACGCGCCCCCCAGCGTGAGTCTCAGACCGGCTTCGGATTCGTTGGAACACCATTCTCTGACGTTGCCGGCCATATCGTACGCTCCCGACCCGCTGATTCCGGTGTACTGTCCAACCCGCGTCAGCCCTCTCTTGCCGAAATTGCTTGCGGGAACGATGTAGGGCGCGCTTCCGACGTTCGCAGCGTAGTACCAATGCGCAATGGTGGGAAGTTTCTTCTGGGCGAATTCCGCGTAGGCGGAGGCTTCATACCAGCTCACGCCCGAGACCGGAAGATCTTCCTCGCCATCCCGTAGCTGCCGAGTTCCCATGTTGCCGGGCCGGGCTGTCCGGTGGAATCGCGAAACTCGTTCATGGCCTCTTCCCAGGTGAGCGTGCGATCGCCTTTCCGGAAAGGCTCTTTCCAATATTCCTTGGACCGGTACCCTCCGCGATCCACGAATTGTTTGAACTCGCGATTGGTGACCTCATAGCGATCGACGAAGTAATCCTTGAGGGAGAAAGGGCCGATCAACCCGAAGGCTGAAATGTTAATTCTGAGCGTCCCTCCCGGTACCTTGACCATTCCCGCAGGCACGCTCCCCTTTCGATCGAGCGGAATCTTCTGGAGTGAATTGCTGGCAAGAAAGGGCGGTTGAAGCCGATCCGCCGGCGTCCGGCCAGCGGCGTGGAGATCCTCGTATCCCGCCTTAGTAACCTTCCACTCGAAAAAGCCCAGCGGAACGGTGACCTTGACAATGGGCGTGGTTCCAAGACGGCGCCACTCCGACTCCGGAGCGGCATATTTCTTGAAGAAGACCTCCGTGCCCGGCGGATCGGTCTCAAACGACAGGATCTGGGACATCTGCGGCCACAACGCCGCCAGCCTGACGTCGTTGGGAATTCGTTTTTCCGCCTCTCGCGCCAGATCGACGGCGGACAGATAGTCGTCTGCCCCGATGAACCGCTCGATTTGCGGAATGGCCACGTCCCGCGCCCACCGCGCGCGATGCTCTCGCACCCCATACCACGCGCTCAGAGCGGCCACCAGGAGCAGCGCGGCCGCCGCCGGAATCGTGAATAGAGGCCGCCGGGTTGGCCGAGCGCCATCCTGAAGAGCTTTCAGATCACGCGCCATCTCGCCGGCGGAGGCATACCGCTCCCGGCGATCCTTCGCGAGCGCGCGGCGTACGATTTGCGCCAACTCGTCGGGCACATCCGGCTGGAAGGTTTTCAGCTCCTGGGGCTCCGTTTCCAAAATGGCGCGCATCACCGGCGTCGCGTGTTCGCCCTCGAACGGACGGCGCTTCGCCAACATCTCATACAGCACGACGCCCGCGGCCCAGATGTCGGCCCGCCGATCCACCTGCTCTCCCCGCACCTGCTCGGGAGACATATAGGCAATGGTGCCCCGAGTCGTGCCTTCGAGCGTCACTGTGGCGTCGGCCATCTTAGCCAGTCCGAAATCGATCACCTTTACGACCCCGTCCGGGGTCAGCAGGATATTATGCGGCTTAATGTCGCGATGCACGATGCCACGCTCGTGGGCCGCCTGGAGCGCCTTCAAAACCTGAATCGCGATGTCGATGGCTTCCGGTGTGGAGACGCCGCGTTTGATTCGCCGCGCCAGGGTTTCGCCATCGTAATACGCCATCGCGATGAACATCTGCCCATCGCCGGTCTCGTCGATGTCGTAGACTACGCCGACGTTGGCGTGATCGAGGGCGCAGGCGGCCTTCGCTTCCTGAATCAGACGCGACTTCTGCACTGGATCGGCGCTCAGTTGGGGCGGCAGGAATTTCAGCGCAACCAGGCGATCGAGCTGCAGGTCCTGAGCCTTGTAGACCACGCCCATTCCACCGGCCCCCAACTTCTCCAGCACGCGATAATGAGAAACGGTTTGTTCGGTCATTCCGCCTCTGTGGGACAAGGCGCCTTAACGAATTCTATGTTGGCTTCCGGGTAGTATACACCCGCCGCCATTCTTGATGCTCGGCTAACGCTATACGGAAACGGGGCCGTCCGCGCTGGCTTCGAGGAACGCGGCCTCATCGAACAGACCTTCGCCCGTAGCATTCGATCCGCTGGCCGGGCCTTCACCCTCAGACAAAGTCAGTTTCGAGCGAAAAAAGAACACGACTTTGCGCTGCCGACCGTGAGCTCGTCACTCACGACATTGGCCGGCTATTTCTGGCCATCCAGCCATAACCCGCCAGCCGCG
>Ga0116223_10003022_pt1 | contig 15393 bp, 13 predicted proteins | sample Sb_taG_3_FD_90092 | JGI IMG/M metagenome (GOLD analysis project Ga0116223, IMG submission 90092) | Peat soil microbial communities from Weissenstadt, Germany - Sb_50d_a_PC metaG | ecosystem: Environmental > Terrestrial > Soil > Wetlands > Peat | place: Germany: Weissenstadt | collected 2010-09-21 | reverse complement strand
TAGCTTGCCAACTTCTCGAACTGCGTGATCCGAACTTCTCGATCTTGGAACACCGCGCGGATCTCGAGCCGGCCGCCCATGGCTTCGATGTATTCGGCCAGGGTGCTGACACAGATGTCGGACCGGTGCTCGATCTTCGAAACCTCTCCCTGATTGACACCGAGGATTTCGGCGAGTTGCAACTGGGTCATCTCCTGCGCCTTGCGCAATTGATCGAGCGGCATGGCGGCCAGACTCTTCCGGAACCGTTTCTCAATTCTCCGCTGCCGATCGGCCGGCATGGCTTCCAGCAATTCACGAAAATTACGGGTGGGCATTAGATGCTTCCCTCCTTCTTGAGATCAAGCAGGTGTCGTTCAAAAAGCCGGTCCGCGATCGGCACAAATTTCTCATACCAGCGGTCGTCCCCCGTCTTGTCACCCCCGATCAAGAGGATTGCCGAGCGGAGCGGGTTGAATGCGTAGAGCGTCCGCAGCGGCCTCCCAGCGCTCTGGGTTCGCAACTCGCGCATCTGTGGATAGCGGGAACTGCTAACTTTTGAGCTGTGCGGAAAACCGAGGGCAGGACCAAATTCCATGAGATGCCGAACGGAGTGCGCCACGTCGTCCTGTTGTTCCTCTGAGAGGGCGTTCCACCAGTCTCGGAATTCATCGGTGAACTCGACCTCCCAAGCCACGCCTATAGTATGCCATATACAGAATACGCCCTGCGTCGAGGAAGCTATGGCGCCGGCGCACACCGGACTCCTGGCGAGAACAGCCCATACCACCAGCGAACTTACGACACGAAGGTGGTCCGGGCCCCATGGCGCATCGAGGAAGTAGCCAGCGAATAGGCAATCCTTGCCCCGAACAGTCCACAACGGGTTCCACGGCCACGCACTTGCCGGCGGCGATCTCAGCAGCCGCGCTTTCGAGTGCGTCCTGAATGAAGGCTCGGTTCGTTGAATTTGGGAGGTCCGAGTGCCACGAGTAAAAGACGATCTGTTTCATCGTTAAAGTACGTCGTTTCATAAATTCGCCAACGTATTTTTCAGGCGCCGAGTAAGCGTCGACACGAGCGGGGGACGGTCCTTGTGGGAGCGTCTCTGGCGGCAGAAACCCCGCCAAGCGGCAGGGAGACAGACGACAAAAACCGATCGTCTGTCCCACCTCTGACCCCCGAGGTTTCTGGGCTTTACGACGATCTCTACATCGTGCCCTAGCGCCACCAGGAAACGCATGAGCCGCTCGACCGAAGTCGCACACGGGGGTGGCGGGGTCTCCTACGCTTTGGGTTATGAACCCAAAGGGAGCACATTTTCTATAAGCTGTGTCGTTGACCTATTCATCTCGCAACGTTTTTGCAGGATCGATTCCTGCAATTCGCAGAGTTGGCACGGTGGTAGCAAGGAGCGTTACAGATGCGAGCAGCAGGACGACTGTGAGGATTGTGGGCACGTCATAGACGCCTATTCCGTAGAGCACACTGTGCATAGCCCGCAATGCTCCTGCGCATAGGATCAAACCCAGGATGATTCCCAGTACCGAGGCTCGTACTCCCGGCGCTCCGATTTGGACCATGGCTTGAGGAATGGTGGAGCCCAGAGCGATGCGGATGCCGATTTCGCGCGTTTTCTGCGCCACGATATTTGCTACCAGAGCGAAGATTCCCACAGTGCTCAGCAGCAGAGCCAGAGCCGCCATCGCGCTCAGGAGCGCCACCTCGACACGCTGTGTCGTCAGAGACTTCGCCAGCAGGTCGCGCATACTGTAGAATCCCGAGAAGGGCAGGCTGGGATCGGCGCTCGCCAGCGCGCGTTGCATCCGCGCGGTCAACCCTTCCACCGGGCCGGCTGTGCGGACAATCCAACTTGGCTGGAAGAAGACGTGAACCAGCGAGAGTAGCCTGGCATCTACTTGCGCGGCAGGAATATACATTGCCGCTTCGCCGGTAAGAGGCGCGGCGGCATCCAAGCCCGGCGCGACGGCCACATCTTCCACCACCCCGACAATCGTCGTGTTCTTATCCACGTAGCGGCCGACCGGATTTGCCCCGTGGAAAACCTTGCGCGCGAATGCCTGGTTGACGATGGCCACGTGTTGCGCATCCGGGCCGTCTCTTTCGGTGAAGGCTCGCCCTAACAAGACCGGGATCTGCAATGCCTCGAAATATCCGGGGGTGATGTACACCTCATCCGTTTCGACTGCTTGTCCCGCTTCCTTGCCGTCGCCGATGGTCAGCGCTCCGTTAATCAAGGCGCGCTCGTACGGCAGACTCAGGCCGGCGGCGGCATGTTGCACGCCGGGAATCTGCCGCATGGCGGAAGTGCTTTCACTGAGCAGCTTTCGGAAAGCTGCCGGGTCGTGATAGCGCGCATCGCCCAGGGATGCCCTCGCGGTCATCACTCCCGTTGAGTTGAATCCCGAGGGCAACGTTTGCAGGTGGATGAGCGTACGGATGAGCAGGCCCGATGCGGCCAGCAACACTACGGTCAGGGCAACCTCACTCACAATCAACGCCTGCCGCAAGCGTAAACGGTCGCCGCCGGCTGCGGCACGGCTGGCGATGGCGGATCGCAGATCGTACTTTCGCGTTTGAAGGGCTGGAAGCATGCCAAAAAACACGCTGGTCAGGAGGGAGATGAAAAGGGTAAATGCCAACACGCGGCTATCGAGGGGTACGCTGGCTACAGGCAGAAAATGTTCGGGCAGAAGCAGGAGCAACCCGCGTAAAGCGGCGAAACCTACTGCTACGCCGGCCGTTCCGCCCACCAATGCCAGCAAGAGATTTTCGACCCAGAGTTGCTTCAGAATCTGCCAGCGCGAGGCGCCCAGCGCCAGCCGCGTTCGAACCTCGGGCGCGCGCCGCAGCATGCGTACCAGGGTCAGACCGGCAAGATTGGCGCAGGCGATCAGCAGGATGAATCCCGCCGCCAACATCAGGGTCAAAACCTGCGGACCGAGCGCAGCCGTCTGACCCTTTTGAAGGGGCACGGAATAGTAGGTCACCTGCGCGCCGGGGTTGTTGTTTAGCTCATAGCGCTGGGTGCGGAGGGACCAGGCGCGGCCGATCTCGGCATCCGCCTGCTGCCAGGTCGCGCCGTCGCGCAACCGGGTGATGTCCTCGAAGTTCGTTCCCCCTCCCTCGCCCTCGCGGCTGGGCTGAAGCGCCGTAAACAGGTCGGCGTTCAAGGGAGTAGTTGCGCCATCGGGGAGCACCCCAATGACCGTGTACGGCTCGCTGTTCAATCGGATCGCTTGGCCCAGAATATTGAGGTTAGAGCCAAAGGTATTTCGCCACAAACTGTAACTCAGGATGGCGGCCTTTGGCCCGTGGGCACGGTCCTCTACATCCGAGAAATTGCGTCCGGCAACGGGATGGACAGCCAGCACATCGAGGTAGTGCGCCGAGATGCGTCCCGCGTGAAGGTACTGCACCTGGGATCCCGCTTGGAGATTCACGCCCGAAGTTCCTCGACTTGAAACAGCCGATATCAGGGAGGGGACATTGTCGCGCAGCAGCTCCCATTGCTCACCATTCAGCTTGTGCCGCTCATCGGAGGCCCTGGCGCCGGTGACCCGTGTATAAATCGTGCCTATGCGCTCCGGGTGTGAGTAGGGCAGGCTCTTCAGCATGAGCGCATTCACCATGGAAAAAATCGCGGTGTTTGCGCCGATGGAAAGCGCCAGCGTAAGGATCACCGTCACGGTGAAACCGGGATTGCGCCACAACTGGCGCGCTGCAAATTTAAGGTTTTGCGCTAAAGTATCCATTGACGATCCTCCTGGCGAGACAGCGGGGATTTCTCCGGGAGATACCATCTGCCATACGATGACGTGCCGAAGGAAGTTCCGTTTGCAGACCAGGTGGAGGAAAACGGTGTACTGCCGGCGACATGGCTCTCCCGGTCGCGGTGCGAGGCCGTGAACGGGGCAGTTCACGCGGCGTGAACCGGCCGGTTCCGGAAAATCGCTTCGCAAAGGCCGCTTACACGATTTTTCAATCGTTTACAAACGGCCGCCTGACGCAGACACGATGGCACACCGGGTGCAATCCATAAAGACGAATCGGGAACGTGAACAAGCGAAGCCCGGTGGAGGGGTGCGAAAATGACGAACTTCACGACGAGAATGATGATTGCGGCGGCTACCCTGGTGGTCGCGGCTGGCGCCGCTTCGGCTCAGACGTTGAAGGCAGAGATCCCGTTCACGTTCCGGGCAGGCGACACGGTAATGGAGGCTGGAACCTATCAGGTCAGCCGGATTTCGCAGCAGAGCGGAACACCGGTCTTCCGGCTGGGCGATGCTGCGCGCGCGATTCTGTTGATGCCCGTGGCTTCCGGCGATGCCAACAAGTCCTGGGTGGCCAAGGGCAAACCGGTGCTCTCGTTCGAGTGCGGCCCCAACCACTGCTCGCTCGCCGCGATCTGGACCGGCGCTCACGCTGATCTGGCGTACCTGATCCGCCAGGTAAAGATGGGCAAGGAGGAACCGGTCCGCGTGGCCCTGATCGAGATGCGCCCCGATAAAGCCGATTAGCTCGTGCTCCAACATCCGGCCTTCATCCGGATCTTGATGCGGCGCCCTCCCGAAGCGGAGGGCGCCGTGATTTTTTGCTCGCGGCTCGGAATCGCTGCGAGCACCGCGAGGACGCCGGCCGCACGCTTACTCATACCGCAGCGCCTCGGTCGGATTCAGATGCGCGGCCCGATTCGCCGGCAGAATTCCGAAGATCAGCCCCACCATGCAGGAGACGCCGAAGGCCACCGCAATCGCCACCGGAGAAATCGGAATCCGGACGTCCGCGAACAATTGCACGCTCAACGGAATCGCCACGCCCACCAGGATGCCCAACACGCCGCCGGACAGGCTGACCATCATCGCCTCGACGAGAAACTGCAGCAGAATCTCCCTGGCCGATGCTCCCACGGCCAGGCGCACGCCGATCTCCCGGGTCCGCTCCGTCACCGTCACCAGCATGATGTTCATGATCCCGATGCCGGAGATTACCAGGGTAATGGCGGAAACCAGGATCAGCACCAGGGAGAGGATCAGCGAGATGTTCTTGGCGGCATTCAAAATGGCGGTGAGGGTTTCCACCCGGTAGCTAGCGCCGGCGCGATGCCGGCCGGCGAGGATCTCCTGGACTCGCAGGGCCACGCGCTCCACCTCCTCGGCCGAGCGCACCTGCACGTAGAGCGGGTCGATGCGCTCCACGGGCGTGAAGTACCGCAGCACCGTCGCCGGGACCAGGATCGTGTCGCGCTCGACTTCGGACTGGCCGAAGGTCTCCACCTTTTCGTGGAAGGTGCCGATCACGGTGAACTGCAAGCCGAAGAGCCGAATCACCTGGTTCATCGCCGCGCCCTGGCTGCCGAACATGCGTTGCGCCAGTCGGTCGGTGAGGAGCGCCACCTTCGTCCGCAGGGTGACGTCACCCTCGTCCAGAAACCGGCCGGAGCTGATCACGATGTTGCGCACCGATTGATAAGCCTGGTCGGTGCCGATCACCTTGACGTCCTGCTCCCTGCCGCCGATGAGCACGCGGTCGAAGGTCGACATGACTCCGGTGGCAGCCACGATGTCGCTCCGCAGATCCCGCCGGAGGGCCTCCACGTCTGACATCTTGACGTAATCGGCGTCCGCGGTGGCGACACTCGGACCGGCCGAGACGTAGTAGGCAAAAATGATGTTGGAGCCGATGCCCTGCACCTGCTCCAGGATGTAGTCGCGGCTGGTGAGCGAGATGGTTACCACCAGGATAACGGAGGCCGTGCCGATGACCATGCCGAGCCCGGTAAGAACCGATCGGATAGGATTGGCACGGAGGGCTTGGGCGCTGAAGCGGACGGCTTCACCGAGGAACATGCCCCGGGGCTTAGGTGCCCCGCACCTGGCGAAGCAGCTTCTCGGCCTGGGATCGGGGCGGATCCTCGGGCGAGAGCGCCAAAGTCAAGTAACGCTTCAGTAAATCCCGCGCAAGCTCTAGATTCCGGCCATGTTTGATGTAAAGATCCGCTTGCGCAAACAGCAGCCTGGGGCTGTTGGGGGCAATCTTCTCGGCGCGCGCGAAACTCTGGTCGGATTCCTGGTAGCGGCCCTGCCGGGCGAGGAAGCGGGCGAGTTCGATGAAGCGCCCCACCTTGGGGGAGACTTCGATGGCGCGGCGCAAGTGCTCCTCCGCGCTGCCGTACTCCTTGCGCTTTTCCGCCAGTTTGGCCTGGGACCAGTGGCCCTCGGCCGGATCGACCGTGGCAATCTGTACCGCGGTGGCTTGGGCCTTCTCGAGACCCCCACCGAGAAAACCGGGAGCTTCCAGGTAATATTCAAACAGGTCGGAGAGGGCTTCCAGGTTGCCGGGGTTCAGTTGCGCCGCTTTTTCGAAGTATTGCCGGGCTTTGGACGCATAGCCGGGGGCGGTAAAGGGGCTGGAGGTTTCCGCGCGGCGCCCGAAGGCCCGTGCCAGCCACAGGGCGTACTCAGAATTGCCGGGATCGGCCGTCACGGCCTTTTCCATCATTTCCGAGGCCTTCTTGTAATCGGCCTGCATGTAGTAGTTGCGGCCCATCAATTCATACACCGGGCCGTCCTTGTCCGGAATCGCGTGTAAAACTTTAAGAGATTGATCGAACTCCGTGAGGTTATAGAGTTTACGCGCTTGGCTCAGCTCCGGGCCACCAGCCCAAACGAGGGAGGCACCGCCCACCAGGAACGCAACCGTCGAGAGTCTCCCAATCATTGGCTTCCCAATCCCATAGATGAGTACGAGGCGCGGCTGGTTTCAGATGGGGTTCAATTTCCGCCGAACTTCAACATGACCAGGAAAATGCCGGCGAAGACGGTGACACCCAGGGCGGCCGCGATGACCACCTGCACGGGGGTCAATCGGCGACTCGCCGCCGCTTGCACAACCGCCTGCGCGGCGACGGCAGCGGACTCGGCCGCGGCACGCGCGGCGGGATCGTGAATCTCCGCCGGCAGCATATCGATTTTTTGGATCCTCACCGAAGCCGGCATGTAGCCGAAGGTCTGGTCGGGCGTGAGCACTTGGCGGAACCTGCCGGGATCGTCGAACACCACCAGCAAAGCTCCGGCCCGGACGCGGGCAACGATGAACGATCGCACGTCGGGCCGGTCGTATATGGACGTCTCGGACAACACGCGAAAGACCCGCCCCATGGGATTTCCCGCGGTCAGGACCGAGATCTCGTCCTGCTTGAACGGTTCCAGCGTGTCGATCGCCACGGGTGGGTGGAAGCGGGTGAATTCCTTCCCTTCATGGATGGCCTGTTCGATGGCGGCAGCGGGGACCCCGCCGTTGAATTCCATCAGGCGGGAAATGCGCTTTTCGATGGGAGGATGGGTGGCCAGCAGGCTGCCGCGGAAGAGGCCCATGGCGAGCCCTGGCGGCTGGGGATCGGCAAAGTAGAGATGCGCGATCACGGGATTCGAAACGGCCACTACCGAGCCGGCGCCGGCGATTTTGGCCAGGGCGCGCAGCAGTCCCTCCGGATTGCGGGTCAGCAGGGCGGCATCGGCATCGGCAAGGTACTCACGGCTGCGGGAGATGGCCGAGCGGATAAGGGTCGCGAGAATCGGAGCCACGACGAACACATACACGACGGCCGGGAGCATCGCCAGCGTGAACACCAGCCGGAACATTCCGCGGCGGCGTACAGGGACGTAGTCGTAGTGGTTCTGGGCGCGTTCGCCGATACGGCGCCTGACCAGAAGGTACGGCAGCCGCAGAAACAGGGCCAGGGCTGCGACCACGGTATTGAGGCGCGTATCGCGGTTGCCGATATGCGAAAGCTCGTGTGCCAGTACGCCTTCCAACTCGCGGTACTCGAGCAGCGTCAGCAGACCTTGCGTCACCGCCACCACCGAGTGCGCCGGGTCCGTGCCTGCGGCAAAGGCGTTGGGCGTGGGCGAATTGATGACGTAGAGTTTCGGCGTGGGGAGTCCGGCGCCGATCGAGAGATTCTGCAGCAGCCGCTTGGCCTCGTTTTCCGGCGCGCCGGCGGGACGCGCGCCGCACATGGTCAGCACTTTCGAGGTGGGTGAGGAAGCCACGGTCCAGAACAGCAGCGCCAGCAGCGCCGTGACTCCGCCGGCCACCACCAGCATCATCTGCAGGCGGAACCTGGCGATGGCCTCTTCGTCCTTCTCGCGCCGGTCGCGCATCTTCCCGACCTGGGACTCCAACTGGCGATCCATCTCGCGCGTGAATTCCGTCTCCGGACGCCCCGAGTCGCGGTGTCGGGTCAGGGCCCGTTGCAGGCTGTCTTCCTGGATACGGCTGATGCGCGGCCCAAACTGCACCACCAGGAATTCGGAGACGCCGAAGCTCACGGCCGCCACGAACGGAACGGTCAACGCAATCGCCAGCGCGACCAGGACCACCGTCTTGCGCCGGTTTTGGGCGATCCGGTCGTAGACCAGCACGGGTTGCGACACGGAAAGTTCGGGCGGCATACTACCCCCTGGCGAAGCTTACCTGCACATCTTGCGAAACGGCGGGCTCCGCGGCGAAGAATGTAACCGGTTCGAAGTGAAACCAGGCGGCGAACTGGTTGCCGGGGAAACTCTGGATGCGCGCGTTGTAGTCGAGCGCGTTCACGTTGTAAAACTGGCGCGCGTAGGCGATCTTTTCTTCGGTGTCCGCCAAATCCTCCTGGAGATGGGTGAAGCCGGCGGCGGCCTGAAGCTGCGGATAGTTTTCCGTCACGGCCATCAGGCGGCCCAGAGCTTGTGTGAGGAACTGGTCGGCAGCGGCCGAAGCCGCGGGTCCGGATGCTTTGGCGAGGGCTCCGCGGGCCTGCGCTACTTCGGCGAAGACTTCGTGTTCGTGGGTCGCGTAACCACGCACGGTTTCGACCAGGTTCGGAATCAGGCTGGCGCGGCGCTTGAGCTGCACCTCGATTCCCGACCAGGCTTCACGGGTGCGCATGCGTGCGCGAACCAGGCCGTTGTACAGCGAGATGGCGGACATCGCCATGAAGAAGGCCAGGAGAAGACCGAAGAGGGCCGCGACCACCGCGGGTGCTTTGGCAGCCGGGGTGGCTTGGAACAGCAGAGCCGACAGCATAAGGATTCTCGCGTTCTTGGCGCCGGACGAGCTCCCAAGACCGGTATAGCGTGAATCCGGGTGGCAGTCATTATTGCCTTTGGTGAGTACAGCGTTAATGCGGAGCGGCAGGCCGAAGTGGGTGGAGGAAGGCATTCCGGCGCTCAAGATGAAGGACCACCTGGAAGAGCGAACGAAGGAGATGACCAAGCCGGCGACGGCGGCGGGTTCGATGCAGTGGGACGCGGGCGCGTGGCGCAGGCTATCAGGCAGAAGCCGTATCGAGTGAAGTGTTACACGGAGTCTCCTTGCGCGGCGAGGTCACCAGCTCAAATCGCCTTGCGGCAGGCCGGGGCCCTGTAAAACGGAGCCGCTGCCCCGGCCTGCCGCACTCGCAGGGAGACTTTTCCAGAACGGTCTGGTCCAAGGGAATTCGATATCCCAGAATCGAATCCTGGCTGAAGATCACCAGCTTGTGCGAGTCGTGCGAACCGATTGTCCCGATGTGCAGCCCGTCCTGCGCTTCGCACTCGTATCCTACCAGCCGCCCGTCGCTGTCCAGCAGGCAGGCGTACACCGGCACCTGAAACGCCTCCCATAAGACATCCCGATCCGCATCGCTCAAAAAGGGAGCATCCGGGTAGAGCATGACGAAAACCGCCCGCTCCGCAGCCACCCCGACGGCCGCCGCGCGCACCAGTTCCCAATAGGTGCCCGACAAAGCGGCCGTGCGGCCTCGGGCCGCCCTGACCGGGGTCACCACCCAATCCGGATAGAGCGGGTGCCGCAGCGGAAAGCGGATCTTCAGTCGCATTCCTCAGTGTAGTGCCTTCATCTGTCGCAGACTCTCAAGTTTCCGAAAACTAGCGCTCCGTTTCTTTTTCGGGGCTCGCAGAATATAGCGACATTGCAATGTGGCGTGCAGTCGGCCCCCCCCCGTCGCTCAGATCCGCGAGGTTTCTGCCGCCAGAGACGCTTCCGAAGGGACTGGCCCCCGCTCGTTTCGACGCGCAGCCGGAGGAATCTGGCCAATAGCCCAACGAGCGGACTTCACGCCCATTCTCAGGCTGAGAAATCGAACTACTGAATCCAGGCGATCGTCAGAAACCAGCCCGATGCGCGCCACCACCGTACGCGACTGCAGAAAGTGCGTGCCGCTGAACGTTGACAGGAAATTGTAGAGCGCCACTTTGTTGAAGATGTTGGCGATGTCCACCGATGCCGTGATGCGCTTGTGCACCGGCACCGAGTCGCGGATTGATGCGCAGTACCGAGAAAAAGCAAACCGAGGGCAGTGACAGCGAGAATTCTCTTCGTACAGTTCAGTATCGGGACGGGTATCGTACGATGCCTAGACGATTCTCGCGAGCAGCCACGGGGCCGAGGGAGGCGGGATGGAAACGCCCATGAGCGGACTAGAAACCTACCCTGAATCCGCCGCCCCCCAAAACCCGGTCACGCGACTTCGCCAAAAACTTGCAAAAAATCGACCCAACGTTTTCAGCCGTTTACGCGTTCTTAACGCAAATTCCCGTCCGAAAGGCCAAATGTCGTGTGGTTACTCTTAAATTGAAGGATGAGGTGCGGCCTTCCAGCCGCCCCCTCAATCGAATGGAAAACGACGTTCACACCGCGTTATTAGATCGGTCGGCCCCTGGCCCCGATGATCCCCGCAAAGAGGGTGGGGGCGCAGATTGTAAAAAGGGCCCTCCAGGTGCGCCCCCCGATTTTGAGCCACCGCCGCAACCCACAGAAACAGAGGCACTTATATCGCCATGAATAATAACTTCACATACCCGGGAATTGTGCGCCCCCCCCGCTCCCGGCCCCGGCTAATAGAAATCTGCAACTTTCCTCCCTAGTCCAGCGTATGGATAGTCTGGACAGGGGAAACTATGGGAGAACGCACCATTCCAGAGCTGTTGCCTGGCACCCTCTATATGTTGATCCTCCGCACGCTGAGCGGAGGACCGCTGCATGGCTACGCCATCGCCAAACGCGTGAAGGAAACATCGCACCAGGGCCTCGTCATTGAAGACGGGTCGCTCTACCCGGCGCTCAACCGCATGCTTGTCAAGGGGTGGCTCGAGGCCGAGTGGGGTATTTCCGAGAACCACCGCAAGGCGCGGTTCTACCGGCTGACTCCGGAAGGCCGCAAACAACTGGATCACGAAGCCGAAGAGTTCGACCGCCTGGTGCGCGCCATCCAACTGGTCATGCGCACCGCGTAGGAGATCGTCGATGTCACTCTGGAAAGAAACACTCCGCCGCCTTGCCTACCTCGGCCGCCGTTCGCGTTTCGACGCCGACCTCGACACCGAAGTGGAATTTCATATCGAAACCCGCGCCGATGAACTCGCGCGCGCCGGCATGCCACGCCCCACCGCCCTGGCACAAGCCCGCCGCGAATTCGGATCGCCCGCACGCATGGCCGAAGAGACCCGCTCAGCCTGGCAGTTCCGCTGGCTCGAAGACCTGGCCGCCGATCTGCATTACGCCGCCCGTGCGTTCCGCCGCAACCCGGCATTCGCCGCCACCGCCATCGCCTGCCTGGCGCTGGGGATCGGCGCCAACACCACCATCTTCAGCATCGCCGCGGAGGTGCTGTTCAGCCAGCCTTCGGTGCGCGATCCGTACAGCTTGGTTCGGGTCGATATCGGTGGCAACAGCGCCTCGCCCGTGCGGGAATACGAGTTCCTCCGCGATGCCCACACCTTCCCGGGACTGGCCGGCGAGAACGAAGAGATGGAGACCAACTGGCGCGATAGCGACAACACCTACCGTCTCTCGGTGGTCCGGGTCACGGACAATTTCTTCGACGTCACTGGCATCCCGGTGGCCTTGGGACGGCCGATTCAGCCGGGCGATTCCGATCGTGTGGTGCTCACTTACGGATTCTGGCAGCGGCGGCTCGGCGGCGCTCCCGACGTCATCGGACGCAAACTGCTGCTGGACGGCCGCATCGACACCGTCTCCGCTGTGCTGCCTCGCGACCATCGCACCGTGACCGGATTCGGTTTCTCTCCCGACCTCTACGCGCCTGTGACGGACCCGAAGACTTACGTCACCCTTTACGCGCGTCTCGAGCCCGGAACTACGCGCTTGGCAGCGCTGTCGCGCCTGAAGCCGGCCTGCCAGGAGCTCGACCGCGCGTACCCGGACGGCAACCACAAATGGGCCAACAACCTCCACGTCTCGGCGGTTTCCGGTATCGAGCGCATCGATACGGAGCACGAATTGATGCGGCCGGTCGCCGGATTCTTCGCCGTTTTGATGGTGGTGGTCGGGCTGGTGTTGCTGATTGCCTGCGCCAACGTGGCCAGCCTGCTGTTGGCGCGCGCTTCCAGCCGGTCCCACGAGCTGGCCGTGCGGCTTTCCATCGGCGCGGGGCGCGGCCGCATCGTGCGGCAACTGCTGGCCGAGAGCCTGCTGCTGTCCGCCTGCGGGACGGGCGCCGGTCTGGCAATCAACATCGGGCTCACGACGCTTTTGAGCCGCATCCAACTGCCACTGCCCATCCCGATTCAATTCCTGATCCAGCCGGACTGGAGACTGCTGGCCTACGCCGCAGCGGTTGCATTGGTTTGCAGTCTCGCGGCCAGCCTGGCGCCGGCGGTCAAGGGCACCGGCGTGGGTATCAGCGCCATGTTGAAGCACGGTGAACACCAACTGGGCCGTCACGTCTGGACACTCCGCAACGTGCTGGTTGTCGGGCAGCTCGCGGCGTCGATCGTGCTGCTGTGCGCCGGTTTCCTCTTCCTGCGCAACCTGGTGAATGCGTCCGCCATGAGTCCGGGCTTCGATATCGAACATACGGTCTGGGCCTACATGCGCCTGGTGCCGGAATCGTATCGCGACCCGGCAAAGACGCGCGGGCTGGTGGATGCGGCCGTCGAACGGCTGCGCAGTTTGCCCGGTGTCGAGACCGCTGCCATAGCCCGCGTAGTGCCGCTGAACAACAACATGAGAAGAGGCACCGAGGTCTCCACCGACCTCAATTCCCACGGGTTGCACGTCGAGTTTCACATCAACTACGTTGGCCCGGGCTACTTCCAGGCGATGCAAATCCCCATCGTGACAGGCCGCGAGTTCCTGCCGGCGGACCGCAAAGGCGCGCCGCGCGTCGCCATTCTCAACCAGAATCTGGCGCGCAGGGTCTTCGGCGCGGTTGACCCGGCCCGCCACTTCGTGCGGTTTGGCCAAGGCGAAACCATCCTGGTCGCCGGAGTCGCGAAGAACAGTAAGTACTTCTCGCTGGGGGAAGAGAACGCGCTGGCGTATTACGAGCCCTATGATCAATCCCCCGGCCCCGTAGCGGACCTGCACTTTTTGGTGCGTGCCACCGGCCGGCCGGAGCCCCTGATCCCGGGCATCAACACGTCGCTCGGCCAACTCGATCCGACCGCTTCGCTCGAGATCAAGCCCATGTCCAAAGCGCTGGTGTTCGCCATGTTGCCCAGCCGCGTGGGCGCTGCCATCCTCGGGTCCATGGGAATGCTCGGCCTGCTGCTGGCGTCGGTTGGCCTGTATGGCGTTTTGCTGTACTCGGTGAGCCGGCGCATTCGCGAGATCGGTTTGCGGGTGGCGCTGGGCGCGACGCCGGCGGGCATCCTACGGCTGGTACTTCGACAATCCGCGGTGCTGTCCGCGGCCGGGATCGGGATCGGGATGGCGCTGGCAGTGTTCGCGGTCCGGCCGCTGGCCCGGTTTCTCTCACCGGAAGTGCGGCCGGCGGATTTGATGAACTTCGTCGTAGTGGGGGCCGTATTGGCCGCGGTGGCGTTGGCGGCCACGTTGTCTCCGGCGGTGCGGGCCCTGCGGGTGGACCCGGTGGAAGCGCTGCGCCACGAGTAGCGCCTGGCCGTAGACATCCTACACCCAATGACGTAGAATATCTACAGCCATGGCGAAACACGAACGTTACCAGAACCGCATCGAGCTTCTCCAGGGGACCCTGGACATGCTGATCCTCCAGACGTTGAGTTGGGGCGCCCAGCATGGCTACGGTATCGGGCAGGCCATCCGCGCCGGCTCGGGCGATGTGCTGCAGGTCGAAACCGGATCGCTGTATCCGGCCCTCCATCGGCTGGAGAAGCAGGGTTGGATCAAGTCCGAGTGGCGCAATTCCGAGCACAACCAGCGCGCCAAGTACTACCAGCTCACGGCGGCCGGTAAAAAGCAGCTCACGAGCGAGTACAGCCGCTGGAGCCGCATGAGCGCTGCGATTGCCGGCCTGATGAATCCGGGTGAAAGCGAGGGGCAGGCATGAGCCGGCGGGACGACGAGTTGGACGAAGAGATCCGTGCGCACCTCGCCATGGCGCGGCAAGACCGGATCGAACGCGGCGAGTCGCCGCAAGCTGCCGAAGCGGCCGCCCGCCGCGAGTTCGGCAGCGCCGCTCTGGTCAAGGAGGTCACGCGCGAAATGTGGGGATGGAATTCGTTCGAAAGGCTGCTGCAAGATCTGCGCTACGGCCTGCGCACCATGCGACGGAGTCCTGGCTTTACAGCCGTGGCCGTGCTCTCGCTGGCGCTGGGCATCGGCGCCAACACCGCGATCTTCAGCCTCATCGACGTGCTGATGCTGCGCTCGCTTCCGGTGAAGGAACCGGAAAGCCTGGTGGAATTGCTGACCCACCGCGACAAAGGCCACTTCAACTCGTTTTCGTGGCAGACGTATTCGTATCTGCGCGACCACGGCCAGACGGTGTCCGCATTAACGGCCTCCTACAGAGAACGGGATCGCCTCTACACACGGGTGGAAGGCCTGGACGCGGAGAAGATCGAGGGGCAGTACGTTACCGGCAACTTCTTTTCCACCCTGGGAATCCGGCCGGCCATGGGGCGGCTCATCGAAGCTGAAGACGATCGCATGGGTTTTCCGGCTCACGTGGCCGTGTTGAGCTGGGCGTTTTTGGGAGAACCGCCTGGGCCGCGACCCCGGCATCGTCGGAAAGAAGGTCACGGTAGAGAATGTGCCCGCCACGGTGATCGGGGTCGCACCGCCGGAGTTCTTCGGCACACAGGTCGGATGGACCGAAGACATCTTCGTGCCGCTGGCGATGGAGCCGTTGATCCACCGCACGAGCTATACCAGCAACGCCGGGTACAAGTGGCTGCAATTGATCGGACGAATGAAGCCCGGCGTCTCGATAGAACAAGCCCACGCCGAGATGAATGTCCTGTTCCGCAGGACGCTGGAGATCGAAGCAGCCGATCGGCACGAGGCCACGGTCCCCGATTGGAGCATCGACGTGGCGCCGGCCGGCGCGGGGCTTTCGCGGCTGCGCGACCAGTTCTCGAAACCGCTGCTGGTGCTGATGGCCATCGTCGGGCTGCTGCTGCT
>Ga0116223_10003021_pt1 | contig 15397 bp, 13 predicted proteins | sample Sb_taG_3_FD_90092 | JGI IMG/M metagenome (GOLD analysis project Ga0116223, IMG submission 90092) | Peat soil microbial communities from Weissenstadt, Germany - Sb_50d_a_PC metaG | ecosystem: Environmental > Terrestrial > Soil > Wetlands > Peat | place: Germany: Weissenstadt | collected 2010-09-21 | reverse complement strand
GCCAACTGGAATTGCTGGAGCATGCCGTGGCCGCGGCCCTTACTGCGGTGAATTCAGAACACGCAACAGCCCATTTTCGCCACTGCGGCTATGGTCTATAAATACTCAGAAAATGGTCTAGGTTTGTGCCTCAGTAATCAGCGCACTCCGATCCCGGTGGCCAGGAAGTTTCTGAGCGTGTCGGAGTCGTGCATGTCGTTTCGGTTCAACCTGCAATCGTTTTCCAATTCTTCACTAGGTGCTCCGCGGTCCTCCACGCCAGCGCCTGGATGGTCAGGGTCGGGTTGCGGGCTCCGTGCGTGGGCAGCACCGATCCGCCGAGGATGCCGAGGTTGGGCGCCTCATGGGAGAAGCCCCACGGATTCACGACATTGGTCTCCGGATTCTCCCCCATGCGCGTACCGCCGACAGCGTGCGTCGAAATCTCCGGTGCGCCACCTGTTGTGGTCCGGACCACTTCCACCGCTCCGGCTGCACGAAACCATTCCGCAGCACGGTCCGCGGCATAGTTCGAGGCCCTCTGCTCATTTTCCTTTGGCCCGGCGGTGATGCGGCACACTGGATCTCCCACGCGATCCTTCGCCTCCGGATCGAGATCGAGGTAGGTATTCTCATACGGTAGCGAGTTGCACTGAACGTACGCCGCGATCCAGCGATCCGCGTTCTGGTGCACGAACGTCTTCCACTTGGAACCCCACGCGGGAGTCCGGTTGAAGGTTTGCATCTCCGATGCCGCGATCGGATGCCGCTCGTGGTTAAAAAAGATGCTGCCGCCGCCGATGAACCCGAGGCCGGAATGATCGAAGTTGTCTTCCGCGAAATTGCTCAGCGAAACGCCTTGTGCCATCGCGCCTAACCAGAGATTCAGATCGAAGGGGAACAGGGCCGCGCACCAACTGCGGCCGGCCCAGTGCCCGATGTAGTGCTTTCCGACCTGACCGTGGTTGTTCGACAAACCGTTGAGATACGCCTTGGATTTCGAGAGCAGAAGCAGTCGAACGTTCTCGTACGTGTATGCGCCCACCAGAACCACTTTGGCTGGTTGGAAATACTCTTGGCCGTCCCGCAGATACTGGACGCCGGTGACTTTGCCGTTGTTGTCGGTGAGGATGCGGGTGACGTGGGCTCTCTCGACGATGGTCAAATGCTTAGTCTTTTGCGCGGCGGGGATTGTGGTCACCGCCGTCGAATTCTTGGCGTCGACATGGCAACCGCCGGTATCGCAATAACCGTGATAGGCGCAAACGCCTCGTCCTCCATACGGCTGAGAATTGATCGCCGCCGGGGCCATGTGCGGATTCCATCCCAGCTTCTTGGCCGCGGACTGCATCCGCTCGATGAAATCCGTGGAACGCAGCGGAGGCATGGGATACTCGCGCCGGCGTGCTCCTTCGAAAGTGTTGCCGGCGGGATCGAGCTTCCCCTGAATGTTGCCCGCCTTGCCCGCCACACCGATTTCGTACTCGATGGTGTCGTAATACGCCTCCAGGTCGTCGTAGGAGAGCGGCCAGTCTTCGAGCGTCGTTCTCCGGGGGATGGAATTGGGGCCATAGCGCTTGATCGACTCCGAGCGCGCCTTGAAATCCCACGGCGAAAACCGCCAACTGTTGGCGTAATAGTGAATCGACGTACCGCCGACCGCGTTCATCATCACGTGATTCGCGGCACGGCGCGTGGGCTGGTCTGGGGCGGTCCGGAAGGTCGGGATTTCGTCCTTGACCTTGCTCCCTGTGGTCACCAGACGTCGAACGTTGTTATGGATCTCATCGGCCTTGAATTGATCGTGCCGCATCCAAGTGCCGGCTTCGAGCGCTACGACTTTCAAGCCCGCGCGCGTCAAAGGCAACACCGCGACTCCGTTCGCGGCGCCAAGTCCCACCATTGCGATATCTACTTGCTTTAGCTGTATGGCCATTTGCTTTATCCGAGCAGCGCCGTCAGCTTGCGGACATCCTGAAGCCCTTCGAGGTTGCGGGTCAGGTCCACCACCTGCTTGGCCTTCATCGCGGGCCACTTGGCGAAGGCTGCGCAATCCAGGAATTTAGCCGTGACTTCATCGAAAGAGATGGGAATCGCGGGACTGCCCTTGGCGAAATCGGCACGGCCGCCGACGACCCGCCCGTCCTTCAAGTGCACCCGCAGAATCGTGGTCATCTGGTTGTATCCCGCGGCTTCCGCCACCGGATCGACGCCGAACTTCACGCGCGCGATCATCTGCTGCACTTCGGGCCGGTTCACGACTTCATCGGTGAATTCAGTGAGCCCGGCCTTGCCGTAGAGCAGCAGCACGGCCATGCAGAACTCCATGCTGAACTTGGCCTGCAGGTTGTCCTTGGGTTGATGATGGATCAACGCGTTGGGAATGTTTTTGTTCGTTCCCACCTCGACCAGTTCCACTTGGTCGGCCCTGATGCCGTGTTCCTTGATCAGCGCCAGCATTTCCGTCATGCCCGGATGGCTCAGCGAGCCTGACGGAAACGGCTTGATGGAAACGCCTGGATTCACGAAGGTCCAGGGATGCCCGAGCTTGCCCATGATCGCGTCCGGATCGTATCCGCCGCCCGCGGCTTGAAAGAAACCGCGCGGGGCTTCGAGAACCTTGTCGGTCGCCGTCCAGCCAAGACCAGCGAATTCCGCGGCCACGATTCCGCTTTCGGCCGCGCGACCGGCATGGAAGGGCTTGGTCATGGTGCCGAAGTTCTCGCGCAGTCCCGCCGCTTCGCTGGCTGCGATGCCCAGGGTGGTTAAGACATGGTCGCGATCCTGTCGCAGCAGCTTGGCCGCGGCCGAGGCCGACCCAAACGCGCCCACGGTTCCCGTGGAATGGAACCCCTCTTCGTAATGCCGCGGCGAGATCGCTTCGGCGATTTTGCATTCCACTTCGACGCCGATGTTGTATGCCAGCAGCAGTTCCTTACCCGTCAGCGAGTGAATCTCCGCCAGCGCCAATGCGGGCGGCAAAGCGGGAGCGGTGGGATGCGTCAGCAACCCGTACACACGGTCTTCGGACACCGCTAACTGCGTGTCGTCGTAGTCGTCCGCGTGAATGCCCACGGCGTTGGCGAACGCTGCGAAACGCGCCGGAGCCTTGAGGGACGAGCCGATTACCGTCGCCGCGTGTGCTGCAGCGGACTTGCTTGCGACTCCAATCGATCCTAAATACGTCCGGACGATTTCGCCCGACTTGGCCACCGATCCGCACAGCGCCAGGCCCAATCCGTCCAGGATCGACTTACGTGCGAGCTCCAATACTCCGCTGGGGATGTCTTCATACCGGGTGTTGAGGATGAAATCTGCGACGTAGCTGGTCACGGCCGCCGATTTGGCGCTCAGAGCCTGCGCGAACAAACGCGAGGCATCCGCCGTACACGTTCCCAGCACGGCCAGTTTCGTTACATCTCGTCTGGTGAGCATGAGTCGTTCTCACACAGAGAGTATCACTGAGCTATGGGAGGTTGGTAAACGGCGAAGGCGGATCGTAGTCGCTCGAGAATCAGTTATGCGTGGGAGTGAGGTGCGGCCGTATCCAGGGCAGAGCGCCGAGTGGGTGCCAGTGGCTTAAACGGTGACCCGGCTTTCGCGCGAGTTCGAGAACGGACACGGTTTGTTGATCTGCGGGCACTAGATTCTTGACCTCGATCCAGTTTCGATGGGGATCATCGGCATGGACAACGACGGAGCTCTCGAAAATCGCGTATCCTGGCACGGATGCGCGGAAGTCATACCGCCCGGACGGTATCGGCTCAACTACGAATCGCCCATCGTCAGCCGTCGTCACGCTCTTCAGGAAGACTCGATTGCTGACGGTGACGATCGCGCCCGCGACTGGAGCATCACCCACCGAAACGAGGCCGTTGAGCGCTGCTTGTGGCTCCGCACTAGGAGCCGAGACCGCGAGAATGCTGCCGAAAACAAGCTGAAGTAGCACCCGATTCCTCCCTGATCCGCGATGTGACCCGTGATGACCCTTGCATCCGGACTGCCATCGGTGAACTACGCGGACATAGTTGAACTTAGGGGCCGCTTTTTTGAGATGAAGGAAATTGAGTGTGACAGGATGTCACTCAAAACGAGGTCAAAATGGCACAGTGCGTCTGGACGCGAAAGGGTGTAGATCGCGATCAGGAACGCAAGAGGCCTAATGGGTCGCTCGGTTGGAAACCGGGGAACACCGGGCCCACATCCTTTTGGCCCAGGTGCCCGCAAATCAGCTCACCCAGCACGGCGCGAAAATCGGTGGTCACGGCGAGATCGCGCCCTTCAAAGAGCTGCTCCTTTTCGAGACCGGGCCACTTGCCGTAGACCTTGCCGCCCTGCACGGGGCCGCCCAGCACCAGCATGAAGCTGCCGTGGCCGTGATCGGTGCCCGCGTTGCCATTCTCCTGCGCGGTGCGGCCGAACTCGGACATCGTGACCAGGACGATGTCTTCCATCCGATCGCCCATATCCTGGCAGAGCGCCGCCAGGGCGCCGGAGAACTGGCGCAGCACGTTCGACAACTGCGGATTCTCATTGCCATGATGATCCCACCCGCCGATCTCGGCGAAGGCGGCCTCGATTCCAGCGTCGGCCTTGATCAGCCGGGCCAGTTGCTGCAAACTGCGGCCCAGGTCGCCGCTTGGTCCGTATTGCGCTCCCCCCTGCGGATTGTATGGGCTCCGGTTGATGGACTGAATCAACTTCATGGCTTCGAACGCGTCTTTGCCGGTGCGTCCCCACTGCGCGTCGGCGGAAGTCGCGTACATGTTTTCCAGAATTGATGCGGCGTCCTGATTGCCCAGGTTGAACTGCTGGGAATCGCCGACGGCGATGGCCTGGCGTTCGCCGCGCAGCGTACGCGGCACCTGGCTTCCCATGGCGACCGCGCGCAGCGGCGAGGTCTCAGCGCCCGCCGTCGGCAGCGCCCGATTGAGCCAGCCGTCTCCCATGGTCTTGCCCGACGTGCCCGATTCCATGTAATCCTGCGCGTCGAAATGCGAGCGCGACGAATCCGGTGAACCGGTGGCTTCGACGATGGCCAGCTGCTGTTTGTCCCAGAGGGCCTTCAGCGGCTGCATCGCGCCATTCAGCGCGAAACGCCCGTCCAGATCGATCGTGGTTCCATTATTTGGACCAACGATGTTTAGGCCACTGGCGCTGGTCTGCCCGCTGGGAGGCGCAATGGCGAGATTGGGCCGCAGCTCACGGTACCGTTTCTCGGCGAAAGGCACCACGATGTTCAGTCCATCGGCCGCGCCGCGCTGGAAAATCGCCACCAGGATCTTGCGTTTCTTGCCTTCGACCGAAGCGGCGCGGGCCAGCCAAGAGGGAACCGCGCCCATCCCAGCCATCGCTATCGCGGAGCCGCGTAAAAAGATTCGTCGCGTGAGCATCGTTCTTACCTCCACTGGGGTTTTACCTCCTCTGAAAGTCGGGCGAGCTGAGTACCAAAGATGCGATGAACGGGGCAGTATGGTCCGTGCCTTCGAGACCCTTCTCCAGGGCGGCCTGAGTTTGGGGCGACGCGTCGCGCCCCAACAGATCCCGCGCGATCGCGGGCGCGTCGTTGCCCTCCAGGCGCGTCGAATCCAGCTTGACTCCCGCAACCAGGCCCGAGGCCAGCGCGGTGGAAAAATTCATGCGTCCCATAATGCCCGTGGTGCTGAGCCAGGCATCTCCGGTGTTGGGATACCCGGTCGGCTCCAGCTTGTTGTAGAGCGGCTCGCCCAAATCGGCGATCTTCTGTACCAGCGCGTAGGTATCCGACGCCTCGCCTCCGATGGCGCGCACCGCGCTCACCACCATTTCGAATGGCGATTTGACCTTGGCCTGCCATGCGCCTTCGGAGAAAAACTCGGGTGAGGTGAACATGGTCTCCAGCACCGCCCGCAGATCGCCGTCGGTCTTGGTGAACGTCCGGGCCATGCGGTCGACCAGGGCTTGCGGTGGATCGTCCGCCACAAAACGCTGCGCCAACTCGCGCGAGATGAACTTGGCCGTGGAAGGATGATGGCCCAGGATGTCGATCACCTGGAGGCCGTCCTGCTCGCCGCCACCCGCGGCGATTTTGTGGCCCAGCACGGTCTTCTCGCCGAAATCGTGCATGAAAGACGCGAACACGAATTCCGGGTTGGCGGGATCGCGGACCGTCCAGCCGGTGAAGCAGCGCGCCACGGCGATCACGTCGTCCTGGGTATAGCCACCCTTCACGCCGAGCGTGTGCAGCTCCATCACCTCACGGCCGTAGTTTTCGTTGAGCCCGTGCGCTTGCCGCGCCAAAGGCGAGGGGATGATCGAATTCGGCACGCCGTTCACGACTCCCCTATTGGGAGCGAACGGCCCGACTTCAAATCCTCCGGGCGCCATGGACTCCCAGTTGTCGAGATAATACAGCATCGCCGGATGCCGCGCCGTGGCCAGCAGGAGATCCTTGAAATGCCCCAGCACGTGCGGGCGGATCGCGTCGCGCTCATAGCTCCCGATCAGCAGATGCTCCAGATTTTGCGTCTGGGGCACGTTCTTGGCTTGATCCACATTGAAGTGGTTGAACCAGAAATCCACCAGCACTTCTTCCAGTTGCCGGTTGGAATACAACGCGCGGAAAACCTTGGCTTGCTTGAGGTCATCGCTCGCCACCAGGCGGGGCGTCCGCCGGAACATTCCCGCGCGGCGCAGCTCGGGTAGGACAGCCAGACTCTGCGGAGGCAGCAGGCCGGCCACCAACGGGCGCTTTTCCGGGTCGAGATACGCGAACAACGCGGTGAGTTGCTCTTTGTTGCCGGACCGCGCCACGTTCACCTGGTCGGGATTCAAAAGGTCGTTCAACTGCGGGTTGCGGCGGCGGTTCTCCTTCTGCATTTCCTCCTGCTGCAGCTTCCGGGCATCTTCGCCTTCCTTCTGGAATTCCGGTGTGTGAGCCAGCACATTGGGAGGCAATGCAGCCAAGACCTGCCTGCGCTTATCCGGGTCCAGCGACTTGAGCACAGCCGTGCGCTCCTCGGCTGTCCCGATTTGCACCTTGCGCATGTCCTCCGGCGGAAGCAGTTGGTTCAACGTCATCGCCGGCAACACGATGGGTTGCAGCGGCTCCGGCGTGTATTCCTTGACGATTGCGGCCAAGTCCATCCGCAAGGTTGCGAGCGGCTTGAGTCTGGCGTCCAGTTCCGGGTTCTCAGGAATTTGATCCGGGTGCAACTGAAGCTCGATCCACTTCTGAACGCCGACGTGGCGTACCTGTTCGATGTCGCCCGGGCGCGGCCCGAACGTCAGCCGGTTGAGCGCTTGAAGGATCTGCTGATCCGGGGACAGCTTTTTATCGAAGCGCCCTTCGGCGTTTGCAAGGAAGGAAAGGCACGTCGCGGCCATCGCCGCCGCGGCCATCAGCAAGAGGAAACGCTTCATGCTGACGCACCTCCGTGATGGGGAAGACGCGGAATTTCCACTTTTGGTTCCCGCAATCAGTATAGAAAGTTCGATGACCCGCGGCCGGTTGGTACTACCAACCTCCAAGGTTCACGCCCAGCGGTTTAAACCCGCTCCGAGAGGGTGAGGACTCTGCATCAGAGTGCTTCGTGGAGCGGGCTTCAGCCTGCAACGGAGGCTTCAGCCCCCGCCTGGACGCGGAGGCTGAAGCCTCCGTTGCAGGCTGAAGCCCGCTCCACATTTCAATTGGATAAACTAAGCTGCATCCAATCAGACACGCAGGCGCTCGCGCGGCCATTTAGAAAGGAACGCGGGCTTTCGTCGCAGTTCTGTGCGAGGAGGTAAACATGAGAATCAAGGTGGTTGGTTTGATCCTATTGGGCGCGGTGGCTTCCGTCCCCTACGCCCAGAGCCCCAGCAATGCACGTCCGACGATCGCCAACGAAGCGGACTTCCGCCGCGCGATGAAGGAGCTTTCGAACTGGGGACGCTGGGGAGACGATGACGAACTCGGCGCCGCCAATCTGATCACACCCGCGAAGCGGAAGCAGGCCTTGGCTCTGGCGAAGGAAGGCGTGGCCATTTCACTGGCGCACGATATCGTCCAGGAAAAGGCCGCGGATGCGCCGAACGTTCTGGAGCGCGTTCTCGGCAACGTGACTCCGACCGGCACCACCGATCGGTACCAATATACGGGGACGTATCACGGCGTGATTCACAGCCATCTGGATGCCGTGGACTGTCACGTCATGGTTGACGGCAAGGGATACAACGGCCGGTCGATGGAAGACATCAAGGCTACGGGCGGTTGCCCGAAAGGGAACATCAATGCCCTGAAAGACGGCGTCGTCACGCGAGCCGTTCTGTTCGACGGGACGCGCCTGCCGGGGAAGGCCACGCAGCAGGGGTGGCTCGATCCGGGAACGGCGATCCATCGGGAAGACCTCGAGGCCCTGGAAAAGCTGGAGCGCGTGAAAGTTTCGGCTGGCGACGTCATCCTTCTGTACACCGGCCGTTGGAAGCGGCGCGCCGCACTGGGCCCTTGGCCGAACGCTACGGGGTTTGCGGGCTATCACGCCGACGTGGCTTACTTCATAAAAGAACGCGGCGTTTCGTTCATCGGAGACGATGGGCCGAATGACGTCCAGCCCACGGGCCTTCCGCCGGCGATCGGAATCCCGCTGCATCAACTGGCGCTGGTGGCGATGGGCGTGAGCATTTTCGACAATCTCGATTTCGAAAGAGCCGTGGAGCAAGCGCGACGGCTGAATCGTTACGAATTTCTGTTCACGGCCGCGCCGCTGCGGATCGATAAAGGGACCGGATCGCCACTCAATCCCCTAGCGATCTTCTGACCGACCCGCGATCCAGGCGCAGAAGCCGGGGTAGATGTTTCTACGGGAGACCGTACACGATGACGCGTGCGGTGGTTTTCGGCAGGGGCCAGTTTGCGGGGCTCATGCCGGCAGCCACTGCGACGCGCTGGTGTCCGCCGGTCTGATAAGAAATAACACCGCCGCCCAAAGCCGCGCCTGTGGAGTCGCGCCACAGCACCGATCCGTTACCGGCGTCCAGGGCCAGCACATCGCCGTTCAAATCCCCGGTGAAGACCACGCCACCCGAGGTGGGTGTGACGGCCGCCACCATGGGCGTGGGCGATTTGTATTTCCAGCGCACGCGTCCCGAATCGGCGTCGACGGCAGTCAGCCAGCCGCCCCACATTTCCTTGGGATCGTTGCGGCCGAAGGGATGTTGCGGGTCCGAGCCAGGCCAGATGGAGCCGCGCTTGCCGGTGATCGTGGCCGCGTCGGCAATCTTCACGGCAGTGCACCAATCCACGGAGTTGACGAGCACTAAATTCAAAGCGGGATGAAAAGCCGGGCCGTTCCATTCGGTACCGCCTTGCGTTCCTGGGCAAAAATGCGTTTCCGTATTTGCGTTTAATGGCGCCTTCACGTTGGTGCGCGTGGTGACCGGCGTCGCGTAAACGATTTTGAGTGGCGCTTCCGAGGACTTGCTTCCCGCGGCCACGCCGGATCGGTCGATGCCGTACAGGATTCCGTCTTTGCCGGCGGCCGCGGCGATCTGGCGTCCTCCGCTGGTTCGAATCAGCGCGGGCGGCGACGTCATGTCCCAATCGTGAAAGTCTTTCTTGACCGGCTGAACGTAGCGCAGCATCGTTCCGGTTTTGGCGTCCAGCGCGATGACGGAGGTGGTGTAAAGATTGTCGCCGGGATGCAAAGCCAGTAGAAAATCAGGGGCCACATTTCCGGTGGAAACCCACAGCACGCCGGCCTCTGGGTCCAGGCTATAGCTGGTCCAGGTGGCGCCGCCGGTGGGAGGATTGCGATCGCTCAGATTCTTCCAGGTGGCGCGCGCGGGGCCGGAATCGGGCACCACATTAAAGCGCCAGAGTTGGTGGCCATCGGCGGCGCTGAAGGCGTAGATGCGTCCGGTGACTCCAAAATTGTCGCCGCCCGCATTCCCCGCGAACACCATTCCGTTCCACGCCAGGGGCGCCATCGGAACGGAATCCCCGTTACCCGCTTCGCCCAGGGCCGCTTCCCACGCCGGTTGGCCCGTGGCGGCGTCCAGCGCGAAGAGGTGCGCGTCGCCGGAGCCTCGAAACAACTTGCCGTCGAGGTAGGCAACTCCGCGGTTGACGCCGAGCCCGCCCGCCGGACCCGGCCGGTTGTACTTCCACTTCAGGGCGCAGGTGGACGCATCCACCGCGTACGTGTTGTTATAGGTCGTGAAATAGAGCACGCCCTGCACCATCAGAAGGCCGCTTTGGAAGGCGACGGTTTCGCCCGTGTCGTAGGTGCAGGCGGGGCGCAGGGTTTTCACGTTGCCAGCGGTGATCTCGCTAAGAGTCGAGAAACGCGTTGCGCCTAGGTCGCCATTGTAGGAAGACCATTCGCCGGACTGCGAGAGCCCCGCTGGAGCGAGGAGTCCCAGGGAAACGACAATCAAATACAGGTTTGTTCGATGGGTGCGTGTCACAGGATTGATTGTCCGCCAACACCGGGAGTAAGGCAAGGTGTTCGCCCATCAGGCGGGCGCCAATCGTCCTCCAACATGGTCCATCGGGTTTGATTCCCTGGCCTGCCTGTGCCAAGATGTGCGTCAGGGTCATTTTCGGGACCACGCCGCAAGGCGAAACCATTGAGAGGAGTCCATGCAGAGTCATTTCCACAAAACAGCTGCGGTCTGTGCGCTCGCGGTCGCGTGTCTGGCGAACGTCGCCAGTGCCCAGCCTCCGGCGCCGGGCGCTCAGGCTGGGTCGGCCGCCCCGGTCAACGTGGTCGCCAATCCGACCTACATCTCCATTCCTCTGGAAATCACCGTGAACCGCCCCGCCGCCGAAGTGTGGAAGCGCGTCGGTAAGTACTGCGATATCGGCGAATGGCTGCGGATCCCGTGCACGATCACCTCGGGCAAAGACGGTGAGTTCGGCGCCGTGCGCTCCGTCGCGGGCGAGATTCTGGTGGGAAAAACCGAACTTTCCTATACCTACACGCAGGCCGTTAGGGCCGGCCGGCCCTACAATCTCTACCACGGCACGCTTGAGGCGAGGCCGGTGACGGCGACCACGTCGAAGCTCGTATACACCCTGGTGTTCGATAACTCCATGCTGGCGGACGACGCTGCCCGCGAAAGAGACAAGGCGCAGAAGACCGCGCAGTTCACGACGGCGCTCGAGAACATGAAGATCCTCGCCGAAGGCGGCACGCTGCCGCCTGCCCCGGCTCGCGGCGGCGGTGGGCAACCGGGCGCGCCCAAGCAGTAACTTGACAGAACATCCCGCGTGACATCCCTCGTATCCGCGTGATCGGCGTGTCCGTTACGAGTAGCGCAGTAATGCCTTGAAGCCGAAATCCATGTGCTGTTGGATGTGGCAGTGAAACAACGTCAGACCCGGCTGGTCGGCTGTAAAATCCACGCTGGCGCGCCCATAGGTGGGAACCACGACCGTATCCTTGATCACGCCCGAAGTGGCTTTGCCATAAATCTCGGCGATCTCGAGTTGGTGGCGATGCAAGTGCAACGGATGCGAATCGTCGGTGCGGTTATGAAACGTCAGCCGGTAGCGCGTGCCCTGTTTGAGCAGAAACTCCTGGTCGTGAGGATAAGATTTGCCGTTCACGGTGAAGCTGTTGAATTTGCCCGCGCCACGCGGCACCTTTTCAAATAGCATGTCCAGTTTCTCGGCGGGCGCCGGTTGCGACGGCGGCTTGCCGAAGATCGTATAGTCCCACGTGAATTTGGGCGGCGCCACCCACTGCGGAGTGCGGCGTTGATTGGCGTACTCGATGACCACGCCTAAGCCGCCCTCGCGCACCGGATCTTCGGGAGCGCCCATGATCCAAACCCCGGGTTGGTTCATCTCCACCCAGGCATCGACGCGCTCGCCCGGCCCCAGCATCAACACGTCCACGGCCCCGGGAGTGGGCACCGGATTTCCGTCCAGCGCGATCACGTTGAATTTGTGGCCGGGCAGCGACAGGTGGCGGATCTCGATCGCGCTGGCATTCAGAACATGAAACAGCACGCGTTCGCCGGACTTCACGTGGATCGGATCTCCGGCTCCGAGCGCCTTATCGTTAATGGAGAAGATATCCGCCGCGACCTCCATCCCGACGGGCCGCGTATCCATCACCGCCGGCCTCTCCGGTTGCGGCCCCGTGGCGTCGAGGTCGTCGTTATCCATCGCCTGGTTGGTGAAATACGGCTCCCAATCGCGCAACGCCAGGTGGTGTTCCTGATCGTAGCGGCCCGGGTTACTCGCGCCCTCGACGATCAGAAAGCCGAACTGTCCCGTAAAACTGCCGCGGTGCAGATCGTCCATCGACATGGTGTGCGTGTGATACCAGCGCGTGCCGGCCGGCGTGGGCGTGAACCGATAGCTGCGCTTTCCGTGCGGAGGCACTTCCGGGGTGCCTTCTTCCTCCGATCCGTCCACGTCGGAGGGAATCAGCAAGCCGTGAAAATGCACAAACTCCGGCACGTCGGTGTTATTGACCACGTTCACCGTGACCGGCACGCCCTCTTTCATCCGCAGTCGCGGCCCCGGCGAGCCGCCGTTGTACCCGACGGTGCTTAAGATTCGATTGGGCGCCAATTCGACCGTGACCGGCCCGATTTCGAGCGTGAAATCGGTCTTGGCGACGTCTTGCGGGGCGGCGGGCGTCAGGAAGGATTGCGGTTGCTGGCCGACGAGCCGGCTACTTGCAGCAGTCACCCCAGCCATCTTGAGAAAGTCGCGTCGTTGCATGAGTAGCTTTTGACCATGGTAACGCAACGTCACCGCGACGACTCGTGGTCTCGATGGAGTCTCGCCCGGGACTCAGATTCGGGAGCAGAAGGGCCGAGCCGTTTCCCGATGGACGTGGAGGCTCGCTTTGCGAGCACCACTTCGCCGGTTTTGAGGGTGTCCCGTCCGCGTTACCCACGAAGGTATACGCTTGGCGACGAGGCAGGATCTTCGGGATGCCGAGCACCATTTTCTGTGGCAGGATGGTACCGCATTTAGGGCGTGCCCCCAGTGCTCTGGAGGATGTTTCAGTGGATCGGGGAAAATATCGTTCGCTCGCACAGCGGATCGGAAGCAAAGGCGAGAAGCTCTTTGCTCTCTGGTCGGAGGATCGAGGCTTGTCGTCTACGAAGGTGGATGCTGATTATGGTGCAGATTTTTGGTGTCAGGTCCTCCGCCCCGTTGGCAACAGACTGGCTGAAGAGGCGACTGGGGCAATTGTGGCCGTGCAGGTCAAGGCGACGGAAGGCACGAGGCGCCCGAGGGTGAAGCTGGATCGGGTTGACGCGGAAAATCTGCTCCGTCAGACCCACGCGACGATGTTGATCGCGGTTCAACCCGCGGTCAGCAGTGTGCATTTTGCATTCATTGATGAGGCATTGATCGATCGCCTGAACCATTTCCTTGCCTCCGAAGCCAGAACGCACTCGATACGGCTGGATGAGCTGAAAACCGATGGTGCCGAATTTGATCGTAGCCTGCGGTATTTCACCCGCCCCGGAACACAGCACCGTCTGCGAATCTATAAGGCGGAAAGAGCGATCGTCGCAGCGGTACCGGGCTCGTCCGTCTCGGTCCACCAGTTGGCAAAAGGAGGGCTTGCTGTTGTAGACGTGCCGTGGTTTGGATCGGCCCTCGAAATCGATCCGTCTGAGCGCGAGGCTGTGCGAACCCAGGTTTTCGAACAGGGCAGGTTGCCGCACGACCTGCAGGGTATCTGGCTGAAGCACGCGCTACTTCAAGCTGCGGACTTGATTGATGGTGAGACGCTCGTTCAAGGAGTGGTGGAAGCCCATGCCGAACTAGTGGTTCAACACGCCGGGCAACAAGCGAGCGCCATATTCGATCTGCGGCGCATCGCGGACGAAAGGGCCTACACGCACGCAGTCGGACTCAGCTTCGTCGTAAGCGATCCGCGCAGGAAAGGCGGCCACTGGGTCCACGAATTGCAGAGCCGCGTTTTCTTAGGCCGGAAGTCGCTCGGAGAGGCGGGCGATATCCTGCCGTTTCTGCGCTTGCTTCGTCCAGGCGCGACACTGTCATTTGACGGGAAGCAGTTCGGTCGCATTGAAAGAATTGACACTGCGATCGTCAAGCTGGGGCCGGCGGTCGAGGCATTAGAGAAGATCGCTGGGTTAATCAATCTTGACTTGAACGAGTTCCATCTCAGCGATTTCGGGGTGGAGGAATTCGCGTATTCCGTTGACTTTCTCGATGCATTTCTGTTGCAAAAAAAACCCCGGCAGATCGCTTGGTACCTGGATTCGTTGTCGGGCCTAGCGCGGGCAGAGACCCGAGTCAGATTCCAACGGAACCGGTGCGGGTGGAGCTACCGATTGTCTTGAACCTGGGGAGCACGGGTGGGATCGTCTGGATACGAGCGCGGGGCGCGGCGTTTCGCATGGAGGACGGCCGTTGGTGTGGCCTACGAATCGACGAGCAACTAGCCTGGTCCTTTGAAGCGCACGCGAGATTTGAGAAATCCATCTACCCGGAGGCCTGGACCTTCCGGTATTGGCCACCGCTACTGATTGGAAACCAAAACCGCGGCATACAAGAGTTTGAAGCCAAAGACCCCGATTACTTTAAGGTGGAAGCGGACATCATCAAGGAGAGCGGCCTAGAGGATCGATCAGCCGTTGAAGGCGACTGAGGCCGGTCGTCTGAGCTTCGTCGTTCGCGTCGATGAAACGTCGGGTTTCAAAGCAACTATAGGAACGTAAGGCGCGCGTCACACGGGCTGCCAATCGTCCTGCGCCGCCGCCGAACCGTGGTAAAAGGCTACGATGAAGGAGGGTACGAACATGGCAACGATTGATTGGTCCGATTGCCCCTTGGTAGAAATCATTCCCGGCAAGGTCAGCGGCGCACCGCTGCTCAAGAACACCCGCTTGCCGGTGGACGCCATCACCGGAAACTATGACGCTTTCCGCGCCGAGGGATTATCGCCCGAAGCGGCCATCGCCGAAACTCTGGATTGCTACTCGGAAGCCGGCCTCGACGCCATCAAGGCGATTCTCAACTATCGCGCCGAGCATCAATTTCAGGCGCAACGTTGAGGGTTCTGTTCGATGAGGACGTGCCGCGCAAGCTGGCGCGGTTCCTACCCCAGCATGAGATTCATACCGTCGTCAGTATGCAATGGGGCGGTGTCAAAAACGGTGCGCTGCTCGAGCTGATCGAGCGTGAAGGCTTTGAAGTGTTTCTTGCCGGCGACAGGAACATGGGAAACCAGCAGCGGCTTGAAGGCCTCCCTTTTGCGGTGCTGATCATGTCCGCCATCAACTGGCCGGTGATCAGTCCGCATGTTGATAAAATCTCGGTCGCCCTTGACGAGGCGCGACTATGCCCGGAACACCGTTGAGATTCGCGACTCTCGGTAATCAACACGTTACGCTGTCTTTGCCTGGACGGCAAGTCCTTTCTTGATGCCGTAGTCGGCGAGCGCGGTAACCAGCTTGG
>Ga0116223_10003019_pt1 | contig 15401 bp, 18 predicted proteins | sample Sb_taG_3_FD_90092 | JGI IMG/M metagenome (GOLD analysis project Ga0116223, IMG submission 90092) | Peat soil microbial communities from Weissenstadt, Germany - Sb_50d_a_PC metaG | ecosystem: Environmental > Terrestrial > Soil > Wetlands > Peat | place: Germany: Weissenstadt | collected 2010-09-21 | reverse complement strand
GAACTGGTCCCAGTGTCTGGAAATAACCCCAATAACAACGCCATCCGGGATCTGCTGATTGAACGGATCCGCCCGTTCGTTCTCGAGCACGGCCTTGGCAAAGCGTACGCGGAGCAGGAGTACGATTTCAACGGGAATGTGCATGCGCCGGATGTGAGTTTTTTCCGCCCGGACAAACGACCCTTATTGAATTCTTTCAAGCGCGTGCAGAGGTTCGTCCCCGATCTCGCCATCGAGGTCGTCTCCCCCAACGACACCTTCGCAGAAGTCTTGCGCAAGAAGGATCGCTATCGTCGCTGCGGCACTGAGGAAGTCTGGCTCATTTCACCGGACTCCCGCGAAGTGCTGGTCTATTCCGCCCGTGGAGACCGCATCCTCCGCGAGGACGCGGTGCTCGCAACCGACCTCATACCGGGCTTCGAAATCCCGGTCAAAATGCTGTTTGAAGCGGACGCCGATTAGGATTGGATCAGAAGCCGAGGGCCTCACAGACGCGAGCCGTCCGCTGCGCCCCGGCCGAGTCTACGACCACCACCGTGACGTTCTTTTCGAGCAGGTTAGGGACGCAGTGCTTGACGTCGTCGAGAACGGAGTCCTCGATGCCACGGGCGTCCACTGTCGGAAACTCCCAGACGATAAGGCGCTGGCCATAACGGCTGTCAAGCCAATCTTGGAAGGGCGGCTTGGTCCCGCGCTCCTGCGAAGAGCGAAACGGATAATAATCGAACTCCGAGAACACGTCCGTTTTCCATCCTAGCAATGAGACGATATGCAGGACTTCAGCTCTTGGTAGCCCCTCGATCCATCGGCCTATCTTCCCGAGGTCGACCGGCTTCCGGGCTCGGCCATAGCCAGGGGTCCCGCGGCCGGGTCTTCCGCATGTGAATAACCGCCCGGCAAATTGTGCGGATGCCGGCGGTCGCCACTCCCTTAGATTGACTGGCTCCTTTGAGGTCATACAAGCGACAAATCTCCTTCCTGAATGGGTTATCTCCGGCTCCTCCGCATTTGAATGTGCGGCTTGGCCTACGCCTGATTGATCGGCAACACGAGGCCGCAAAACCGGCATTTTCGAGCGTCCGCGTGGATCAACTCCGCGCAGTCTGGGCACTTGCGGTGACCTCTTACCGATGAATCCGGCATGGTTGATGGGCTTTGGTCCTTGTATTCACCTCGCTTTGCGAGGTACGCCGGGAAGGCCACTATCCACAACAACAAACATGAGAAGAACCACCCAGCCACACCCATATCGAAGAATCCGCCTCCAAGGTTCCCTTTCTTCACCCTCAGAGTGCGCGCGTCAACCAGAACCCACACAGCCGTGGGAAGCACGATCAGACTGAATCCGACAGTCGAGAAGTTCAAGAACAGCAGGTCAAGAATGCTCATTTGCGCCGTCTCTGGAAACCAGTTGCCGAATCGGGGTGTCCTCGGGACTCCGCTACCCTACCTTAGTACGCGACAGACCGCGCCTTCCAAAAACCTTCACCAATCGGGTAGAGCGATCCGCCCTTTAGCTTGATTGCTGGCTCACCGTCAAAGATGTAGTGCACGCTCGGGGCACTTGGTCTCAGGAAATAATTCGACTGGCCCGCAGGAGGATAACCCCCCTATTCGCTCACCGCCCCGCGCCCGCACTATGATCCTTCGCAGCAACCCCGTGTGCGCGCAGATTCTCCGGCGACAGCCGCCCGTCGTTCCCGTGCGTCCGCAACTGGCCATCCTCGCGGAAGATCTGCGCCCCATAACCACCATGCCTTTGTCGCGCAGGTAGGTGTGGTCCGTGGTGCCGGGCATCGGGAACGGAAGGCGTCAGCGAGCTGGGGGCCGGCTCGCGGAACACCTTTCCACGGCGAAGTCGAGCGGCGACGTCAGCGAGCTGGAAGGCGTCCGCAGCAGAGGGAAAGGCGTGTGTCGTCCTGAGCGCCGGGCGGCGCCTGGGCAAGACGTCGATTCGCCGGACGTCTCAGAGCAACCAAAGCGCGCGCGCTTTGTCAGCGAGCTTGGCACAGTCCATCGGCCGGTGTGACCGGGTAGAATGGTAGAGCATGGCGACGACAACGCACCTGACCATCGACGACTTCGAGCGGCTGCCTACCGAGGAAGCCAAGAATCACGAGTTGGTGGATGGAGAACTGGTTCCAGTGTCTGGAAATACCTTAGATAACAACTCAATCCGGGATTTACTGATTGAACGGCTTCGCCCGTTCGTTCGCGAGCACGGCCTCGGCAAGGTGGTTGCTGAGCAGGAGTACGATTTCGACGGAAACGCGCACGGACCGGACGTCAGCTTCTTCAGATCGGACAAACGGCCCTTGGCGGACGGCAGCAAGCGCGTGCAGAGATTTGTTCCCGATCTCGCCATCGAGGTCGTCTCTCCCAACGACACGTTCGCAGAAGTCTTGCGCAAGAAGGATCGCTATCGCCGCTGCGGTACGGAGGAAGTCTGGCTCATTTCACCGGACTCCCGCGAAGTGCTGGTCTTCTCCGCCCGCGGAGACCGCATCCTCCGCGAGGACGCGGTGCTAGCGACCGACCTCATCCCGGGCTTCGAAATCCCGGTCAAACTGCTGTTTGAGGCAGACGCCGACTAAGGCCCGGCGGCGCGCACCACGATCTTGCGCAGTAACTCGGTGCCGGCGCGCAAGTTCTCGAGCGAGAGGCGTTCGTCGTTGCCGTGCATCCGCAACTCGCCGTCTTTGCGGAAGATCGGCACGCCGTAGACTGCCATGCCCCTGGCGCGCAGGTAGGCGCCGTCGGTGGTGCCACGCATCAGGAAGGGAACCACCAGCGCGTTGGGCGCCGATTCGCGGAAGACCTTTTCCATGGCCAGGTAGAGCGGCGACGTCATCGAGCTGGGCTCGGTAGCGGGCTTCTCGGCGATGGCGGGCGCCTCGAGCGTAATGGCCGGATCGTCGATGATCTTTCGCAGGCGCGCGAAGACCTCGTCGTGGGTTTCGCCGGGCAGGCGGCGGCCGTCCACCTGTGCTTCGGCGGCGTTGGGAATCACGTTGATCTTCGTGCCGGCGTTGAGCATGGTCGCCGAGAAGGTGGTCCGCAGCATGGCATGGATCTCGGGGTCGCGCCGCCGGATCTCGTTAGCGGTCTCCGAAGCCGTCGACGGGTTCTCCAGTTTCGGCAGCATCGGCGCCAGCCAGTCGTAATCCGGCAGCTTGCCGATGGCGTTCAAGTAGGCGCGCGTGGTGGCGTTCAGGCGCACCGGCTGGTCGGCCTCGGTGATCCGCGAGATGGCGCGCGCCAGGTGAACCACGGGGTTGTCGTCGCGCGGCAGCGATCCGTGAGCCGCGGTGCCGTGCGCCGTCATCTTGAATCGCGTGGGGATCTTTTCCGCCGTTTGAATCTGGAAGACCGGCACGCCGGATTGGGTCGGCAGGATGTACGAATACTCGTTGAGCGCGAACTCCGCGTCGATCTTGGCCCAGGCATGCGCCACCATCCAGGTGGCGCCGATCGACCCGGCCTCTTCGTCCGACTCCGAGAGCAGAATGACGTCGCGATCGAGCGGCACCTTTCGCCGATGCAGATCGACCAGCACCGCCAGCTCGGCGGCGAGGAGGCCCTTGTCGTCCTCAGTGCCGCGGCCGTAGATGTAGCCTTCCTTCACCATGCCGGCGAAGGGATCGACCGACCACAGCGGCCGGTCGGCAGGCACCACATCGCTGTGCGCGATGAGCAGCAGCGGACGCGCCTTGCCCGATCCACGCAGGCGGGCGACGAAGTTCAGGCGCTGCGGATTGTCGCCGAGCAACTCGGCCACTATCCCCTCGCGGTCGGCCACCTGCTTGAGGTACCGGGCCACCCGGGTCTCGTTTCCGGGAGGGTTGGTGGTATCGAGCCGGATCAACTCCGGCAGGTAGCGGGCAGCCAGGTCGGCCGCGCTGTCGCCGGTCTGGGCGGAAGCGGCCGCGCAGGCCAGCGCGGCGGCGAGGTAAAGTTTCATGCGGCCTCGACCGGAATTCCGGCGCCGGTCAGGGCCGCCTCGACCTCCGCTGGCCGCAGGCGCGTGGCGTCGTATTCGACCATCAAGCCGTCGAGCGACGGGTCCACCTTGACCCTCTGGATGCCGTAGAGGGCGGAGGTATCGGAGAGGCGCGCGAGCAGGAAATCATCGAGCGGCTTCTGCAGCCGGAAGCGGATCTGCACCTTGGTCATAGTTCTACAATACCCGGTTCTGCCAACACAAAGCCCCGCTCACTCCGGGAGATTGGCCGAGCCATCCAGCTCGCTGAGCAACTGCAAGGCGAGCGCGCGGTAGCCGGCGTCGAACTCCGAGTCGGCGCTCGCCGGCAGGTGCGCGGAAACCCACGCCTGCAGCACCTCGGTGACGGGCGCAGCGACGGATTCCTCGGCGCCCGGCTCGAACCGCAGCGGAATCTCGGAGCGCCGGATGGCGCCGAGTAAGATCTCTTCGAACTTCATGGGACCTCCTTCCATTGAACCGGTGCGTGGTGATTGACCGGCCCGCAGCCTTTCCCCAATCCGGGATTGGTGCGGATGGCCTCCTGGATAAAGCGCTTGGCGCACGCCACGGCATCGACCGGCGCCAGGCCGCGCGCCAGCCCGGCGGTGATGGCGGCGGACAGCGTGCAGCCGGTGCCGTGGGTGTGGCGGGTCTCGATGCGCTCGTCAGGGAATTCGCGGAACTCGACGCCATCGAAGAACTCGTCAATCGCATCACCCTCCAGGTGGCCGCCTTTGATCAGCACGGCGCGCGCGCCCATTTGATGGAGCCGCCAGGCGGCCTGCCGCATATCTCCCGGCATGTAGACGGGCATGCCGGTGAGCACTTCGGCCTCTTGCATGTTGGGAGTCACCAGGGCGGCCCGCGGCAACAGCTCGTCGCGAATGGCTTTCACGGCGGTCTTGGACACGAGCGGCTGGCCGTGCTTGCTGATCATCACCGGGTCCACCACCAGGGGAAATGCGAAATCGGCCGCGGCCCGGGCAACTGCGCGCACCACCTCCGCCGAGCCGAGCGCCCCGGTCTTGGCCGCGGCTGGCGGGATGTCTTCGAGCACGGCATGCAACTGCTCCAGCACCAGCGCGGCGGGCATCACCTTCACGCGCGAGACGCGCACCGTGTTCTGCACGGTCAGCAGGGTGATCACGGCCTCGCCGTAGACTCCGAACTGGTGGAAGGTCTTCAGGTCGGCCTGGATGCCGGCGCCGCCGCTGGGATCGGATCCGGCGATGGTGAGCGCGACTCGCGGCATCTGTCCAGAATAGCAGTGACGCTATTGCACGGACCACGACCCCAGGGACTGCCGGGACTGCCAGTCGGTGTTGTTGCCGCCGGCGGCATCGCGGCCGGCTACCCAGACCACGCGGTTGCCGGAGAGCCCGGACTTCGCGGTGATATTCAGCATCAGGGTCAAGGTGTTCCCGGTGTTCCCCGTGGGGCTCACGGAGGAACCGGCCGCGCTGACGGGCACTGACTGTTCTGGATGCTGGCCGAGGAGCCGTTCAGCACCATGCTCCCGGCGTAGTTGCTTCCCGCGTCGCCGGCATCGTCCACCAGGATGAGGGTGTTGCTCGCGGCGGCGTAGGCCAGGTAGCAGGCCTGGCGGCCATCGATGAAGTTGTCGATCGGCAGGTTGATCGCTCCGAAGTCTCCTACGCCCTTGGTATCGGTGAGGACGGCGGTGAGCGTCTCGGGCGTTCCCGCCGGGGCCGCGATGCGCGCCGGGTTCAGGCTGGTGACGGAGATCGTTCCAGGCGGCGTGAACGGGGCTTGCCAGGCGCCCATGGCCTGCCAGTGGGTATTGCCGGTTCCGTTGTCGCGGGCGGCCATGTACAGGATCTTGTTGCCGCCAAGAACGAGATGTTCAGACCCGGGGAGAAGGTGTTGCCGTTTCCACTAGGTCTTCGACCGCGTGATGTTGTGCCCTTGCCGGAAAGCCATGATTCGCTCCGAACGGAGCCGCGAGCGTTAGCGAGCGGTTTCGGATTCGAATCGAATCTTCGCAGTCATAATACTAGGACTAGGGGCCAGAATGGCGGCGCTACCTTCCAGCGGTCCCGACGGCGGCCGGACCGGAGCCACCGCCCGCGGCTCCAAGGGGTTCGCGGCGCAAGGCGGCACACCATCTACAATGTGAATATGAAGCTTTTCACTGCCGTGCTCATCGCTCTGCTGCCCTGTCTGGCAGCCCCCCCTGATGTGGATAAAGCCAAGGCCGTGGGGAACCCCGCGGCTCCCATTGTGATCGAGGTCTTCGGGTCCTTCGACTGTCCCCACTGCAAAGTGCTGCACGAGACCACCATCCCGCTGCTGGTGAAGGATTACGTGGCGACGGGCAAGGTCTTCCTGGTGCAGCGCGAATATCCGCTGTGGGGTCCGTACCATCCCTACGCCTGGCAGGCCGCCCAGTTCGCGACGGCCGCGGCGCGGGTGGGGAAGTATTCCGAGGTCGCCGACTCGCTGTTCGCCAACCAGGCGGCCTGGTCCACTACGGGCAGGGTGTGGGACGCGGTAGCCGCGGTTCTGCCTCCGGCCGATCAGAAGAAGGTGCAGGAACTGGTGAGAGATCCCGGGGTGATGGCCGAGGTGCAACGGGACCACGACGAAGGGACGGCGGCGGGAATCACCGCGACCCCCGCAATGTTCGTGATCAATGGCTCCAAGCGCTACCCGATTCCGGCCGAGAAGCTGGAGTATTCGCTGCTGAAGTCGCTTCTGGACGGCTTTTTGAAGAAGTAGGGGGAGCACCAGGGGGCCGGGGGCACAGGCGTTAATACTGGCCCGTTTCGCTTCAGTTGATCGAGGTCGGGGTTTTCGCGCATGGCGCGAGTAGGCGGTTTCTGACTCATATGAGCTCCTTTCCTGGCCGCGCCTTCCGGCACGCGCCGTTGGTGCCCGCCGTCCGCTGTGCCGGGCAAGAAAAGAGTTTACGATCGCTGCTTTTGACCAACCGTTTCGGGGTGGACGCCGTCCTTCCCGCGGACTTGGGTGGCGCCCCGGGGCCGTGCGCCGTTTTAGGCGGCGAAAGGTCCGAGCTTGCCGGGGGACTGGTACATCGGCTCCATCCCGATTTACAATAGCTGTATGAAGTCCTATGCCGTTGCCCTTGTTGCGCTGCTTCCCTGTCTGGCAGCCTCGCTGGGAGAAGTCGATAAAGCCAAGATGATCGGAAATCCCGGTGCGCCCGTCCGCATCGAGCTTTTCAGCGATTTCCAGTGCCCCGGATGCAAAGCGTTTCACGAGACGCTGCTGCCGGTGATCATTCGCGATTACGTGGTGCCGGGCAAGGCATACATCTTCAATCACGAATTCCCGCTTCCCATGCACCCCTATTCACGCGAGGCCGCCAACCTGGCGACCGCCGCCGCCACCATCGGGAAGTATCAGCAGGTGGCCGATGTGCTGTTCTTGAACCAGACTTCCTGGGGCGCCACGGGCAAGGTCTGGGACACGGTGGCGAGCGTTCTGAACCCGGCGGAGCAGAAGAAGGTGCAGGCCCTGGCGAAGGACCCGGCGATTCTCGCCCAGGTGCAACAGGATGTGGACGCGGGCAAGGCGCAGAATGTCCCACAGACGCCTACCATCGTGGTCAGCCGGGGCACCAAGCGATATGCCTTTCCGGGGCCCGACCAGGGCAACTATGTTCTCTTACGGTCTTTGATCGATGGACTTCTCAAATAGGTATTTTCGCTGGCTCGCGCTGGTCCTGCGGATTGCGCTGGGCGGAATCTTCATTTACGCTGCTTGGGCCAAGTTGCGCGACCCGTGGGAGTTGTACGCGTTGGCGATCAACTCGTATGAGGTGCTCCCGCTGTGGGCCGTGGAGCTGGTGGCGCGCACGCTGCCGTGGCTCGAATTGCTGATCGGCGTGGGGCTGATTGCCGGGATCGGGCTGCGTATCTGGTCGTTCGCGGTCTCCCTGATGCTGGCGGTGTTTTTCGCTCTCATGGTGAGGGCCTTCGCCAAGGGCATGCAGATCAGTTGCGGCTGCTTCGGCGGTACGGGCGACATCATCTCCAAGTGGACGCTGCTGCGCGATGGAAGCATGCTGGCGGGCTCGCTGCTGCTGACGTGGATGGCCTTCGCGCGGAAACGCCAGGCCGGGCCGCCCGCGAGCGCCGTGCCGGACCCGGCGCCGGACCGCATACCGGTGTGAACCATACCGGTGTGAACCGTACCGGTGTGAGCGACGTTCTCCGGCGCGAGCTGGAATACCACGAGAAACTCTACTCGGGCTTCGCGCAGGCGCATTTCGCCCGTCCCGCGGTTCGAGCCCTGCGCCGCCACATGATGGAGCGCATCCTGCGAGTGACCGGCGCCAGCACGCGCTCGCGCGTCCTGAGCCTGGGATGCGGCATCGGCGATACGGAGCTGTTGCTGGCGCCGCACGTGAGGGAATTGGTGGGAGTGGACCTTTCCCCGGCGGCGATCCGCCAGGCCCGCGCCGACGCCGAAAAGCTGGGCATCGGCAACGCGCGCTTCGAAGAGGGGAGCACCGCGGAGGGCCCTTTCGAGGTGGCGATCGCGATCTTCTTCCTGCACCACCTGTCGGACCAGGCGCTCGCGGAAATGCCGCGAAGGTTGACGGGAATGCTCGCGCCGGGCGGCGTTTTCTATTCGCTCGATCCCAGCCGCCACCGGCTCTCGGGCGCGGTGGGCAGGCGGCTCATTCCGGGTTTGATGAAGAAGTACCAGTCGCCGGACGAGCGGGAGTTGGAGCCCGAAGCCACCGCCAAGCTTTTCCGCGATGCGGGATTCGATACGCGAATCGAAATGTACGACTTTGTCTCGTCGCCTCTGGCGGGGCTGTTTCCCGGGTGGCGCGCAGGGTATCGGGCGGCGCGGGCCCTGGATGGGGCGATTCTGCGCCTCGGGCCGCTGCAGAGGCTGGGGAGCAACTTCGAGGTCATCGCGCGGCGGGGGTCTTGACCTTCACCGCTCCAGGAACGGTCCGCGAATCGACATGAGCTGGCTGCGCGAGCTGTCCGTCCGCGAATAGATCAGGCTCCGCCCGTCCGGGGAGATTGCCAGGCTGGGTGTGGACACCGGGAGCATCCGGTCGAAGTCCATCACATGGCTTACCTTCTTCTTCGTGAACGAGTAGACGAACAGGCCCGGCTGCTTCTGCAGCTCGTCGTAGAAGAACAGCCCGTCGCCGCCGATCGTCCACCACCGCCGCGCGTTGGCCTCTTCGAGATGGGGGATCTTGTGCGGACTCCCGGACGGAAGCGCCACTTCCCAGAAACCGCGGTCCGGCGCGTTGAAGAGGATCAGGCTCTTGGCATCCGGCGCTTCGGCCAGGTCGGATGCCGTGCAGTCGCAGACCAGCTCGGCGCCCGAGCCCGTTGCAGGAGTCTTCCAGATCTGAAATTTGCCCCCGCGGTTCGAGACGAAGTAGATCGATTTGCCGTCGCGCGACCAGACCGGGCTCCGCAGGCCCGAGATAGAAACGATGCTTACCGTGGTTAACTATCGCCGTTAACCGGCGCCGTTAATTAATGACCCGGCTGCTGCGGGCCTGATTTTCAAACTCTTCTACATCTTCAAAAGTCTCGAACATGCCATCCACGCCGTACATGCGGAAGACATACCCGGCCGACCCGGAAAGGCCGCACAGCACCAGGCTGCCGCCCGCCTGTTCGAGCAGCGTGCCCATCCTCAAAATGCCGCTGAGCCCCTCCTTTCTCACCACCTCGACCGACTTCATATCCAGCACCAGAGTCTTCTCCCCACGATTCAGCCAGCAGGCGACCTCGCGCTCCAACTGGGAAGTGGTGGTCTCGTCCAACTGACCTGACGGTTGAAGGACGACCTTCCCGGCGGTCCGCATGAACTCGACCGTGAACTTCATCCGGGCGGCGGCGTGAAAGACCGCAAAATGATTCGGTTGCATCTGAGTGGCGGAATGAACGGTTGTCATGATGCTAATATGCGCCCGCCGCCCGGCGCGATGGCAGTACGAAGGGGAAGGGATCGGGGCGGTAGAAGGGGTAGAATGGCCGATTCTACCCCGTTAACGCCGCCAAATCCGCCAGGGTGGCGCCGGCGGCGCGCATTTCTTCCAGGGCGCGGGCGGAATCTTCGGCCTTCAAAGTCTCGATTGCGTCGGTCACTACGGTTACCTGGCGCCCGGCTTTCAAGAGGCCGCGGACCGCGTAGAGGACGCAGATCTCGGTTACGACGCCGTAGACCACGCATTGAGCGCATTGCAACTGGTCGATGACGCGGGCCAGATTGCGGGCGAGGAATACGTCCACGGTCTGCTTCTCGACAACGATCTGATGGACGCCATCGATTGACAGCTCGCAGGCGCGATTGGGGATGACGACGCGTTTCTCCAGGAGCGTCGTTTCGGCCTTGCGCTGTCCCCAGGTTCCGGCTACGCAGTGATGCGGCCAGATGGCGAACTCGGAGTCGTTCTCGGTGTGGGCGTCGGTGGTCGAGACTACCGGGATGCCGTGGGCCGCAGCGAAGCGGTTGAGATGGGCGATGGCGGGCACGATGCGCTCGGCGCCGGGCACGTAGAGGGCGCCCGCGGGATAGAGGAAATCGAGTTGCGAATCGACGTCGAAGAAGGCTGTTTTCATCCGGCCAGATTGTGGCGCGTGCGATCGATCAGCTCGCGCAGCTCACGGCTGTAGACGATCGGCCACGGCTCCCCTGCTTCCAATTGTCGCAAAGACGGAGGAAGCTTGGCGACCGATTCGGCGGCGCGCTGGCGGGCCTGTTCGATGGATGGCAGCGGCTCGATCAGGCGCCCGCCCAGCATCACCGGCCGCATCAGGGCCTCGCCTTTGCCGCACTCTCCCGAGCGGGCGATCACGTCGCGCGCCACGTCGCGGAAGATCTGCTTGGAGCCCGGGAGCGAAATCTTGTCCGGGCTGTACTTGGCGGTGAAACGCTTGATGCCGCGGATGTCGAGGACGACCAGCTTGTAGGTGGCGCCCAGCGCGGGAGCGTCGGCCGAAGTGGAAAGCTGGGTGCCGACGCCGAAAGCATCGATGGGGGCGCCGGCCGCGGCCAGATCGCGGATGCGGTGCTCGTCGAGGTCGCCCGAGGCCATGATCTTGGCATCGCGCAGTCCGGCCTCGTCGAGGATGGCGCGAACCTGGCGGGAGAGCGCAAGGAAGTCTCCGCTATCGAGGCGCACGCCCCACAGCGGACCGCCGAGCCTGGCGGCGCGGCGCGCGCCTTCGAGCGTGTCGTAGGTATCGAGGAGTTGGACGGTGGCATCGCCGAGCACCCGCTGGAGGCGCCGGAAGGCCTCCATTTCGCAGGGAAACGACATCACCCAGGAATGCGCCGAGGTGCCCATTACCGGAATGCCAAAACGGAAACCGGCGAGCGTGTTGCTGGTGCCGGCGCAGCCAGCGATATAGGCGGCGCGGGCGCCCAGCACGCCGGCTTCGGGAGTGTGGGCGCGGCGGGTTCCGAACTCCACCACGGCGCGTCCGGCGGCGGCTTCCACGGAACGGACGGCTTTGCTGGCGATGGAGGTTTGAAACGCGATGGCCGAGAGCAGGTAGGTCTCGGGAATCTGCGCCTGGATGATGGGCGCGCGGATGGTCAGGATGGGCTCGCCGGCGAAGAGCGGGGTGCCTTCGGGGACGGCGAACAGATCTCCGGTGAAGCGGAAAGTGCGGAGGTACTCGAAGAATTCCGGGGGCGCCAGGCGGAATTGGGCGAGGCCGCGGAGGTAATCGATTTCTTCTTCGGCGAAGCTGAGATTGAGGAGATAGTCGACCACCTGCGGGAGGCCGGCGGCCAGGATGAAATTGCGTTTGGAGGGGAGGTGGCGGACGGCCAGCTCGAAGGTCGCGATCTCATCGGCCTTGCCGGATTCGAAGTATCCGGCGGCCATGGTCAGTTCGTAAAGGTCGGTGAGAAGACCGTTCATAAAAAGCCGGCCAGGGGGCCGGCTGCAGACCAGGGGGTCTGCCCCACCAGGCCTGTGGCAGGCTACTTCTTTTTGGCCGCCGGTGGTGGCGGCCCTTCGGGTTTTACGTCTGCTACGGCCGCCTGCAAAGTGCCCACGGTCGAGCTGTCTATTACATAGATGCTCGGCTCGTTCTCACGTTGCGCGAAATACTTGTCGGCCTGCTGCCGGATGGTGACTTTCTCGACGCGCTTGCCGTCGTTGGAGGTGACGGTGGCGTCGAAAACAGGGTTGCCGCCTCCTGTTTCGGCGAATCCCGTCGCGCCCAAGTCACGGAGCTTGTCGATCAGGGTCTGGACGCTGATGTTGTCCAAGGTCTTGGAGCCCGACATCCACTTGTCGCCGCTCTTGGTGTAGGTCACGCCCTTGATTTCGAGCTTGGTCGGATCGCTGAAGCCGAAATCGAACAGCTTCTTGTTGCGGAAATCGTCCAGTTCTTTGTCGAGCGCCTGGCCGAGATCGGCGGGCACTTTGTACACGCCTTCCACGCCGGAGCTCTTGGCGTAGTAGTTGCTGTCCTTATCCCTGCGTACTTCCAGGGTCTGGTCGCCGTTGGAATCGGCCACCGTCGCGGTGGCCACTTTGGCGGCGGCGGCGAATTTCTTGGCATTTTCCGGATCGACCTTGGGAGGATCCATCTTGGCATCCTTCAGCTTCGAGACCAGGGTGTCCACCTGGGTGCCATCGGCGCGCAGGGGACGCGGCTTGAGGATCTGCCACTCGTTGGAGCTGTTCTTACCGAACTCCACGGCCGCGCCCTTGGCTTGCAGGTCGACTCGGGTGAGCTTGTCGGAATCGAAGGAAAGCAGGCGCTTGTCGCGCAGGTCGTCGGGGGTTTTGTCGAGGCTCGACTTCACGAAGCTGCCGATGGTGAAGACGCGCGCGTCGGTGGCCAGCTTGGCGTAGGCCCCGGAACCGGTGGGGGTGTCGTCGCCAATCAGCACCTCGTCGGCCTTGCCATCCTTCTTGGTGACGACGATATCGAGCGTGGGGTCGGCGAGCCCGTACGGCTTCAGGTCGGTGGCCTTCTCCTCGATCAGCTTGTCGGCATTCAGCGAGGAGAGGTTGGAGACGATGGAGCCGACGGTATCCTGATCGGCGCGCTGCTGCTGCGGCTGGGTCATCTGCCAGCGGCCGTTGTCGCGGCGCAGGTCAATGACTTCGCCGGTCAGCTTCTTGACGTGGATCTGCTGGAGCTGGTCGTCCGGAATGGAGAGCAGCTTGGTGCTGGTATCGGTGGGCGATTTGCCGGCCGCCTCCTGCTTTTTGTTCGACCACCAGACCACACCGCCCAGTGCAGCCAAGAGAACGACGGCTATTAAGAGTCCTGTTGGCTTCATGGACTATCTCCTCTTCCACCAGGTGGCCATGCCGAAGGCCACCACTCCCAACGGGAAGATGACCACGCTCAGCCAGAACAGCATATTCACTTTTTGCGGGCTGATGTTCAGCGGCCGGTCTTCGGGCGCCTTGGGACGAATGGAGATGAGGTCCTCATCCGAGGTCAGCCAGTTGATCATGTTGAGGAACATGTCGCGGTTGCCGTTAAAGCGGATGAAGTTGTTGCCCAGCCACAAGGAGCCACCGACCACCACGAATCGGCCGGGGGTTGTGCCGTTGTAGGTGCCGGCGGCGGCCAGGGTGAGCGGGCCTTTCTTGTCTTTCTTGGGATCGAGCCGGATCTCGCCGGAGCTGAGGTTGGTGGTGGCGATGCTGCTGTCGGTGGTGGTGAAGAGCTTGGACACGGAGGTCTTGTCTCCGTTCTTCACGTCGAGCGAGCGGGAGAGCGGGAAGGCCGTGGCGACGTCCTTCATCTGGTTGACGATGGGATGCGATTCGTAACTGGCCACGAGCGGGACTTCGGGACCGAGGTTGAAAACCTGGCCGATGCCGCTGGTATCGAGCACGAGGTCTTTGTCGGCGGTGACGCCCCAGCTTGCGAGCACGGCCTCGAGGGTGGCGTTGTCGTCGATGGGATTGCGGCCCAGGTTGACCGGAGGGTCGAGCAGGATGAGCGCGTGGCCGCCGCCTTCGACGTACTCCTTGATGGCGTCGGTTTCCGGCTGCACGTATTCATGCTGCGGTCCGGCTACCACGAGGACGGTGCAATCCTTGGGAACTTCGAACTTGCCGGGGGCCGGCATGGCGCCAGCGGCCGGCGCCGGCGCGTTGGGATCGGCGGTGGGCCGCAGCAGGGAGATGGTCCGGGTCTTGTAATTGTTACGCTCGAGTTCCTGCTTGGCCGCCGCGTAGCCGGTGCGATCGGTCTCGTCAATGCTGTGCTCGCCCGAGCCGGTGAGGAAGCAGGCGTTGCGCACGCCGGATTTCAGGGAACGGATGACGGCGCCGGTGACCTCCTCTTCGCTCAGGGTCTTGGCTTCCTCTTTGCGGTCGCCGTTGGCCACCAGGATGCTGACGTCGCGGCGGTATCCGGCGGCCTTGGCCAGTTGCGGCTTCTTCACCGGATCGATGTATTCAACGTGCAGTTTGGGCGAAAGCGACGAGTAGCGGTCCAGCAGGTCCTTGGCTTGGGGAAAGCGCGTCTGCTCATCGAAGTAATAGATTTTCACGTCGTTCTTCAGACCGGAAACCACCTTGATGGTCTGGTCGGCCAGGCTGAACGCTTTGTTGGCGGTGGCATCGTACGACTTGTCGTAGCGGTTGGCGAGGAAATTGATCGCGCCCAGAACGGCGATAATCACGATGATGTAGACGCCGGCGTAGGCGGTGTACTTGGTTTGTCTTGTCTGGAGCCAGGAAGTGTTCATGTGTTATGCCCTCCAGCGAAGCGATTCCAAGGATCGCCCGGTGATGAACAGGGCGAAGAAGATCATGGATATGTAGAAGACGCAGTCCTTCAAATCGAGTACGCCTTTCCCGAAGTTTTCGAAGTGGGTGACGATGGAGAGGTACGACACCACGCTGGCGGTGGCGCCCGAGTCAAAAGCGGTGAACCAGCTCAGCAGCCACAGCAGAAGGCATACAAAAAATGTGACGCCGCCGGCGATGATCTGGTTGCGCGTGGTGGTGGAGATGAACTCGCCCACGGCCAGCAGGACACCGCCTTGCAGGATGAGGCCGAGGTAGGCGATCAGAACGGGTTTCAGATCCGGCTTGCCCCACAGGAACAGCATCGCGAAGTTGAGCATGGACATTCCCAGCACGCAGAGGTAGAGGAGCATGGCGCCCAGCCACTTGCCGAGGATGATCTCCATGTCGTTGACCGGGGAGGTGAGCAGCAGCTCGATGGTGCCGGTGCGCTTCTCTTCGGCGAAGAGGCGCATGGTGATCATGGGGACCAGGAACAGCGCCACGGTGCTGGCAAACCCGACCAGCGGGCGGATGATCTGCTCATTGACGCTCATGGGCTGCTGCTGGCCCATCATGGAGGCCTGGAAGCTGAAGCGCACAAAATCGCGCGCCGCGGTGTAGAAGCCAAACCCGAAGATCAGTCCGAAGAACGCCATCAGCAGGTAGGCGATG
>Ga0116223_10003015_pt1 | contig 15417 bp, 14 predicted proteins | sample Sb_taG_3_FD_90092 | JGI IMG/M metagenome (GOLD analysis project Ga0116223, IMG submission 90092) | Peat soil microbial communities from Weissenstadt, Germany - Sb_50d_a_PC metaG | ecosystem: Environmental > Terrestrial > Soil > Wetlands > Peat | place: Germany: Weissenstadt | collected 2010-09-21 | reverse complement strand
GCTCGAGGTCGTCGACCGTGGCGATCACCTTGGCGGCGACGTGATGGCGTTCCGCGATCATGCGCAGCAGCACCTTGAGCAGCTCGACCACGGCGGTGCCGTTGGCGGAGGGCGGCAGGCGCGAGAGGTGCGGCAACGTTTTCATGTCGCGCTCGAGCCCGCGGGTCACCGCCGCGACGATAGCCTCGCCCCAGCGCGAGCGTTCGAAGCCCTTGGGCAGCGAGCGCAAGTGCTTGAGCCGCTCGATCGTCGTCGGCGCCTGCACCGCGAGGTCGGCGATCACTTCGTCCTTGAGCACCCGCGAGCGCGGCACGTCGCGCGACTGCGCCTCGCGCTCGCGCCAGGCCGCGACCTCGATCAGCACCGCGAGTTCCTTGGGTTTGCGCACCCGCGTTTTCAGCCGCTGCCAGGCGTTTTCCGGATCCATGCGGTAGGTGTCGGCTGACGTCAGCACCTGCATCTCCTCCTGCACCCAGTCGGCGCGGCCGCGGCGGCCGAGATCGTCAAGCAGCGCCAGATAGACGTCGCGCAGATGCGTCACGTCGGAGACGGCGTAGGAAAGCTGCGCCTCGGATAGCGGACGGCGCGTCCAGTCGGTGAAGCGGTGCGACTTGTCGAGGCTATCGCCGGTGATCCGTTGCACCAGCTGGTCGTAGGAGATCGAATCGCCGTAGCCGAGCACCATGGCGGCGACCTGGGTATCGAAGATCGGATGCGGAATAAGCTCGGCGCGATGCCATACGATTTCGATGTCCTGGCGTGCGGCGTGAAAGACCTTCATCACCTTCTCGTCCGCCATCAGCGAGAAGAAGGGCGAAAGATCGATGCCCGGCGCCAGCGCATCGACGACCACGGCCTCCTCGGCCGTGGCCATTTGCGCCACGCAGAGCAGCGGATAATAGGTGGTTTCGCGCAGGAACTCGGTGTCGACGGTCACGAAGGGGTGGGCGGCCATCCGCCGGCACGTGGCGGCAAGCTCCGACGTCGTCGTAATCGGCTGCATCGCGAACTTGGTACCGGAATCCAACATCATTGTCGCCGCTTAGTGTCGTTCCGATACCGCACGGGTGGCAAGGGCGGCGCGCAAATGTCAGGACGCGCGGACATAGTCTACTCCGGCATGGCTAACGGCCGCGCACCCGGCCCATGAGGATGAATTCCCACGGGCTCGGCATGGCGCCGACCGGCACTTCGATGAGGCTCGGTGCGTCGCGCCGCGAAAACGCCTCGCGCAAAGCCCGGCGCAATTCGGCCGGACCGTGGGCGCGGGTGGCCGCGGCGCCGAAGCTTTCGGCAAAGGCGACGAAATCCGGATTGGCGAGATCGCCGGCGATGAAGCGATTGCCGTAACGCTCCTGTTGGATGCGGCGGACGTTGCCGAAAGCGCCGTCATTGAACACGATTGTCACCAGCGGGATGCGGTGACGCATAGCGGTCGCAAGCTCGGTCGCCGTGAACAGGAAGCCGCCGTCGCCGGTGATCGAAACCACCGGCAGGTCCGGCCGGGCATGCTGCGCGCCAAGCGCCGTGGCAAAACCGTAGCCGAGATTGTCCTGGTAGCCAGGCGAGAGATAGGTGCGCGGTCTGTGCACTGGAAACGCTAGGCGCGAGGCGAAGCCGACTTGCGTCACCTCATCGACGAAGATGCCGTCTTCGGGCAATTCGGCGCGGATCGCCGCGAGATAGGAGAGTTGCGGCTGGAGCTTCGCCAGCCGCTTGTTCATGCGCGCGTGGCGCTCGTGCATTTCGTCATTGCGCGAGGCTCGCCGTGCATTGTGCTTGGGCAGCACGTCGAGCAGGTGGCGCAAGATCGGCGTTGCCGGACCGGTCAGCGCCACTTTCGGCTTGGCGATACGGGCATGCGCCTTCGGATCGGCATCGACACGGATGATCGCCAGATCGCGGTCGTATCCCCAATGCAGTAGCGGGTAATGCAGATGCGTGCCGATGGCGAGCACCACGTCGGCTTCCGCCCACAATTCGCGGCCGAGCGGCAGATTGACCGAGAGCGGGTCGCGGTCGTCGATCACGCCGCGGCCGCGCCGGTAGGAGATGACAGGCGCTTGCAGGAGATGCGCGAGCCGCGTTACCTCGGCTGAGGCATCGAGCGCGCCGCCGCCGGCGACGATCAGCGGTCGTTTGGCGGCGCCGAGGTGCTTGGCGGCGGCTTTGATGGCGTCTTCGTCGATCGGCGGCACAGGCACGGGCAGCGGCGGCAGCGGGCGAACCTCGCCCGCGCGTCCCCACACGTCGATGGCGCATTCGAGCGCGGCCGGGCCGGGCCGGCCGGTGAACATGGACCGCATCGCTTCGGCGATCAGCCGCGGCGCCTCGTTCGGCGCGCGGATGCGGGCGGAATGATCGACGAGCCGCGCGACGATGCCGGCCTGGTCGAGGATTTCGTGAAGATGCCCGAAGCCTCTGCCGATCGCGTCCTGCGGGATCTGGCCAAACAGCGCGAGCACGGGGGCATTCATGCCGTAGGCGGTGAGCAGCGCCGCGGAGGAATTCAGGAGCCCGGGTCCGGGGACGACGCAATAGGCTTGCGGCTTAGCCGTCGCCAGCGCGGCGCCGAGCGCCATGTAAGCGGCGCCTTGCTCGTGGCGGGTATGGATGGTGCGGATTTTCGCGGCGTTCTTCGCCAACGCATCGAAGAAGTCGTCGTTGTGGATACCCGGCAGTACGTAAATCGCATCGAGGCCGTGGGCGACAAGCGCGCCGACGACCGCCTCGCCCGTGGTCATGCGGGCCGTGCCGGGCCTGGTCTTTTTGGTTCGTGCTTTGGTCATTTCCGCGCGGCAGCATGCGTCGGGTGGCCGTGGCGGGCAATGAAGAAGTAAAGTCGCCCTCGCCTTGACAAAGCCGCCCTCGCATGCGCTTTCCGCGTTCCGGCGCAAGCTTCGACGAGAGAACGCAAGAGACAATGCACCGCTATCGCAGCCATACCTGCGGCGCGCTCCGCGCAACCGACATCGGCGGCGAGGTGCGCCTGTCCGGCTGGTGCCATCGCATCCGCGATCATGGCGGCGTGCTGTTCATCGATCTGCGCGACCATTACGGGCTGACGCAAGTGGTGGCCGATCCCGACAGCCCGGCGTTCAAGGTGGCGGAGACGCTCCGTTCCGAATGGGTGGTGCGCATCGACGGCAAGGTGCGCCGCCGCCCCGGTGGCACCGAAAATCCCGAGCTGCCAACGGGCGAAATCGAGGTCTACATCAGCGAAATCGAGGTTCTGGGCCGCGCCGGCGAATTGCCCATGCCGGTGTTCGGCGAGCAGGATTATCCCGAGGACATCCGGCTCAAATACCGCTTCCTCGATCTGCGCCGCGAGCACCTCCACCGCAACATCATGAAGCGCGGCGAAATCATCGATTCGCTGCGGCGGCGGATGAAGGCGCAAGGCTTCTTCGAATTCCAGACGCCGATCCTCACCGCCTCCTCGCCGGAAGGCGCGCGCGACTATCTCGTGCCCTCGCGGCTGCATCCGGGAAAATTCTACGCGCTGCCGCAGGCGCCGCAGCAGTTCAAGCAGCTGATCATGATTTCCGGCTTCGACCGCTATTTCCAGATTGCGCCGTGCTTTCGCGACGAGGACGCGCGTGCCGATCGCTCGCCCGGCGAGTTCTATCAGCTCGATCTGGAGATGAGCTTCGTCACCCAGGAGGACGTGTTCGATGCGGTCGAGCCGGTCATCCGCGGCGTGTTCGAGGAATTTTCCGCGGGCAAGGATGTGACGGCGAAATTTCCGCGCATTGCCTATGCCGACGCGCTGGCCAAATACGGCACCGACAAGCCGGATCTGCGCAACCCGATCGTCATACAGGACGTCTCGGAGATTTTCCGCGGCTCCGGCTTCAAGATTTTCGCCCGCATTCTGGAAAGCAGCGCCAAGGCGGCGGTGTGGACTATTCCCGCGCCCAAGGGCGGCTCGCGCGCCTTCTGCGACCGAATGAACTCCTGGGCGCAAGGCGAGGGCCAGCCGGGGCTGGGCTATATCTTTTTCGCCACTGACGCCGGCTCGGTCGTCGGCCGCGGCCCGGTCGCCAACAATCTCGGGGCGGAGCGGACGGAGAGGTTACGGGCGCAGCTCGGGCTGAATGACGGCGACGCGGTGTTCTTTGCCGCCGGTGAGCCCGCGGCTTTCGTGAAGTTTGCGGGCCTCGCGCGCACCAAGATCGGCGAAGACCTCGGCCTGATCGACAAGGATCGGTTCGAGCTGTGTTGGATCGTCGACTTCCCTATGTATGAGTGGAACGAGGAGGAGAAGAAGATCGATTTCTCCCACAACCCGTTCTCAATGCCGAACATGCCAGCCGAGGAATTTCTCGCGCTCGACGGCGCCGATCGCGACAAGGCGCTAGCTCTCCGGGCTATCCAATACGACATCGTCTGCAATGGCGTGGAATTGTCCTCCGGCGCCATCCGCAACCATCGTCCCGACGTGATGAAGAAGGCGTTCGCCATCGCCGGCTATGACGAAAGCGTGCTCGAGCAGAAATTCGGCGGCATGCTGCACGCGCTGTCGCTCGGCGCGCCGCCGCATGGCGGTATCGCGCCTGGCATCGACCGCATCGTCATGCTGCTGTGCGGGGAGGAAAATCTGCGCGAGGTCGTGCTGTTCCCGATGAATCAGCGCGCCGAGGACTTGATGATGGGCGCGCCGTCGGAAGCGACGCCGAAGCAATTGCGCGAGCTTCATATCCGCGTGGTCAAGCCCGGGCCGGCCTGAGCCGAGCGCTGCCGTTTTCATTCCGCCGGCCGCGGCGAACGAGGTGGCGCTTAAGGCGGCCACGATCAATTCATAGTCACCCTGCATGCGCTTTCTCCGCAGCAGCCGCAGGATGAGGCGGAGCTCGCGCAAGACCTCGAGCGAAAGCCGGCTGGCGCAGCCGAGTGCGGCGGCGATGGCAAAGGCTTTGCGCTCCTCCTGCCACTAGCGCTCGACGGCGATAACCGCATCATCGAATTTGCGGCCGCGCAGCATATGCGCGCGCGCCGAAGCGGGCGCGCAAGGCGGGATGATTCGGATCGAGTTGGATCAGCCGCTCGATCCTGATCTTGAAGGTGTTGATGCTTGCGGCTTCGTCGAAGGCCGTGCCGATTTGCGCAAGCGCGACCGCCATGGCCGGTCTCGCTCCGGCGCGTGCCGCCGCGGAAGCGCGGCGGATGCGGGCAAGTTCGCGCTGCCGGCGCGGTACGGGTGCGCCGGGCCGGGAGTCTGTAAGCGGCATGGGGATCGGATCTGGCGTCTGCCGCGCTTCACGGGAGCTCGGGCGCATAATGTAACTGAAATAGGGACACTTGTCAAGTTATTTTTTCAAAATCGGTGACGAGAGGGAGCGACAAAAGCGACGGTGCCGAATCGGGCTCGGCCCCGGCCGGGGCTGGCGCGGCGGCGCCGCCATGCATTCGTTCGCGGGAAAAAGGGACGGACGCCCGGCTCAAATCAGCTTGAGGCAGCACAGTACCTTGCCGACGACCTCGATCTCGCCGAGCGCGATTTCCTCACTCGGATGATTCGGGTTGTCGGAAATCACCTTGACGCGCGTCGGGCGCGACGAGCGCACCACCTGCAAGCGCTTGACGACGATGCATTGGAAGGTGTCGCGGATCGCGTAAAGCCCGTCGGGCGTCGGCGTCTTGTGGCTGGTATCGACGATCACGCGTTCGCCCGACACGATGGTCGGCGCCATGCTGTCGCCGGTGGTGTCGAGGACGAGCAGACGGCCCGGCAAGGTGTGCAGCTGCTCACGCACGAAACCTGCCGGAAACAGCCATCCTTCGGGCTTTAATGGGTCGGCGTGACGGCCGTCCTTGCGCACTTCGCGGGCCGGTAGGCCGCCGCCTAGACCGGCGCGGGTGTCGAGCTCGGGCACTCGCCCGGGCGATGGGCCGAGCGGCTCGTCATGCGCGGCCTCCTCGCGCAGCACATCGCTTGATTCGACATGGCTGCCGCCGGTGCCGGGGTAACGCCCCCACAACAGAATTTGCTCGGGCGTGTAGCCGAGATGCGGGGCGAACGGCTTGAGGTGATCGAGGCGAAGCCTGATCTGACCGTTCTCCAGGCGGGACAATTGTTGCTTGGAAATCCCCGACATTCGCACCAGCTCGGAGCGCGAAATGCCGCGCTGCACGCGGGCGTAATAAAGCCCCGTCCATTGCTTCGCCGGTTGTCGATTTCGCCGCGCCATGCGGGGATTGTCACCAATTCGGTTCTACACCGCTAGCATCCAAAACAGTGACTTTGATTGTCACCGTTGATGGGACAATTAGTCGCAAACGGTGACGCTTTCCAGGCGCCGCCGCTCATCCCGAAACCTCCGCCGCGCCAACGCGGCGCCCGCCCGGAGTCGCGCGAATGCACGGCGAGATGCGAAGCGATCATGTTCCGCTTTTTGGACCGGCGAACGCGTCGAGCTTTTGAAACGACTGTGGAGCGAGGGGGCAACGGCTCTCGCCCGGCCGCCGCGAATGTCTTTGCAGCACGCGGCTGGCTGCGGCGGCGGCGCGCAGGCGCATGTGCGCCGCCCCGCCGGTGGCGGTCTCGCAGCACAAGTCGCTGATCGAGCTGACCAACATCACTTGCCGCTGGGCCTCGATTGGCTTTGCCGGCTTTGTGGTGTTCGGCTGGATCGTCGAGGCAACCGTCAAATGGGTGGTGACATGGACCTGGTCACACCTTCAGTGAAGGCGCCGACGCCGACTCAATACGCTGAGATCATCTCATCGGAAACGCTCACCACGCCAGGCACGCCTTCGGCCAAGGCGAGCAAGGCTTTGTGCTCCTCCGGCGAGCCGACCAGGCCCCACAGGTGGACGACGCCGCCGCTGACGATCACGTTGCGCTCGCCGAAATCGGTCCAGTCTTGATTGTCGAGCCGATCCAGGAGCTCCAAGCGGATCTTGCGGTCGGAGTCGCCGCCTGATGCGGCCCCGGATTGAGCGCGTGACGACGACGCCAGCGCCTGAATGAGGTTCGAGCGGCTGACGATGCCGACCAGTTTGCCGCCACGCAGGATCGGCACGCGTTTGATGCGATGCCGTTCAAGCAATGTGGCGATCTCGCCGAGCGCTGTGTCTTCGGAGGCGGAAACAACGTCCGTCGACATAACTTCTTCAACGCGGCGGCCGTGCGACTTGGCGAATTCGCCAGCCAGCGTCGAAGCCGGGGTCACGGCTTCGAGCCACCACGGGCGCTGCTTGTCGGTGCCGATCTCCTGGCGATGGATGAGATCGGCTTCGCTGATCACGCCGACGACGTTTTCGTCGTCGTCGACCACAGGCAGGGCGCTGACATCATGCTCGGCGAGAAGGCGCACCGCCTCAGCGACTTGGTCGTCCGGCTTGACGGTGACGACGTCGCGAACCATGATATCCACGGCCTTCATGTTGCGCTCCTATCCCGCCAGCGGTCTTCCTTTGCTGCCACCGCGCGCTGCGCGGCGTCCACGCCGGCTCCCGCTAAAACCCAATCAGCAAAGACTTCTTGCATTGCATCTGTGTGACGGCGTTGCCCGGAACCAGCGCTGATGCGGCCCATGGCCGGCGCCCGGCAGGAGTGCCCAAGTTTCAAGCGCGATTGCCGCAATGCTTGGCATCGGGTCTGGGTCATCAGGAAAATCGCCAGATCAATCAACTTGATAGCCTATGCCGCGAATCGCCGCGCGGCCCGGTTACCGTGCATGAGCGGGCCTGGAGGCCGGATGACATCAAGGGCGCCGCTATCGCGGTCGGGGCGTTTGCCGAGGATGCGGATGCAAGCGCGTTCGCCGAGGCGGCGCGCGCCGCCGGTGTCCCGGTCAACGTCATCGACAAGCGGGCCTTCTGCGATTTTGGCTTTGGCGCCATTGTCAACCGCTCGCCGCTGGTGATCGGGATATCAACCGACGGCGCGGCGCCGATTTTCGCGCAGGCTATCCGGGCCAAACTCGAGAGACTGCTGCCGAGAGGTTTCGCGATCTGGGCGGCGGCGGCGCAAGGCTGGCGATTCGCGGTCAGCGCATCGGGATTGAGCTTCGCCGGCCGGCGCGAATTCTGGCAGCTTTTCGCCGCGCATGCCGTGGTCCATGCGAGAGCGAGCCGGGTCAGGAGGATTTCGATCGTTTGCTGGCGGGAGTCCGAGGGCAGGGGGCCGCAATCGAGAGTGGGTCGGTGACGTTCGTGGACGCCGGGCCGGGCGATCCCGAGTTGCTGACATTGCGCGCGGTGCGCGCGCTGCAGTCCGCCGACATCATTTTGTTCGACGATCGCGTCTCCCGAGAGGTTCTCGACTTTGCCCGCCGCGAAGCGCGCAAGCTTTTGGTCGCTAGCGCCGGCAACGAAGCCGACATCGATGCGCTGATGGCGGGTCTTGCGCGGCGCGGCGGAAAGCGCGTGGTGCGGCTTCGCGGCGGCGATGGCGCTGCCGCCGGATCGGTGCGTACATTCGAAGGGCCGGAACTGGCCAATATCAGTTCGGTCGCCGCTCCAAATGCATCTTCAGTCCGTAGCGGGGCCGCAGCGTAATCAGGCCTTGCGGATCGACGGGATGGCCGGGCTTGAGCCGCAGTCGATAGCGTTGCGCGATCGAGGCGAGAATCAGCATCGCCTCCGTCATCGCAAACGCCGCCCCGATGCAGATGCGCGCACCCGCGCCGAATGGAATGTAGGCAAAGCGCGGCCGCGCCGCCGAGCGTTCGGGTGAAAATCGCTCGGGATCGAAGCGGTCGGGATTCTCCCACAGCGACGGCTTGCGGTGCAGCAGCCAAGGCATGATCAAGACTTCGGCGCCGGCCGGGATGCGGTGGCCGAGAATCTCGTCGGCGGCGATGGGCTGGCGTCCGAAGGTGTGCGCCGGCGGATAGAGCCGCATCGATTCTTCGATCACCATGCGCGTATAGCGAAGGTTGGCGACGTCTTCGTAATTCGGCGTGCGGCCTTCCAGGACGGACGCCAGCTCCGCATGGAGCTTGGCTTCGATCGCCGGATGTTGCGACAGCAGATACCAGGTCCACGACAGCGCCTGCGAGGTGGTCTCGTGCCCGGCCATGAAGATCGTCACCACCTGATCGCGGACCTCTTCCGGCGTCATGCCGCCGCCGGTCTCGGTGTCGCGCGCGGCGATCAGTCGGGCCAACAGGTCCTTCGGCTCGGCGTCGGGTTGCCGGCCGCGCTCGGTCAATAGGCGATCGACCTTTTCGTCGAATTCGTTGAAAATTCCCTCCGTAGGCTGCGGCGCAAGCAGCCGCGAAAGCCATAACGGAACGTGCAACAGATCGGGCAGGCTCGGCCGCACCGTCGTCTGATACCTGTTGACGCCGCTTTCGACGACGTCGACGATTTCGTCGGAGTCCGAGGAGAACATTGCGCGCGAGATGATGTGCAGGGTGGCGTGCATCATCGCCGCCGCCACATCCAGTTCACGCGGCTCCGTCAGTGCGTCCCATTTCGCCAGCAGCTCTTCGGTGACCTTGGTCATGATCGGCGCGTAGCCGGCGACGCTGCGCGGATCGAACGACGGCGCCATGATGCGGCGATGGCGTCGCCACGTTTCTCCTTCGCTGGTCAAAAGGCCGCGGCCCAGGCCGGGCTCCAGCAGCCGGCGGCCGACCTCGGACTTGGTGTAATTCGCGGCGTTATCGAGGACGACGTATTTGATGGCGTTCGGTTCATTGATGATGAACATGCGGCGCCACAAGATGCGCTGCGTGATGATATCGGCCGCGAAATTTTCCGGGTCGTGAGCGGATAGCGCATTCTCGCGCATGGCGCGGAGCGCCTCCCGCATATTGGTGCGGCCTTGCGGCCGGCGCGGCGCGGCCAAAGCCGGAAATTCGTTGCTGTCGATGGCGCTCATGGCCGCCTCGGGGCTCGTCGTGTGGGCCGAATGCGTATGTCACTATAGCAGACTGAAGGCGCAGCAAATCCCCGGCTCACCGGATTGCGCATTAGCACAATATCCCAAGGAGTTATGAGCAGGGCGCGGCATTCACCCTGCCGCGCCGCCGGCCTTGAGATCGACACGATGCGATTGCTATAAGTGTGCGATGGGGATGCAGGGGTCCAGTCGCGCAATCGCGCGCGGTGAAGCCGCCGGTCAAAGCTGGCACACGCGTTTTGCTTATATAATGTGTCCCCTTGTGCTGGGGACGCTCCTTGCCGCCTGTTCCTCTCTCGCCGCCCTGTTCCCCGGACCTAACCAACCGGTCACCGTTTCCCAGACGGCGGGGGCTTCGGCTCAACCCGTCTCGATGACTCCCGCCCCCATCGCGAAGGATCAAGCGGCTTCCGTCGGTCCATATCCCACCCAATCCCTCGTCGACTATTTCCGAGAAGATTCCGCACCAGCTTCTCCGGCGCCCGCCATTCGCTCCGTTGCTACGGCGCCGCCGTCTGCCGGTGCGGCGCCTTCCGTCGGTCCGTATCCGCAGCAGTCGCTCTCCGATTATTTCCGCGGCTCAACTTCGTCGACGCAGACCGCGAATGTGCCGCATCCGCCGAGCACATATACGCCTGCGGGCCAGCCTTACGTTCCGCCGTCCGGTCAGCTGAATTACGTGGTGCCCCAACCGCCGGTGCAACCCGCACCCGCCACTCAAGCCGCCGCCGCGCCACCGCCGCCGCCGGCCCCGACCGGCCCGTATCCCTCGCAGTCCATCTTCGACATTTTCTCAAACAATTCCGGCTCGCAATAAGATCGCGCGACCCATCCAAGCTTGCCATTGTGCGGCCGCTTGGCTTCAACCCAAATTTATTTCTCGGCAGGGGTTCGAGCGCCGCTCGCTGTGGCGTAACTGGCTGGGGAACTAGGATTCGAACCTAGATTCTCGGAGTCAGAGTCCCCAAGCCCACGCTGATTTCTAAAAGCTTTTCTCCCAACTGAGGAGAAAGGCGGCCATGCAACATCAATGTGTTGCATTCGATTTTCCAACCAGTTCCGAGACGCCGACTGACTCGGCGACAAACGCAATAGCGGAGCAGTCGCTAAGCAGGGTCGGGCGTGCAATCCACGAGGCCGTCAACGCATGTAGAGACCCGGATCAGCTCGACGAAATGAGCCGTCGACTCTGGAAGCACTACGGCGACGGCGGCATCGGTGACGGCGAGGCTACGTACCTTTCCGCCATCATCGAAAGGCGACGCCCTCTGAGACGCGGCACCGCCACTGGGGATACCAAGCCGCTTAGCAGATTTGCAGGTCGACTATGTGGCCGCTTTACTTCCCGACAACGCCAGCGATCGCCCGATCGAAAGGCGTCAAGGGATCGACGCCGTAAGCTCGGTGGGTCGAGCGCGTTGCCCGCCAATCTCAGACATTATTTCACAGAGGGTCAGCGGTCGGTCCTGTGCATCGTGGCCGGTGAGGTTAAGTGCCACGGCATCTGCGACCTGCCGATCGACAAGATCGCAGCGCTCGCTGGTGTGTGCCGGACGACAGTCCAGACCACCATGCATGAAGCGCGCATGCGCGGTCTCATAAAGATCACGGAGCGCCCACAACCTGGCCGCAAGAGTCTCCGCAACCTGGTCGAGATCATCTCCTCCGAATGGCGCTCCTGGACACGGCGAGGCCCATCTGTAGCGCGCCGGATAGGGTCCAATTCCTTGAAATTGGTGAGCACCACGAAGAACACAGATTTAAGAAAGAAAGGGGCGGCCGATAAAAAAGAGCCAGCGTGCGACGTTGGTGATCGGCGATGAGGCGAGGCTCGATCTCAACCCGCCGGATGCTTAACGGTGGCTGAGCGCGTCGGTCGAGGATCGCTGACCGGGTGGTGGGAACCTCGGCCGGGAGCCTGCCCAAACATCCGCGGCGGGATCACAATCGAGCGCGATCTCTCGACCGGAACCAAGCTTTGGCTATCAGGTTGGACTAAGCCGATCACTGGGGGCGACTTTGTGTCACTCCTGGTGGAGATCGCCGACCAATGCCGAGAACCCGTGCCGGACGAAGATCAACGATGCGTGCCGACGGCATCATGCGACACGGGAGACACGAATCATACTTTGAGGCGTGATCGAGCTTCGGAAGATGCACGCGCCGGGTGATACCATCAACCTACAAAGACGCATCGCGGCAGGCGGCGCCAATGCCCCGATTTGACTTCTGCTTTCGGGGGCACAGCCGACATGACAGGACCTGCCGCTGGTTGCGGCCCGGTCGAAAATGACCCTTCTCGACCGTTTGCCGCGAGTCGATGCTTCAGCAGCAACGCGGCAGACAACCATCACCGAAGGCGTGCGCTTTAGTCCGCTTACGCTCGTTTAATTTGGTGCGCGGCCCTTTACCGCATTAGCGAAAGCCTCGTACGAAATGCTGCCGCCAATGCCCCGATTTGACGTTTAATTTGGTGCGCGGCCCTTTACCGCATTAGCGAAAGCCTCGTACGAAATGCTGCCGTCCGCGGCGATCGGCAGTTGTTCGCGGAGCCGCACCTTGAGGCGTTCAATTTCGGGCGGCGACATTTTGCGGATTGCGAGGCCGGCCGGTCCTTCCGGGACCCTGTATGACTCCCAGAACTCGTCAAAGCCGGTATAGGCTACAGGGATGCGGATCACGCGCGTCTCGATCGATTGCAGGCCGGCTTGCGTCCAGAGCGTTTGCATGCCGTCGCGCTGCGACACCTCGGTCCCTGGCATTGAGACCGCAATGCCGAGGGACTGCAAGGTTCGGTACATCGGCGCGACCGGAACGCCGCCACCCGGCAAATCCCACATATAGGTTGCAACGAGACCGCCGGGCTTCACCACGCGCATCATTTCGCGTGCCGCCTTGAGGGGATCGGGTACAAAGCTGATGGCAAGCGCCATGGCCGCTGCGTCGAAGCTGCGGTCAGCATAGGGCAACGCCTGCGCATCGCCGACACGAAATTCCGCCAACTCTGCGCCGGCCCGCGTGCGCGCATAACTGAGCTGACCCTCCGACGGATCGACGGCGCTCAACGCGGCCGGCGCACAACGTGTGATTAGGACCTCGGTGAAGGCGCCGTTGCCGCAGCCGACATCGAGCCAACGCAATCCTGCCGGTGCGGCGAGCCAATCGAGGAAGATTTCGCCGACCAAACGGCTCCAACGTCCCATTCGCCGTTCATAGGCAGCGCCATCGGCGAATAGTGTTGCGGCGTCACTCATGGCAGCCTCCCTTTTGTGGCATCCGATATTCCGAATTCCTCAAATCATCTCCCCGAGCGAAGTAATTATTGCCGATTCCGGCTTACTCACAACGACGCGATTGACCCACAGCCGACCTGTCAGCTACCGCCACCGACTATTGTCGGTTAGCATAAGTAGTGACCGTGAGTAGTGACCGTGTCGAGTTCGAGGGCGAAGATCGATCCCATCAAATCACACCGAATCGTGTGCTGATCGATCCAGCCCGCTCGTGACGGCGGCCGCTGAAACTTGGGTGCACCAATATGGGGGACGTGCTCTACAAGGACGAAGCGGCCGCTGAATATGACCGCGCTTTTTCGCACGTCTCAGAACATTTTCTGCCGTTCTTGCTGGGCGCGGCAGGTCTGGCGCCTGGGATGCGGGTGCTTGACGTGGCCACTGGCACCGGCCTGGCCGCTCAGGCAGCGCTCGCCCTGGTGGGACCTAGTGGTTCAGTGACGGCCACGGATGTTTCACCCGCGATGGTCGAGAAGGCGTACACGCGATTGGCCGGGGCCCGAAATTTAAGTGTGTCGGTTGAGGATGGGCAGTCACTTTCATTTCCTGACGAGTCTTTCGACGCGGTAATTTGCAGTCTCGGGCTTATGTTTTTTCCTGATCCTCAACAGGGCTTGTCTGAATTGTGTCGTGTGCTGCGGCCTGGCGGACGTGCAGCAGTTTCCGTTCTCACTGCCCCGGAGCGCTCTTACAACGGCCGAATTAACGTCATCATCGCCCCTTACGCGCCCGCATTTGCCGAAACTGTGAAGCGTACATTCGCGCTGGGAAGCGAGGAGCGACTCCGGCCACTCTTTGACGCAGCGGGTTTTAACGAGATGCTGATGACGCGCGAGGCACATCGCTTTACGCTGCCGTCATTCGATGCGTACTTTGGCCCCTTCGAACGCGGCGGCGGATCGAGCGGCCAAGCGTATATCAGCCTGCCTAAAGATGTCCGTGTAAAGGTTCGAGAGGAACTGCGGAGTAATCTAAATGACACAGGTGGGCCGGTGCATATTGACGTAGAGTTCGGCTTCGCCAGTGGCCGTCGCTAACCCGATCTTGAGTGCCGCGCTGTGCTACCCTCTGCTGACGTTGGCCGTTTGACGCGCCGCACGTGAGTCTGTTCTCATGGCACCGAGCGTCGTCGCACATGCGATTTTGGAGTTAGGCCATGGCCGCAACTGACGCTTTGGTTGGCACGTGGAAAATGGTTTCGTGGAAGCGCGAGGTGGTCGTCACTGGCGACTTGGTGGAACCGCTGGGTCCGAACCCAATCGGCTATCTTTGCTATCAAGCTGACGGCCGGATGACGGTTCTTGAAGTCAGCGATACACGAACGTCGCCGCGAGGCCCGGTGCCCACTGCCGATGAGAAACGTGCGTTATTCGACAGCATGCTTTCGTACGCGGGAACTTACGAACTCGATGAAGATAAGGTCGTGCATCACGTCGACATCTCTTGGAATCAAGCCTGGACCGGAACTCAGCAGGTTCGGTATTACAATTTAGACGGCGACACCTTAACTATCAGATCAGCCGCCGCCCCGGACCCCCTTACTGGACAGGAAGTTGTCCATAGGGTCGTGTGGCGAAGACACCCGAATTTAAAATGAAACGACGCTCATTGGTTTAGCCCTGCGTCGTGCCAGCGGGGAGAGTATCGCAATCGGTAGTCCCGACGGCGAACGATGGCACCGTAAGTGATGTCTGTTGTTGGCCCTTGGCGTCACTTCCCTGCGCCGAACAATAATGTCGCTATTGGAGTAACAACGGACATTGATCGGCACGGGTACTGAATGCATCGGTCGTGAATGACCCAACAGCGACATTGGCCGTGCACTGCGGCAATGGTTCGAGTGTCGGTTTCAGCCCCCTATCAAAGTACGCACCTGAGCCGATAGGATGCCGTCTCCTGAGCTTTGGATCGGACATGCGACGGCGCGAGTTCATCACGCTTTTAGGCGGCGCTGCGGTTGCTTGGCCGCTAATACCGCGCGTTGAGGCCCAGTCTGCCGCAAAGGTATACCGGGTCGGTTTTCTTTTAGGTGCGACCGGCGAGTCGGTAGCGTCGTTATTCCACGCGCTCGAAGAAGGGCTGCGCGAACTCGGATATGTGGAGGGCCGTAACATCGTCTTCGTGCAGCGGTATGGGGACGGCAGGATGGAGCGACTGCCGGATCTTGCCGCTGAGCTGGTGCGGCTCAAGGTGGACGTGATTGTTACTGGTACAAACCTACACGTCGCAGCCGTCCGGCGCGCGACCACGACGATACCCATTGTCATG
>Ga0116223_10003014_pt1 | contig 15425 bp, 14 predicted proteins | sample Sb_taG_3_FD_90092 | JGI IMG/M metagenome (GOLD analysis project Ga0116223, IMG submission 90092) | Peat soil microbial communities from Weissenstadt, Germany - Sb_50d_a_PC metaG | ecosystem: Environmental > Terrestrial > Soil > Wetlands > Peat | place: Germany: Weissenstadt | collected 2010-09-21 | reverse complement strand
TTCGGACCATCCCGGAATGACAGGCCAAATCAAAAAATCGACGGCTCGCCGACCGGCGCGCCGAATGAGGTTTCGAGGAAATCGAAGTCGCAGCCTTCATTGGCCTGCTTGATGTGCCTGGTGAACATCCAGCCATAGCCGCGCTCGTAGCGCGTCTCGGGCTGCTTCCATTCGGCACGGCGCTTTTTCAGTTCCGCTTCCGGCACGTCGAGATTGATGGTGCGCGCCGCGACGTCGAGCGTGATCTTGTCACCGTTCTTCACCAGCGCAAGCGGCCCGCCGATATAGGATTCCGGCGAGACATGCAGGATGCAGGCGCCATAGCTGGTGCCGCTCATGCGCGCATCCGACAGCCGCACCATGTCGCGCACGCCCTGCTTCACCAGTTTTGTCGGGATCGGCAGCATGCCCCATTCCGGCATGCCAGGTCCGCCCTGCGGGCCCGCATTGCGCAGGATCAGCACATGGTCAGCAGTGACGTCGAGATCCGGATCGTCGATCGCCTTCTTCATGGAAGGATAATCGTCGAAGACCAGCGCCGCCCCGGTATGCTTGAGGAAGCGCGGTTCGCAGGCGGAAGGCTTGATCACGCAGCCGTCGGGCGCGAGATTGCCCTTTAGCACCGCAAGCGCGCCTTCGGCGTAGATCGGGTTCTCAACGTTACGGATGACATCGTCATCATAGACCTCGGCGCCCGCGATATTTTCGCCGAGCGTGTGACCCGTCACCGTCAGGCAATCGAGATGCAGATGATTCCTGATCCGGCCCATCAGGCCCGGCAATCCCCCGGCGTAATAAAAATCCTCCATCAGATATTTGTCGCCGCTCGGCCGCACATTGGCGATGACCGGCACCTTGCGGCTGGCCTTCTCGAAATCGTCGAGCCCGATATCTTGACCCGCGCGGCGCGCCTGCGCGATCAGGTGAATGATTGCGTTGGTGGAGCAACCCATCGCCATCGCCACCGTGATGGCATTTTCGAACGCCTGGCGCGTCTGGATCTTTCGCGGCGTCAAATCCTCCCAGACCATCTCGACGATGCGGCGGCCGCATCCGGAAGCCATGCGGATGTGGCCCGAATCCGCGGCCGGAATCGACGAGGCGCCGGGCAGCGTCATGCCGATGGATTCGGCGATCGCCGTCATGGTCGAGGCGGTACCCATGGTCATGCAGGTGCCGTAGCTGCGCGCGATGCCGGCCTCGACATCGACCCAGTCCTTGTCGGAAATCTTGCCCGCGCGCCGCTCGTCCCAGTATTTCCAGGCGTCCGAACCCGAGCCGAGCGTCTTGCCCTTCCAGTTGCCGCGCAGCATCGGACCCGCGGGCAGATAGATCGCCGGCAAATTCATGCTGGTGGCGCCCAATAGCAGCGCCGGCGTGGTCTTGTCGCAACCGCCCATCAGCACCACGCCGTCGACGGGATGGCCGCGCAGCAATTCCTCCGCGTCCATCGCCAGCAGATTGCGGTAGAGCATCGTGGTCGGCTTCAAGAAAGATTCCGACAGCGACAACGCCGGCAATTCCATCGGGAAACCACCGGCTATCAGGATGCCGCGCTTGACGTCATCGACGCGCGATTTGAAATGCATATGGCAGGGCTGCGCGTCCGACCAGGTATTGAGGATCGCAATGACCGGGCGGCCTTTCCACTCCTCCGGCGCATAGCCCATCTGCATGGCGCGGGAGCGATGGCCGAAGGCGCGCAGATCGTCGGGCGCGAACCAGCGCGCGCTGCGGAGCGTCTCCGCGCTTTTCTTGTGGTTTTCCGTCATAATGTCACCTGTTCGAGACCTCGGCTCAAGTCATCTCACAGGCAATCCATGCCGAGCAAGTCCTGCGCGGATCGATCGGGGAGAATTTGTAGCGGCCCGCTTCGCCAATCGCGGGCCATCGCAGGCCTATGGGCCCACGAGATTTCCCGTCAGGGCCTCTCGCAACCGCTCGGCCAACTCCGCTTTGCGGTATGGTTTGCTCAAAATGATCGATTTCCCCGGCGCGCGTCCCTGCTGGGCCAGCATCTCCAATGCGTAACCGGAGCTGAAGACGACAGGCAGGCCGGGTCTGATTTCGCGCGCCTGGTCGGCGAGTTCCCAACCGCTCATGCCGCCGGGCATGACGATGTCGGTGAAAAGCATGTCGATGGCCGGATTGGCCTTGAGCTTTGACAGGGCGTCACTGCCGTTGACCGCCGCGATGACGGAATAGCCGAGACTTTCGATCCGCAGGATCACGGACGAGCGAACGAAGGGATCGTCTTCCGCCACCAGGATCGTCTCACGGCCGCGCGGCAGAGCATCCTCCTCCGAAGAAATTCGGTCGGAAGATTTTTGTCCCTTCGCGGCGACATGCGGCAGATAGATTCGCACCGTCGTCCCAAGTCCCGCCTCGCTGCAAATCGAAACGTGGCCGTTCGACTGCCTGGCAAACCCGTAGACCAAGCTCAGGCCGAGGCCGCTGCCCTTGCCGACCTCCTTGGTCGTGTAGAACGGCTCGAAGGCGCGCGCGGCGACTTCCGCCGTCATTCCTTCGCCGTCGTCGGTCACCGCGATGACGGCGTATTCGCCTGGTGCCATCTCGGGATGCAGGCCCTGGTAGTCATCGTCGAGCGACGCGACCGCGGTACTCAGGGTCAGGTGCCCGCCATTGGGCATGGCGTCCTGCGCGTTGAGCGCGAGGTTCAGGACCGACGACTCAAGCTGCGCGCGATCGGCGAAAGCGAGAATCGTCCCGGAATTCGGAGCGATCGCGATTTCGATGTTTTCGCGCAGCGTTCGCCTGAGCAGCTTGCGCATCGAATCGAGAAGCTCATGACAATCCACCGGGCGCGGGTGCAGCAATTGGCGTCGACTGAACGCAAGCAGTCTTTGCGTCAGCTCCGCGCCCCGCTCGCCGGCCTGACAGATGTCGCCGGCAATCCGCCGCAGATCGGGCCTGACCCTCAGCTGCTCGCTGAGATGTTCGGCGTTGCCGACGATCACCGTGAGCAGGTTGTTGAAGTCGTGTGCGATGCCTCCCGAGAGCTGGCCGACCATTTCCATTTTCTGCGCCTGCCGCAGCTGCTCCTCGGTTTGCTTGCGTTCGGTCAGGTCGTGAATGATTCCGACAAAGATCGACTCGCCATCCTGCTTGGCTTCGCCGACCGACAGGTCCATTGGGAACGTCGAGCCATCCTTGCGCAGGCCGATGACTTCCCGGCCGATGCCGATGATCTTGCGCTCCCCGGTCTTCAGGAAATTCCTGATATAGTCGTCATGATGCACACTGTAGGCCTGCGGCATCAGCATCTTGACGTTCTCGTGGAAGACCTCTTCGGCGCGGTATCCGAACAGTCTTTCGCATGCCGGGTTGAACAGCAGAATGCGGCCGCGCGCGTCGATCGGGATGAATCCGTCGACCGCGGTTTCCACCACGGCCGTCAGGCGAGCCATGCTCTCGCGCAGTGCCTGCTGGGCCTGGCGGAATTGCTGGAGCAGTTGCTCGGAGTCGCGGCCCTTCAGTTCCTCCTCCTTGAGCGCCTCCTGCGCCCGACGAAGTTCAAACGGGGAAGGGATCGTGAGCAGCTCGGGCAACAACGGCCACAACATCCCGGCGGTGGCTACGGACGCCGCAGCGGTAACGGCCTTGACGAGGCCTTCGATGCCGTAGACCGGGACCCAAAGCGTATAAATCGACAGGATGTGCGTCAGGCCGCAGGCCATGATGAAGATGCCGAACGACCAATAGACCCATCCGAACTTGAGGTCGCGGCGCTTCGACACGAAGATCGCCAGCGCAACCGGTATTGAAAAATACGCCAGCGCGATCAGTGCGTCGGAAACCACATGCAGCCAGATCAGTTCGGGTTCCCACAACAGACAAATACCGTGTGGAGAGAACGCCGACGAATCCAGAATTCGTTCAAAGAAAGTCCACATGCTTGCTACCGGCTGGTTTGATGGAGCGGCGAAACCCGCCGCCCCTATGAAGGGGATGAATTTTTCCAAGCCAAACGCAAAGGCCCGTCTGGCAATCAAATAGGCGTGGAGGCGCCGGATCGAAATCGCCTATCCGCGAGGCGATAAAGGCGCGCTGTACCTGCTTCAGAATCGATGGCTGAAAGCCTAGCGTCGGCCAGACTCGTCCGCAATCGCGCCACGACGACATGTTCGACTATTCCCGACATCGCACACATGAGCGCCCGCCGGCGAAAGCCTGTGCGTGCCGGAGCCTTGGATGCAGTCCTTGCGCGGATCCACACCGGAATTGACGGCTCAGGAAACCCGCGAGGCGGTCATCACAATCCGAACCAGATCGGCGGCATTCCTGGCGCCGAGCTTTTTCATGATGTTCGCGCGGTGATCCTCGATCGTGCGCGGGCTAATTCCCAGATGACGCCCGGCCTCCTTGTTGGAAGCGCCGGATGTGAATTGTTGCAGCACTTCGCGCTCGCGCCGCGTCAGCGGTTCGCGGCCCGGAAGATGCAATGATGAGATTCTCGATGCGGAATGATCGGCTTGGCGGCGCGCATAGGCATCGATCGCCTCGTCCAGCCGCGCGACGATTTCGTTGCCCCGGAACGGCTTTTCGATGAAGTCCAGCGCCCCACTCTTGATCGCATTGACGGCCATCGCGATGTCGCCCTGCCCGGAGATCATGAAGATCGGTGCGGGATAGTCCTCGCCGTGCAGCTCTTTCAGAACATCGAGGCCCGATTTGCCGGGAATATTCACATCGAGCAGGACGCATGCGGGCGTCCGGCTTCGCGCGACCGACAGCAGCGCCGCGCCATCCGCAAAGCAGATGACTTCGTAACCCCCGGTCGACAACACCATCGAAAGGGTTTCGCGGACGGCGGGATCGTCATCGACAACGAATATCTCACCGCGGGTGGGCGGTTTTTCGGTCATGTGAGATCGTTCCTCGACGTTAAGAAAATGAGGCGCGCTTGCGAAACGCAAGCTGCGCCCGGAACAGATTCGTGCACGCCACTATTAGTAGGGGACGACGCTTTAGCGCACAAGTAGCGTCGAAGGAGGGAACAATCCAGACCGTCATTTGATCCTGACAACGAATAGCAAACGCGGTTGAGGAACTCCGTGACGATCGGTGGTCGAAGCTTCGCGATGTCGGGAAGTGCGGCGGCAGCGCTTCGGTTCCATGCCGGAAGCAGGCTACGCGCGGTACGCAAGTACGCGCCAGGCGCGACCAGACCCGCGTCCGGGCGCGAGAATCGCGCGGATTGTTTCGCCAGCTCGGTGTCGCGCGTCGGCCTGCTCGCCATTCGCCGCAATCGCTATCTCAGCTTAACTACGCTCGCAGGGCGAGACCTGGCTTCCGCTATGCATTCGCTGATCACCTTAAGCAACGCCACCGGGGTAAACGGCTTGCGCAGACACCGCGATGCGCCGAGTTCAAGGGCCATCCTCAGGAAGTCCGGAGCCGGCGAGTCGAGATTTGCAAAGGCGTAGCCGGACATCGCGATCAACGGGATTGTCGGCGCCCGCTCGTGAAAAATGCGGATCGACTCGAAACCGCGCATATGCGGCATGAAGATATCGACGATCATCAGATCGAAGGCCGTACCGTCAAGCGCGCGAAGTCCGGCTTCTCCCCCATCGGCGATCGTGACCTGAAAGCTGTGCCGTTCGAGATAGACCTCGATGGCCATGCAGACCATCGGATCATCGTCGACCACAAGAATATGCGGCAGGGGCGCCATCCGAACCTGCTCATTTGTCGGTCTCGAAGCATCTGAATCGTAATGCAAGCGATCCCCCTTTGTCGTACTCAACGCGCACCCGGGCGTCAGGTTCATCGAAGCGCCGAACTGGAAGGCCTCATGCCAGCTTCTGTTGAGCCGGATGTTTTCAAAGCCGCCAGATAACCGTTTCAGTTCGTCAGCGCGCGCTCCCGTCGGATGCCTGGGTTCCCGGTCTTGTCGCGTCGTTCTGACACCGCCTCGGCAACACAGGCCAGCGCGGCCGCGTAGCTGCGGCCCGGCTCCGCCTCGGACAGGCATTCGTCGATCACGCTCAACAACGTCATTGGCCTGAAGGGCTTTCGCAGGTAGCGGGCGGCGCCCAGCCTGAGGGCCAGTTGCAGGAAGTCGGGGCCGGAGCCTTCAAGATTGGAAAAGGCGTACCCGGAAATCGCGATCAGCGGCACTTCCGGCGCCCGATTGTGGAACAACCTGATCGACTCGAGGCCGCGCATGTTAGGCATGAAGACGTCGACAATCATCAGGTCGAACGCCGTATGGGCGATGGCGAGGAGGCCCGCGGGACCGCCGTCGGCGATCGTGACCTCATATCCATACCGCGTCAGCCAAGCCCGGAGGGCAAGGCAGATATGCGGATCGTCATCCACCACAAGAATGCGTCGCCTCACGGCTTCTCTCCCGCCGCACCTACGATTCAACTAGCCGCACATTGATTGCGTTGGCTTTTTCGTGGACGCGAATCAGTGCGCGATTCACATTTCGGCCCGAATCCGGCAGGGTTGTCTGCCCTATACCGTGTATAATAGCTCTGCTACAACTTTTCGGCTTGTGCAACCGGCGAGTGTGCCTCATGGTTGTTGCATGATTGGCAGAACCGTGAGCGCAGGCGGTGCGGCCGATTGAGTTCAGGCCATATGGGACGTCCCATGTCCTCAGTCGCTCCATGGCGCAATCAGCTACTCCAATCCTTGCCCGCGGCGGAACTCGATGCGCTGCGTCCACATCTCGCGTTTTTCGAAATGGCAAGAGAAGCGGTTCTGATTGGAGCCGGCGCGCCGCAGACGCATGTCTATCTGCCGCACAGCGGCGTCATCTCGATCATGGTCAGTCTTGCGGGCGGTCAATCGGTTGAGCTGGCATTGATCGGCCGCGAAAGCATTTTCGGCGCGGCAGCCGCACTCGGCGGCCAAATGTCGCTCACCGACGCCGTGGTCCTGCTGCCCGGTATGGCCTCGGTCCTTGATGTCGCACAGCTTCGGACAGCGGCGGAACAAAGCGTCGCGTTTCGAACGACCTTGATCAGGCACGAACAGGCGCTGCTGGCGCAAGCCCAGCAATCAGCCGCCTGCAACGCGACTCACGCGGTCGAAGCCCGCTTGTCGCGCTGGCTTTTGCGCATACGCGATATCCACGATGGTGAAACGCTGCCGCTGACTCAGGAAGTCCTGGCCCGAATGATCGGGGTACAACGCAACGCGGTTTCGCTGGTCGCGCATTCGCTTCAGCAGGCCGGCATTATCAACTACAGCCGCGGCCATATCCATATAACGAGCGTGGAAGGACTGATGGAAACTGCCTGCGAATGCTACCATGTGGTCAAGGCACATTATGACCGGTTGCTGAAGCGGATCCACTAGCGCCCCGTTTCGATTGAATCGAAGCGGAGCTCTAGATTCTTGATTTGACGCGTTTTCTTGACGCGAACCGGCCTCCACCCCCGGATCAAGTCCGAGGGCATGCTTCGCTTGAAAACGCTTTGGCGCCCGGAGGACCGAGCGCCCTGCCGCTTTTGCGCGCGATCGCATGATGCAGTCGGGGCTCCGTGAAAATCACCGGCCGGTGTGCGCCGCCGTACTTCTACGGCCTGGTATTTTCACAAACAGCTAACTCTCCGAGCCGATAGTTGCCGAGGCAAATAATGGAGAGCCACATGCTTACATTCGATACGACCGACCCGAAAGAAGTCCGGCGTTTTCGGATCGCGCAGTTCAACGGCCGCGTGGTATCCGTGCGATCGCGCGGATCGATGATCACCGGCCACGTTCGATCGGTGCTCGAATCGAAGTCGAGCATTCCGTCGAAGTGGACCATCACCGTCGTCCGAAGCGAACCCAAGATCAAAGCCCCCGTGCTGCGGCCCGCGCCCCGTGTTCAGGCCTTCGAGGACTTCTACTGATCGGACTGCTTCACGCTGTGCCGACGACTTGCCCCCCTGGAATGGCCCCGCAGTTCCGAAGAAGCGAGCCTCGAAAAAATCTGGCCAGCGGCTGGCGGCTAGATCGACAGCGCGGTCGGTGCCCGCTGAGTTACCGCGCATTAAACTCTTATTTAACCGACCGTCCGTCGCCACGGTTAACTTTTGACTAATATTGGCGCAGCGACAATCGAAGAGAAAAATGTCGCTTTTTGAGTTACATGGCGGGGGTTGGCTGCCGGCTGCTTATGTTGCCTAACATGTGAACGGCTCCGGTCTGGCGATCTTACAACTTCTTTTACGACTTAATTTACGACGGCCTGTTCTCATGGTTCACGGGCACGTGGCCTTCGGCCTGCGCGCTGTTCTTAACGTTTCGTTAGTCGCAAGTCGTGCTGCAATGACAGAGCCTGGTCGCCTCCAAGAGTATCTGCAGCGATTGACGCCGCTGGCGCGCAGCAATCTGCTGACCGAACTCGAGCGGCTGGAACTTGGCGGCGCCGAAATACCGGGCTCCGCGGCTGTTATGGAGACGTTGCGCGCCGAATTTCGCGCCAACGGAGAGACTCAGAAACGGCTCGCCAACCCGGTACGTCACTTCTTCGCTCCCCTGGAACCGTTGCTGGTTGACGGTGCGCCCGAACATGCCAATTGGGGCAGGATACAACGCGGTTTGCTGTCCGCGCTCTGGGAATGGATCAGCCGTGATTTGCTGCCGACAATGGCGCGCGACTACACCAAACAGGTGACCGATCTGATCGCGACCGACAAACAGCGGGAAGCCCGGCAAGCCGCTTCGGCGTTTCAGACCAAGGTCGTGAAGAGCCTTGAGAATATCATCGCCTCGCCGGATAACGTGGCACAAATCCGCGGCAAGCTGGCGGCCTACACCGCCAGCCCGACGGCCTATGATGATCTGATCAAAATGCTCGGCGCGTTGCGCGCGCGTGACGCGCTGGCGAAACTTGACGAAGCCCTGCCGGCCATGTTCGGGCGATTCGAGGACGATCAGGTCGCCAAGGTAACGCCGCTGCTGGATGCGTTCGCAAAGTCACACGCCGACCAGGTTCCTTTCGCGCTGACCCTGGTGGCCAACCGATTGAAGACATCCTGGCATTTGATCCGCCTCGCCACCAAGGCCGCGCCTACCAAGAGCGTGGCCGATGTCGCGGCTACGCGCTATGCGATCGCCGTCTCGATGGTGCTGGACCGGATAGAAGATAAACGCTTGATGTTGCACGTCGCTCTCAAGAACGAACGGGTTCTTGTCGCCAGGGAAATTCTGGTCGAGGTCTACGATACCGAATATGCGCTGCGGGTCCGCCTTGACGAGTTCGAGGAGTCCGATTGGGGGCGGCGGCTCGACCGGTTGATGGCTTCGATCGCGGAACTGGTGGAAAGCGAAGTCAGGCGGTTTCCCGACAATGTCGGCCATGTCTTGGGATCGCGCAGCTTGCGCAGTCATCAATCCCTTGCGGGGCGGGCAACCTATTGGGCCTGGAAGGGACGGGACGCCGTGAGCGAGGGGGTTGCCTTCTGCAAGAAAATGGTTGGCGGGCCTGAAAGATCTCGCGCCTGAAAGCGGCGCCCGCGATCGCCAACCCGAAGCGTACGCGGCTGCTACCTAGTCAAGCGTTTGGCCAATAGCGCTACGAGCGCCCGGCGCGACGCAAGCCGAAAAACTTCTCGAGAAATCGCCCCGAGATGACAAACCTGAACCACCAATACGCCATCCGCCGTGTTTTCATAGGTCCATCCTCACGCTGACTTACTCTGGCGCATCGGGAATAGCGCCAAAACCGGCCAGCGGATGTGACGTGCTTCACATCTGACAAGACAAAAGCGGCGATGCCCGGCTGTGCCGGGGATGCGGTCTACGCAAAAAGCCCGCCGGCATGACCGGCGGGCTCTTGTCCTAGTGTCAGCATGCGATCGATCCGGAGATCCCGGTACATCCGCGGTAATCTCCTGATCGGCTAGAGCGTAGTCCGCAAAAGCGGCTTCCGGTTTTGCGAAAAGACCATGCGCAAAATGCGCGAGCCTTACATCGCGCGAAGATTTTCCGCGCTGGTCTTGCCGCGCTGGCTGTCGACCTTCGATTCGAATGAAAGCTTCTGGCCTTCATTGAGTGAACCCATGCCGGCACGCTCGACGGCGCTGATATGAACGAACACATCGTTACCGCCGTCATCCGGCTGAATGAAGCCGAAGCCCTTCGTGGCGTTGAACCACTTAACTGTTCCAGTAGTCATGTTGCTTCTCCAAGATGCGCAAAAGTGCGCTGTACCCGCACGACCCTCGCGCAGGCTTGATCCGATTCAGCGATGTCTTGGGGAGTAGAGCCGGTTCGGCGCGATCAACAAGGCAAACGATTATTCGAATGAGCGGCATGTACGCCGTTAACTCGGAAAAAGCAAGCTAATCCGGACAACATGACCAATTGCTAATAAAGCGACCCACGCCAGAATCAGCCGAGCCGGCTGATCTGCTCCTCTGTCACCACGCGCTCGACATTTTCGGTCTTGCTCTTGATGCGGTAGCGCGGGCGCCCATCCGCCTCTATCGGCAGGCAGGTGACGATGGTGTAGACGCTGCGCTGCTTGACATCGGCGCGGCCCTGCGGCCCCTGAAGCTGGTGATGGACGTCGTCGTTGATTGCGAAATTGTGGGCCATCGCCGGTTTCCTGTTGAAGGGTGGACTTTTAGGCGCAATGCTCCGACAAGGCAACATATCGTTGGTTTGTGCCGTAACATGGAAAGTGGCGGGATTTGCGGACGGCTGCTCACCATGATGGGCGAAAGCCGTGGACCGTACCCGGTTTTTGCAATGATTATCGGTTACGGCCGGGTTATCGTCGATTCGCGTTGATTCTGCTCAACGCAGAGCGGAATTCGGCGACCGATAGAGTCGGTAGCGTTCTCATTGCGGCTTCAGCTTTTTCCAGACGGCGGCGGTAATTTTCGAGCGCCGCGATGCGTATTTGTGGTTCAGACCAGCCCTTCCCCCGGATGCTGCTGCTTCGCCCCGCATCCGTCGACGGTGAAAACACGACCATGGCGGCCGACCAGAGCCATAGCGACGCTTCCCGACTTCTTCTTGATCTACTCAAGAACGCCACCGCTTGCCATTCCAGCGGCGACCTTGAAAAAGCCGAAGAAGCCTATCTGCGCCTTCTGGACCAGGATTATCGAAAGGCCGACATTCTTCTGTTGCTGGCAAGGGTCGTCACAGCGAGGGGAAAACCGGAAGCGGCAATCGGCCATCTCGACAAGATGCTCGAACTCGCGCCGCACCATCTGGATGGCCTGATTGAAAAGGGCGTGTTGCTCCACCGCGCCGGAAGGGCGGAAGAGGCTGCGCGCTGTTTTGCGCTCGCCCGGTCGATCGCCCCGGATAACGAACTGGTGCTGACGAATCTTGCGGTCGCGCTGGCGGATTCTGGACGGCGCCAGGAGGCCCTGATCGAATTTCGCCGGATTCTGGAGCGGCAACCGGACAATATCTATGTCCGCCACCAGATGCGGCGGCTGATTTCGCTGATGGTGCCGTTCTGGCATATGCCGATGCTGAACGATCAGCGCAGAAACGATGCTCTTGAACGGGCGATCCGCAAGGCCATCGAGAAGGAGGGACCGGACGCCCGCATTCTCGATATCGGCACCGGCAGCGGCCTGTTGTCGATGATGGCGGCGCGCGCCGGCGCCCGCAATATCGTCACCTGCGAGAAAGTCCCGCTCATTGCCGAGATCGCCCTGCGCATCATCGCGTCGAACGGCTATCAGGGGCAGATACGCGTCCTCAACAAGGGGTCGCGGGAGATTGTCGTCGGCGAGGATATCGAAGCGCGCGCGGACATCCTGATTTCGGAGATCCTGTCGAGCGACCTTCTTGCCGAGGATGTGCTGAGCACCTTCGAGGATGCGCATGCGCGGCTGCTGCGCCCGGGCGCTACGATCGTTCCGCGCGCGGCGACCGCCGCCGGATGTCTGGCGGAGAGCGAGGTTCTTTCGAACTACGCGTTCACCGGCAAAATATCGGGATTTGACGTCTCGCCGTTTGGCGCGCTGGCGCCGCAACGTCTTCCGGTGCACGGGTCCATGACATCATGGCGCAGGCTTTCGGCGGATATCGATCTGCTCAGGATCGATTTGTCGGCCAAGCAACATCTGGCCGACATTCGCAGGCTCGCAATCGCGGTCGAGGCCGACGGCGTTGCGGTCGGCATCGTCCAGTGGATGAAGGTCGATCTTGCCGACGGCGTCGCGTTTTCCAATCACCCGGACGAGCATTCCGATGGCGGGTGGTTACAAGTGCTGCACACCTTTCCGCGACCGATGCCGGTGACCGCGGGCGAGCATCTGGATGTGATGGTGGGTCACGATCGCAGCAGTCTCATCGTGATGCCTGCGCCGTAAAGCATCGACTGGCAGGAAGCGCGACCGAGGGCTTCGGCCGACGGCGCCGGGAGATGGCTTGATTACGGTATTTTAGTAGTGTATATCGAACCGAGCAATCTGACTGGTCAGTTTTTGAGCTTTTAGGATTGAATTAAGTCAGTTGGTCTTATATCTGTCATTTTTAAGGAAAGATTCTCCACAGGAGGAGCTTCGATGGCGCGACCGAGCTTGCGTGAGAAACTGGCAAGCAGTGCGGTTGAGACCCTGCATGCCAATGGTTTTAGAGGGTGTTCGATTCAGGACATCACCGAGGCTGCCGGCGTTCCCAAGGGATCGTTTTTCAATCATTTTGAAAACAAGGAAGACTTGGCGATCGATTCCGTGCGGCGCTACCTCGAAGGGGCGCGGTCGGATATTTTGTTCGAAGCAGGCGTCGCGCCGCTCGATCGTTTGCGCAATCACTTCACTTTTTTGGCCGAAAGACTCGAACAAAACGGCTTCGAGCGCGGCTGCATGATGGGACGTTTCGCCACCGAGATGGCCCAGGATTATCCGCGGATGCGCGAAGAGCTCCGCTCCATGTTCGATGTTTGGTGCGGCGCTGTGGAATCGGCGCTTCGCGAGGCACAGGCCGCCGGCGATATCGATCCGCGTCACGATCCAGGCCAGCTCGCCCGCTATCTGGTGAACGCCTGGCAGGGCGCTACCATTCGGCTCAAGATCACCCGCGATCGAAGCCCGATCGACGATTTCTTCAACACCTCCTTCAAGGTGCTGTTGAAGTAAACGTGATCCAGCCCCCCGTTGACTGTTTAAACTGACCGGTCATATTCGACGCACTGCGGTGCCTAGGAAGTCGGAGAAGTACTCCCTCAGTTCAAGCTGACCGGTCACCTTACTATTGGGCTTCCGGTACGAGGATACTCTATCCGCCAAAGTCTTGAGCGGCGCGTCAACCGAGAGAAAGACATTGTCATGCTGAAATTCGTCCAGAACACCCAAACGCTAAGCGTTCTTTTCGGCTCCGCGGCCCTCATCGCGCTGATTTCGGCTACGCCGGTCGCGCCTGCATCGGCTCAGGCCTCTCCCGCCGGGCTGCTCCGCCTGGATCCGCCGCAGCCGTCGAATGACGGCGTCAAGCAGCTCACCGAGGAGCAGCGTGCAAAGGTGCGCAGCGCCTATGCCCGCAGCCGGACGAGCCAGGCCAACCAGCAATGATGCCGATCTGTCGCCGGCCTCCAAGGCCGGCGCGCGCATCAGTTTGATCGATCGGCCGCCCCGCCCGATTTGGCGCAGGGCGGCCGATGCTTTTCTTTCGGTCTTTTGACGCCGCACATTATCAACGGCCTGACGGGACAAACGATTCACGCTGCGATCGATTTCAGGCTGGGCCCGAACCGGCGCGTTGCATCGCTGATCCGACAGCTGGAGGCTCGACGATGCCCGCTTTCTCCTCGGCACCGTGGGCCACGACCCGGAACGACACGCGCGTGGAGCTGTACCAGCTCAACAGCGCACTTACCCCGACCATCGCCACGATGCCGACGACGCCCACCACAAAGCGAGTCATAAAGCTGCCCGGCGGTCCGACCACGGCGACCTGTCCGACAAAGGCGAGCGTCACCCCGAGGCAGAAGACCTCCAGCGAATGCTGCCCGCAAAGGATGAGCGGCTGCATGACCCGCCAGCTCAGCGGCGGCCAGTCCCACGGGATCAGCCAATCGGCGACGATCGCGAGCGCCAGAAAGTGCAGCAGCCGCAGAACGCCGAGATTGGTCTTGCCGAACGCGTAAAGGATCCATTCCGGAACGAGGCCATCAAGGTTCAGGCTATTCCAGGCAAGAAACATCACGAAGACGGCCACCGCATAGACGGCCGCGAGAATCAGCACCAGCCGCGATCGCACCAGCGGCCACACCCAGTCGGCCGCGCCGAGCCCACACCACACCCCCAGCACGAACAGGAATTGCCAGGCCAGCGGATTGAAGTACCAGTATCCGTCCGGGAAGGACGGGAAGTTGAGCCCGAACAGATTGGCGGCTGCATAAACGGCAGCAGATAGCGCCAGCGCCAGCGCGGGCGCCTTTTGCAGCAGCCGAAGGGCCACCGGCGAGACGGCCAGCACCACGACATAGAGCGGCAGCACATTCATATTGACCGGCATGAACTTCAGTTGCAGCAGCGCAAGAATGCTTTCGTCGGGCCGCTCGTGGAGAATGCGGATGTTCACCGCGTCGTCGAGCGCATGCGAACCGTGCGACAGCAAGAACACCTCGCCGATGAGGATCACGAACAGGACTATCTGGGCGATGTAGGCCTCGAAGGCGCGCCGCACGATCTGTGCGCCGCCTACCACGAAGCCGCGCTGATTCATCACGCGCCCATAGACATAGGCGTTGGCGTAGCCGGAGACGAAGATGAAGACTTCGGCCGGATCGCTGAAGCCGTAATTCCACGGCGTGATCCGATTGAAGATGGTGCCGGGAACGTGCGCCAGGAAAATAAGCCAGAGCGCAAATCCGCGATAGAGGTCGAGCCGGAAATCGCGCGGTATCTCGATCGGATTGATCTTGACCCCGGGCGTCGGCATGTTGATCCCGTTTCTCTATCGCGCGCTTTTTACCTCAAAACCCGGCGCCGCGCCTTGATAAAGGTCAACGATTTTACCGCTGGAAAGCACGGCAATTTGCCGCGGTCACGGCCTTGTGTTCGGACCGCCCACAACCATCTATTTGAAAGGTAGGAGGGGTCAGATGCGCACTCTTTTGAGATTCGCCTGGAAATTGACCAAATGGGCCGGCATTGCCGTGCTGTTGGGCTACGTTGCAGTGTGCACCGGAATGTACACGATGCAGCGGACGCTGGTGTTTCCGAAGCTCGCGGACCACGTCACCGCCGCCGATGCGGGTTTCCCCGAGGCGCAGGAAGTCGCGTTGCAGACCTCCGACGGCGAGCGCTTGGTGGCGTGGTATGTGGCGCCCAAACCCGACAAGCCCTTTTTCATCTATTTCCATGGCAATGGCGACACCCTTAACTGGCGCGTCGGCCGGGACCGCAGTCTTGTAGCCGACGGCAGCGGGCTGCTCGCGATTTCGTACCGGGGCTATGAGGGATCGACCGGAAGCCCGACCGAAG
>Ga0116223_10003011_pt1 | contig 15429 bp, 10 predicted proteins | sample Sb_taG_3_FD_90092 | JGI IMG/M metagenome (GOLD analysis project Ga0116223, IMG submission 90092) | Peat soil microbial communities from Weissenstadt, Germany - Sb_50d_a_PC metaG | ecosystem: Environmental > Terrestrial > Soil > Wetlands > Peat | place: Germany: Weissenstadt | collected 2010-09-21 | reverse complement strand
GCCGGCCTCGGTGGTGCATCGCCATTTCGTGGACGGCCAACTCATGACCGAGAACCTCTACCGCTACGAACCGTTCAAGCTGTTTGGCGCCGATAGCGAGATCAAGTTCACCGAGACGCCCGATCCGGCGGCCGCGCCTCCGCCGCCCACCAAGAAATGACGCGCGTCCTCTACCTGCACGGATTCGCTTCCGGGCCGTCTTCGAACAAGGCGCGCTACTTCCGGGAGCGCCTGGAATCGGCCGGCATCCCGGTCGAGATACCCGACCTGGCCGCGGGCGATTTCGAGCACCTCACGCTCACCAGTCAGCTCTCCGTGATCGAACGCTGCGCGGCGGGCGAGGCGGTCTCGATTGCGGGTTCCAGCATGGGCGGCTATCTGGCGGCCCTGTATGCGGCGCGCCATCCCGAGGTCGTCCGCGTGGTGCTGCTCGCTCCCGCATTCGATTTCGCGCGGCGCTGGGCCGAGCGCCTGGGTCCGCAGCAAGTCGACGAATGGCGGCGGACAGGCACGATGGACGTCTTCCACTACGGCGAGAATCGGCATCGGAAGCTGAGCTACCGGCTGCTGGAGGACGCGGCGCAGTACGATCCGTATCCGGATTTTCGGCAGCCGGCGCTGATATTCCACGGCGCTAACGATGATGTGGTCCCGGTTGCATTCTCGCAGCATTTCGCGGCGACGCACGACAACGCCCGCCTGGAGGTGCTAAACTCCGGCCACGAGTTGCTGGATGTTTTGGACTACATGGGTCCGAAGGTCGTGGATTTCTTGGGGGACGAACGTTGACTAGTGGCGTCTGCCCGAAATGCGCGCGCGAAGTCCTGGATGGCTGGCGCGTTTGTCCGGCCTGCGCCGCGCCCCTGCTGGGGAACGGCGGGCGCGAAACCGAGACCGTGTTTTCGCAGGCACGTTCTTCAACGGGCGGGGCTTCCACGAGCGGGATCGAAGAGGGACGCTTTCCGGCGGGCACAGTCCTGGCGGGCCGCTACCGTGTGCTGGGGCTGCTGGGCCGCGGCGGCATGGGCGAGGTATACCGAGCGCACGACCAGATCCTCAACCAGGCCGTGGCACTCAAGTTTCTGGCCGGCGCGCGCTTGGACGAAGCCGCACTGGCTCGATTCCGCAATGAAGTGCGCATCGCGCGGCAGGTTTCGCACCCCAATGTCTGCCGGGTTTACGATATCGGCGCGATCGAAGGCCAGCACTACCTTTCCATGGAGTACCTGGACGGGGAGGACCTGGATTCGCTGCTTCGCCGTATCGGACGCCTGCCGCAGGATAAAGCCATCGAGTTCACGCGCAAGATCTGCGCGGGGCTGGCCGCGGCGCACGAGCGCGGGATTCTGCACCGCGATCTGAAGCCGGCCAACATCATGATCGACGGGCGCGGTCAGGTGCGCATCATGGATTTCGGCCTGGCGAGTCTGGCGGCCGAGATTCCGTTGAGCGACCTGCGCAGCGGTACTCCCGCGTATATGTCGCCGGAGCAGAAGGCGGGCAGAGATGTCACTACGCGCAGCGACATCTATTCACTGGGGCTGGTGCTCTACGAAATGTTCACGGGCAAACGGCGCTCCAGCGAACAGAGCAGCCCGGCGGAGATCGTCAAAGACCTGGACCCGGCCATCGACCGGATCATCCTTCGCTGCCTGGAAGAAGAGCCCAAGCGGCGGCCCTCCTCGGCGCTGAACGTCGCGATGGCAATGCCGGGCGCCGATCCCATCGCGGCGGCGCTGGCGGCGGGCGAGACGCCCTCGCCGGAAATGGTCGCGGCGTCGAGGGAGAAAGAAGGCTTCGAGCCGCGCGCGGCCATCGCGTGCTTTGTGGGCGTCCTGGTCTTGCTGGCTGCCAACGTGCTGCTCGCCGGGAAGCTCAGCCTCCTGACCCGCTCGGAGCTGAATATTCCTCCGGACGGCCTCGCCTTTCGCGCGCAGGACATCCTGAAGCAGTTGGGCTACGCGGAGCAACCCAAGACCACGGCGTACGGATTCGACTGCTGCGATTACGATTACCTGCGCTCTCTGCAGCCGTACGACCCGGCGCGCCGCGACGCGATTCTAGCGAGCCATCAACCCCCGGTCGTCCGCTTCTGGTACCGGCAGCACCAGGATGAGTTTTACGCGGACTCCTTTTTCCGCAACGGTCGCATTACGTACGATTCGCCGCCGAACATGGGGCCGGGAATGATTCGCCTGGCTCTGGACGGCAAGGGACGGCTGACGGCGTTGGAGGCCCGGCCTCCCGGTGAGAGCGAATCGAACGCGTCAAAGCCTGCGGACTGGAGCGTCCTTTTTGCCGCCGCCGGTCTCGACCCGGCCCGATTCTCGCCCGTGGCTGCGCGGGCAGTTCCGCCGATGGCTTTCGATGCTCGCATGGCTTGGGCCGGAACCTACGCGGAAGGCCGGCCCGAGCAAATACGCTTGGAAGCCGCGGCCTGGGCCGGGCGGCCGGTTTTCTTCAGCATCTCGGGCGACTGGCGGAAACCGGCGAACTCATCCGCTACGGCGGTAGACCGTTTCAGAGCACTGCTCGCAATCCCCGTTGTAACCGCTACTCTGTTAGGCGCGATCCTGGTGGCGTGGCGTAATTTACGTCTGGGCCGAGGCGACCGGCGAGGGGCCGGCAGACTCGCGGGCGCCATTGGCCTCCTGATGATGGGCAACTGGATCTTCGGCGCCTCCCACGTGCCCGGTCCCTGGGAGTTTCTCCTGCTGGCCGGGGCGATCGGTCTCGCTGCACTGAGTGCGATCCAGGTTTGGTGCTTCTATCTCGCGATTGAGCCTTACGTGCGGCGCTTCTGGCCGGATGCTCTGATCTCCTGGACACGGTTCCAATCCGGCCGGCTCCGCGATCCTCTGGTCGCGTCTCATATCCTTGCCGGCATGCTCTTGGGGTTCGCGACATTAACGATCTTCTATAGCTTGAATGAAATGTTCAGCGGCGGGAAACAAATGCTCTTGCCGCCGGTTGAAACGCTCAGCAGCGCGGCAGGACTTACGGCGTTCCTGACAGGCGTAGCAGCGCTCGGCATAGGCTTTGCGATCGGAATCGTTGTTTTCGTCGTGCTCATACGCCTCTTCGTGCGCCGTGTATGGATCGCGGACCTGCTCGCGGCGCTCCTCCTGGGAGTGCTCTTCGGCAGGCCTTGGGTGTACCAGTATCCGGTGGATCGCGTGTGCGGCGTTGTGGCTGCCTATTCAGCTTTGTGGCTGTTTCGCCGCTTCGGGCTTCTGGCCCTGGTAGCCAGCGTGGTGATCGTTGTGGCCTTTGGGGCGCTGCCGGTTTCGGTCACATCCTGGTATGCGGGGCGCTCCGTGATCGCGCTGGCGGTCCCCGCGGCCCTGGCTGCGTGGGCGTTGTGGGTGATTCTCTCCGCGGAGCGGCGGCCGGGCACGGAGACGGTGGGATAATGCCGGGTGGGATCCGGTCACGCACCGAGGATGGCGTCGAGATCGATTTCCACGCCGGGAAGCAACTCCGTGAAAAACCGGCCCGTGTGAATGGTCTCGCCCCCGGCTTTGCAGATCCTCACTTGGCGCCGTTTGGAATCGAGCACCCAGACTTCCTTTGCCCCATGTTCGAGAAAGACTTCGATCTTGCGCGCGATCAACCGGGCGGTATTGCTCTCCGAGAGAATCTCCACGGCCAAGGCGGGCGCGCCCTCCAGGTAATCTCCCTCCGGTTGTCCACGGTAGGTAATGCTGACGTCGGGCCGCAGCCACGACAGCGGCTCCAGGCGGTAGCCGACCCCGTGATATGCGGAAGCCAGATCCGGGACGGCGCCAAGATCGTGGAGGTCTTCTAGAATCGTATCCAATCGACGGTACAAGCGGTGCGAGACGCGGTCATGCCTGATCTTGGCGGGGGGCAATTCGATCAGCTCTCCTCTCAACAATTCGCTCTTCCCCGGTGAGTCGGGGAGTTGCTCGAACTGCTCGAAGGTCAATAGAGTGCGTACGTCACCCATTCGTCTCCATCGTACCCCAGCGATGAACTACAATCGTCCGCATGCCGGACTACGCATTGGCGATTCTGCCCGCGGGATGGGTCCTGTGGATGGCGCCGTTCCTGTTGATGAAGCGAGCCGGCGCCCCCGCCACACTGGACCGCCGGGCGCGGTGGGGAATCCTGCTCGAAGGCCTGGGCTTCGCGTGCGTGTGGTTTGGCCCGTTCTGGATGCGGCATCCGGAGGCCTGGCGAATCGCTGTCGCCGCGCCGTTTTTCCTGGTGGGCAGCCTGCTCTCCTGGACCGCGGCGCGCGCGCTGGGCCGCCACTGGCGCTTCGATGCCGGCTTGAACCAGGACCACGAGCTAGTCCGTACGGGCCCGTATCGCGTGGTGCGGCATCCCATCTACGCGTCTATGCTCGCTATGTTTCTCGGCACGGGCTTGACGATCGCGTTGTGGAAGCTCTTCGCCGTGGGGGTTGTGCTGTTCGTCGCCGGCACGGAGATCCGGGTGCGGATCGAAGACGGGTTGCTTTGGTCGCGTTTTGGAGACCAGTTTCGCGAATACCAGCGCAGCGTGGCGGCGTATATTCCGTGGGTGCGGTGAAAAGAACTGACGGCAGATGTGGTGCAGCGTCGCTCGCCGCAAGCTGTCAGCGATCAGCTTTCAGATTAGTACGGCGTTTAATAAATACACCGCGTATGTTTCAGGCCGCTGAGCAAGCGTCGACACGAGTGTCCGGCCCAGAGGGCACCCCGGCACGCTGAGAGCGTGCGCCACGGTGCCGATGTCAGGCAGGGCAGGCCACAGAAAACGATGGCCTGCCCCACTGGCTAGACAGACTGACAACTACTCGCAGCGTAGGGCGGCGATGGGGTCCACGCGGGCGGCGCGCCGCGCCGGCAGGTAACTCGCGAGCAGCGCCATCGCCAGCAGAACCACGCTCGCGCCTGCGAAAGTGGCGGCATCGTGCGATCCGGTCTCGAAGAGCAGCGCGGCGAGGTAACGTGTGAGGGCGAAACCGCCGGCCAATCCCAACACCACTCCGGCCATCCCGAGCAACATGCCGCGGCCCACCACTTGCCGCTCGACCAGCCCCGGAGGTGCGCCCAGGGCCAACCGCACCCCGATCTCGTGCGTCGACTGACTCACCGCGTATGCGATCACTCCGTAGACGCCGAGTGCGGCCAGCGCGGTGGCGAGCACGGCGAAGAAGCCCACCAGCCAAAGCTCCAACCGCTGCGGCGCGGTGGAGCGGGCCACGCGATCGTCCATCGTGGCAATGTCGAATATCGGCAGGTCGGGATCGAGAGCGTGGATCTCGCGCCTCACCGCGGAGATCAGGGGCTCCGGTTGGATGGCGGTACGGATCGCGAGCGCCACGGCGGTTGGCGGCGACTGCGCGTAGGGCACGAACAGCTCCGGTTCGGGAGGCCGTTCGGGGCCGCGGTGATGGACGTCGGCGGCCACTCCCACGATGGTCATCCAGGGCTGCGACGCGTTTGCGTCGCCGATGCGCAGGTGTCTGCCGATGGGGTCCTGGCCAGGGTAAAACCGACTGGCGAAGGCCGCGTTCACCAGGGCCACGGGCGGGGCGCCGGTGCGGTCGGCGGCATCGAAAAGGCGTCCCGCGAGGAGCGGAATCCCCAGGGTCGAAAAAAAGTCGGGGCTCACTACCAGGATGCTCGAACCCGGTCCGCGTCCGCGTGGCGGTTCCGGCTGGCCCTCGAAGTGGAGCATGGCGCCGAGATTGTAGTTGGTCAAAGGCAGGGAGTTGACGACGGCTGCGCGCTCGACCCCGGGCAGGGCGCGGGCGCGGTCGAGCAGATCGCGGACAAACGCCTCCCGCTGCTCGTCGCCACGATACCGCTCGGACCCCAGCCGCAGGCGCAGCGTAAGCACGCGCGCCGGGTCCATGCCCATGCGAACCGCCAGCAGCTTTTCGACGCTGCGCAGCAACAGGCCGGCGCCCAGCAACAGGACCAGCGCCATGGCCACTTCGCCGACGACCAGTACCGATCTCAATCCGCCGCGCCAGCCGCGGGCCACCGCGCGGCTGCTGCCTTTCATCGCCTCCTGGAGGTTGGGGCGCGAAGCCGTGAGCGCCGGAGCCAGACCCGCGAGTACGCCCGCCAGCAGCGTGATCGCTGTAGCGAACAGGAGCACAGGTGTATTCACCCGGATGGTATCGGGCGCGGGCAGGCGCAGCGCTTCCAACACGCGCTGTACGCGCACCAGCCAGTACGCGCCGGCAATCCCCAGCACGCCGCCGGCGCACGCCACCAGCAGGCTTTCGCCCAACAGGAGGCGAAACAGGCGTGCGCGCCCGGCCCCCAGCGCGGCTCGCAGCGCCAACTCGCCCGTGCGCGCCGAAGCCCGCGCCAGTTGCAGCCCCGCCATGTTGGCGCAAATCAGAAGCAAGACCAAAGTCACTGCGCCCCAAAGGACCAACAGCGGCCGCCGCACCGAGCCCGAGAGTTGCTCGGAGAGCGGCGTGATCTGGATGCGGCTGGTGCGGACTACGGGCGCAATGAAAGCCGGGAGGTCCGGCATGTGGCGGCGCTCGATGGCTTCCAGGGCGGCTGCGACTTGCGCCGGTGGCGCGCCTTCCCGGGGCCGCCCGATGATGCGCAGCAACCCAAAGTTCTTGGCGTTCCATTCGGGCGGAGCGGAATAGCCCCCGGGCACCAGCAGCTCCGGGCGCAGGTCGCCGGGGAACCGGAAGCCTCGCGGCAGGACGCCGGTGATGGTGTAGGGCGCGTCGTTGAGTGCGACCGTGCGCCCGATGCAGTCGGGGTCGCCGCCGAAATGCCGCTGCCAGAGGTCGTAGCCCAAGAGGACGAAGTGAGTGTTGCCCGGCCGGTCTTCGGCCGGATCGAAGTCGCGCCCCAGGATCGGTTGAACGCCCAGGACGCGCAGGAAATCGGCGTTCACGCTAGCGGCTTGGAGCAACTCGGGTTCGCCGGCGCGCGTGAGGTTGAACTGCTGGTCGTTCCAGGCGGCGAGTCCGGAAAAAGCGCGGGCCTCGATGCGCCACGCCGCGAATTCCGGCGTGAGCACGAGGCCATCCGGCATCTGTGGCGAGGGCCGCGCGATCCACACCAGCCCACCGGGTTGAGCATAGGGCAGCGGCCGCAGGAGTACCGCTTCGATGGCGCTGTAGAGCGCGGTGGTCGCGCCGATGCCCAGCGCCAGCGTGAGCACCGCCACCGTGGTGAAGCCCGGGCTCTTGCGCAGAACGCGCGCGGCGTAGTCGAGATCCTGCCGGACGCGGCCGAGCGCGCCCCATCCCCACATTTCGCGCGTGATCTCCTGGACCAGGGCCTCGTTGCCGAATTCGCGGCGGCTGTTGCGCTCCGCGTCGGCGGGCGCTTCGCCGCGCGCGATGCGATCACCGGCCGCCATCGCGCGATGCGCGCGCACCTCCGCCTCCAGATCCCGGTTGCGCTTTTGCGTCGAAAACCAAAACCGCATGCGTCCCTCCTCAGGATGTAGTCATTCTACACCCAAGCATGTAGACGGTCTAGGGCCTGAATGGTTAGGCGTTTCCCCACGCCGGTTAAGCACCCGCGAGAAGGCGCCTGCGGCGCCTGGCCCACCGCAGTCGGATCGGAGAGTGTATTCCTGACACGGAGCACTGGCCCGCGGCGCGCGTGAATCGGCAAGCGGATTGCGTGAAGCGGACCCCATGAGGGGGACGAGCGAACCATCCCGAACACAAAATGTTCATGCAAATCAAGATGATGAGCAAAAGTTCCAGGAACTTTCCCGGGCCACGCTGCGGCATCGCGCCGCCCGCAACCCCAACCGGCGGCGACAGCTTGCCACCAAGACCTTGGAGCTGATCCAAACGAGTGCCCTGTTCCTGGCGGCAACGGGCGCGGCGTTCGGCCAGATCGTTCCGGACCGTTACATCGTGGAGCTCGCGGGCGACTCCGCGGCAGTTGCCGCAGTCCAACAGGGTGCACGATTTGCCGCGCGGGAAAGCGGCTTCGCGGTCCGGCGCGCGGCCGTGCGTCAGGGGCAGACCGATGTCCGGCGCGCGGTAGCGGACCACGGCGGGACGGTCGTGGAGAGCATGGACACCGTGCTGAATGCTCTCATCGTCACCATTCCCGATGCGCGGGCCGCGGAGCTGTTGCAGATCCCCGGCGTGCGGAGAGTCCACGCGGTGCGCCGGCTGCGGGCCGCGCTGGATCACGCTCTTCCGCTGCACCAGGTTCCGGCGGCGTGGGCCGCCCTGCCGCTGGGCCAGAACAGCGCGGGGGCGGGCATCAAGATCGGCATGGTCGACAGCGGAATCGACGTGAACAACCCGGCCTTCAGCGACCCGCTTCCGCCGGTTCCCGGATTCCCCCAGGTACTGGCGCCCGGCGATTTGCAGTTCACCAATGCGAAGGTGATTGTGGCCAAGAACTACACCCCGCTTCTGGGCGGCGGCGACCCGGATGCCGCGGATCGCGTGGGCCATGGGACGGGGACGTCGATGGCCGCGGCAGGCGGCCCGGCCGTCAGTCCGTACGGTCCAATTGTAGGGGTCGCCCCCAAGGCCTATCTCGGCAGCTACAAGGTCCTGAGTGCGAGCGGGACCACCACCGACGTGATCGTCAAGGCGGTGGACGATGCCGTGGCCGACGGCATGGACGTGATCAACATCAGCATCGGCGGGTACGTCACGTCCTACTCGGATGTGGACCCGAGCGACCCGGCCATTGCGGCACTCGAAGCGGCCACGCAAGCGGGCGTGGTGGTAACGGTGTCGGCGGGGAACGACGGGCCGGGCGCCGGAACCATTCAGGACCTCGCGTCGGCACCGGATGTCATCGCGGCCGGCGCGATCTCCAACGACCGGGCGCTGGGCTATGCCGTACGGGTGAGCGGCGCAAATCCGTACGAGGCCCTGCCTGGCACTGGGCCGGCGCCCAGCCAGCCGATCGCCGCGCCTCTGTGGGATGCCGCGACGGTGGATGGGACCGGCCTGGCATGCGCACCGCTTCCCGCCGGCTCGGCTGCGGGAATGGTGGTGCTGATCTCGCGCGGCAGTTGTACGTTTGAGAGCAAAATCAACGATGCGATGGCCGGCGGCGCGGTGGCGGCGATCGTGTACAACAATGCCGCGACGGGGTTACTCATCATGGACGTGGGCTCGGCGACTCTGCCCGCGGTATTCATTGCACAAGCCGGTGGAACCGACCTGAAGTCGCGGATTGCCGCCGCGCCCGGTCTCCAGGCGACGCTGGACTTCTCGGGTATCACGGCTTTTCCCGCGCGGCCCGATCTGACCGATTTCTCCAGCCGCGGGCCAAGTATCGGAAGGGCCATGAAACCAGACCTGGTAGCCGTGGGCGACCAGCTCGTGACCGCCGCGCAGGATTCCTTCCCGGACGGCGAGTTGTACGACCCCTCCGGTTTTGTGGATGTCGGAGGAACCAGCTACTCCGCGCCCTTGACGGCGGGCGCCGCCGCGATCCTGAAGGCGGCGCGGCCGGGTCTCACGGTGCAGCAGTACCGATCCCTCCTGATCAACAGCGCGGGACCGGCGACCTCCGGGCCGGGCGTCGCGGCCACTGTGCAGCAGGCGGGGGCCGGGGTGCTGAACGTGGCAGCGGCGCTCGGCGGCACGGTCGCCGCGTATCCCACGTCGCTGAATTTCGGCACGGGCCAGGGCGCTATCAACCAGACGTTGAACCTGATGCTCACGAATATCGGGAGTGCGGGCGATACTTATTCGATCGCGGCCGTACCGTCGGGAAACAGTCCTGGCCCGGCGATCTCCAGCAGCACGTTGCAGCTCGATGCCAACGCCTCGCAGCAGATCGCGCTGAGTGTGAGCGCTTCCGGTCTGGGCGCGGGTGAGTACCAGGGATACGTGCAGGTGTCCGGCGCCGCGAGCCAGAATACCGCTACGATTCCTTACTGGTTTGCCGTGCCCGGTTCCACCCCGGCGGGGATTTCCGTCCTGTACGCGGACAGCTCCGATGCGGCCGGTTCCAGGGTGACCGGCGCCGTGGTGTTCCGGGTAGTGGACGCAGCGGGCCTGCCCTTCGGATCCGGCACGCCGAAGGTCGCCATCAGCGCGGGTGGTGGGTCGGTGCGCAGTGTGTACCAGGCGGGCGACGTTCCCGGCACGTACGCGGTGGATCTGCGGGCGGGGACGAGCACCATGCAGATCGATATCTCGGTGGGGAACGTGACGCAGAGTGTCCTGATTCCGGTGGTGTAGGGGGCGGTGGCAAGGGGCATGGGAGCGATGAAATGCACCCCGGCGCGCGCATATATCCCGGAACCCCGTTCAGGCCCCGACATTCCTTGTGCGAAGGGGGTTTCTCGAAGCTGGGACGCCTCGCAGCCTTTCCAAGGGTCGGTTCCGGATATCCCCGTTTTCCTGCCCTGATCCAGGAAACAGGCGCCCCCCAGCCCCATAGGTAGGTAAACACTGCGCGACAAGCCGTTCTCTGCCTTGTCGGCGGTTCTCACCGCAGACGATACATCCGTATGAACCGTCGAACGGCGTCGACACCTCACGTTTCAGCAACGGTACTCCGAGCGGCAAAATGCCTGAATGATCGAAGAAGGCGTCCTCGGCGCTACCGAAGTCGCCGCATATCGGAAGTTCGGCGAGGCTGTGTAAGACTAGGTAGAAGGCTAATCGCAGCGCAACGTATCGAGCGGGTTCAGCCGCGATGCCCGCCGTGCAGGAACGTATCCTGCCACGGCGGCCACACAGGTGATCACAGCGAGCACGCCGGCGAAGGTCGCCCAGTCGTTGGCACTCGTGTCAAAGAGAAGTCCCCGAATCGCGAGGGCGGCAGCCCACGAGGCCGGAACTCCGGCGGCCAGTCCGATGGCGGCGAGTTTCAATGTCTGCATCAGGATTTGAGCTTGCAGTCCGCCGGCAGAAGCACCGAGTGCGATCCGAAGGCCGATTTCCGGTTTTCTCCGGCTCACCGAATAGGAAATCACGCTGAAGATTCCAAGAGAGGCCAGGATCAAGCCGAATGCCGCGAAGCCTGTGAGCAACACTACGATTAATCGACGGGCGAAGACCGCGCGGTCCACTAGGTCGTCCATGGTACGAAAGTCGGCCGCAGGTAGATTGGGGTCGGCAGACCGCAGCGCAGTACGCACGGCCGCCGCCAACAGAGCCGGGGAACTCGATCCGCGGACCACCAGGTCCACGGAACTGAAATTGGCGTTTTGACGGATCGGAAAATACACCTCCGGGCCCGAATCCTTTTCGAAGCCGAAGTAGCGGACTCCGCCAACGACCCCGATCACACGGTATTCCTGATAGGACGCAAGAGTAGGAGTGATGATGCGACCTAGCGGATCCTCCCCCGGCCACAGGGTTCTGGCGAACGTCTCGTTGACGAGCACGACGCGTTCGGATGTAAGATTGTCAGCGTTGGTGAAGTCCCTGCCCGCGCGTAGTGGAATTCGCATGGTAGCCAGGTAGCCGTCATCGACAATGCGAATGAGCGGAGACGGGCGTTTCCCTCTCTCGTAAACCTGTCCCTTTGCGCCCAAGCCCCAATCCCGCCAGCCAAAGTTCTCTCCAAGCGGCAAGGCATCGGTGATCCCGGCCGATTCCACGCCATGCACAGATCGGACGGTGCGCAGCAGCCTATCGAAATAAGCGAGCTTTTGCGCGTGGGAGGTGTACGCCCGGCCTGGATCGGCACGGAGAGCCAGCAAGTTTCCGGTTGCAAATCCCAGATCCACGTGGAGGACGCGGATCAGGCTCTCGGTCAGCAGGCCGGCGCCAGTCAGCAGAACGGCGGCCAGCGCGATCTCGCAAACCACCAGCGATCCGCGCATCCAGCCGCGTCCGCCACCGATCAATCCTCGACCGGATTCTTTCAACGCGTCTATAGGAGCAGTAGTGGAAGCCTGTAGCGCTGGCGCCATGCCAAACACGATGCCAGTAAGGACGGATATCGAGAGGGTGAACGCGAGGGCTACGCCGTCGACACGAACAGATTGCAGCAGGGGAATGTTCGCGCCAGGAAGACGTGCTAGAAGAGTCGTGCCGCCAACCGCCAGCGCAAGCCCGAAAGCAGCTCCCGCAAAGGCTAGCACGATACTCTCGATGAGCATCTGACGAACCAGCCTCCCTCGTCCCGCTCCTAACGCGGTGCGGATCGCCATCTCCTTTTGCCGCGCGGAGGCGCGCGCCAGCAGCAGATTAGAGAGATTCGCACATACTAATAGCATCAGGAGAGCGACCGCACCCGCCAACACCACTAAAGCGTAACGGAAGCGGCCACTGACACGGTCGCGGAGAGAACTCAGTTTAGGCCGAAATCCGTTTCGCGACCTGTCAAGGGCGGCCGCGCCGCGGATACGCTCTCCCACTACCGTCGCTTCGGCTTGGGCGGTGTTGAGGTTCGCGTCCTGCCGCAGGCGGCCGATGAGCGCCAGCGTGTTGCCCTGGCTATTGGTTTCCTGCGTCAGTGGGAACGGATAGAACAGCTCGGCGCGGCTGCCGGGAGTGAAGGTCGCTGCGAAATCGAATGTCGCGGGCAATACGCCAATGATGGTGGCGGGCTCGCCGTCCAATATGAGTTGGCGCCCGATCACACCCGGATCGCCGGCAAAGCGGCGCTGCCAGAAACCATGACTCAGTACCACGGTCTTCGGCGCCTTCCATCGGCACTCTTCGGCGGAGAAGAATCGCCCCACTGCCGGCTTTAATCCGAGGAGCGGAAAGAACGTCTCGGTCACCGGCACACCGGTCAGGCGCTCCGGTTCACCGCCGCCGGAGAGCAGGATATCGCCCGCCCCATAGAACGGCGAATATCCGCCGATGCTGGAGAATGAGTCGCTTTGCGCCTGAAGTTCGACGAGGTTCGCGACTTGAGTAGCCTGCCGGGAGCGATCCTCCGAAGTTCCGTTAGCGATCCAAACCAGGCGGTCTGGATCGGCGAACGGGAGTGGACGAATGAGCAGCGCGTTGAGCACGCTGAACACCGTGCAGCTCGCGCCCACGCCGAGTCCGACCATCAGAATGGCGAAAACAGTGAGGCCGGCGTCGCGTTTCAACGTGCGCCCGGCGTACTGGAGGTCTTGAGTAACCGTGTCGAGCAGCGGCAATCCACGGCTTTCGCGGTGCAACTCGCGAGCCTGGGAGACTCCTCCGATCTCGACCATTGCGTGCCGCCGAGCTTCGTCGAGTGGCATGCCGCGACGAAGGTTCTCTTGCATGGCGAACTCGAGATGAGCGGCCATCTCCTGATCGAAATCTTCATCTCGCGCCCGCTTGCGAAAAAACGACGCTAAGCGAGCCAGCAGTTCATGAAGAGTATCGATCATCCGGCGTCCTCCACATTCTGACCCAGCATACGGCCCATCACGTCCGACAGCCGCTCCCAGCGTTGAACGCCGGCCGCGAGTTGCTTCGCGCCCCGCCGGGTAATCGAGTAATACTTGGCTCTACGTTGGTTGTCTGATGTCCCCCATACGGAGGCGATCCAGCCGCGCTGCTGCAGTCTTACCAGTGAGGCATAGATCGTGCCCTGGTTGAGCAGTACCTGGTTTCCACTGATCTGCTCGATGCGGCGCGCGATGCCGTAACCATGCAGGGAGCCCATGGCGGAAAGCGTCTGGAGCACCATGATGTCCAGGGTTCCCTGCATGAGGTCGAGCTTCTTCGCGGTCATCTTCCCTCCTGTGGTAGCACCACATAAAGATATCACATCTTATGTGGTAGCGCCACAGGAAGGGCGATGAGAGAACCCCCAGCGCGAAATCGAGGCAAGGACACGTCGGGAGTTTAACCCGGTTCCGCGTCATGCCCAATTCCGCGAACGGCGAATAACGCGAAGATATCTGGGGCAATTACGATGTTTCGCGCGCGCAACGAGCCGTACGAAGCGTGGCGTAGGGCGTCGAGTTTGCGTGCATCGCCTGACGATATGACCGGCTTTTGTCCGTAAGATCCTCCCTGACGCCGCAGCGTTTACCGTAAGGGAAGGGCAACTCCTCGAAAGTGGGCTTGTGCCCGATATGTGTTACCGGAAACTTCGGAGGGTCGTCCAGGTCCCCAGTCCATGCCCGAAAGATGGATGAGGCGGCCTTTGACGGAATGTGACGGCCGGAGCTCTGAGCGGTCGTGAAGACGGACTGAGGGGCATGCCGGCTCGCATCGGGCGTTCGCCCTTGCCGATCGAGTGCCGCCAGCAGACTTTGAACCTACAGGAACAACTCCACCGGAACTCGAAAGAGTTCGGCCAACTGTTTTGCCTGAGACTTACTGATGCCGCGCTTTCCATGCAGGATCTCGGAAATCCGGCTCTTGGGGAGCACGGCCAACAGATCGCTGGGCTTCATGCCTCTCTCTTCGAGAAGATGGGCCAGCATTTTGTGGGGTGTAGTTTTCGGCAGAGGATGCACCCGGTCTTCGTATTCCTCAATCACCATAGCAAGCAGCTCGAGCAACCGGCCTTCTTCTTCGGCGATCTGTTCTTCGGGCTTGTCCATGAGCGCTTCCATAGCGCGCAGTAATCGGTCGTATTCCTCTTCCGTCCGGATCAAGACGGGCATTGACTTCCCGAGGAGCTTCTGGTATCTGCGTTCATCCAGCAGTACGGTGCTCATTTCCACTTCTCCTTCGTGTATTCGGAATGTGTGAGGATGTGACGAACATAAACCACCTGCCAGCGGCACTTGATCGATGCGATCAAGCGGTACTTGTTTCCCGCGATATTAAACACCGTGTACCGGCCCACCAGATCGGCGTGGCGGAAATCCAAGCGGACATCGGCGAGGTTGGCCCACCGGGCGCGCTTCGTTACGCGGTGCCAATGCATCAGGGGCTCGAGAGCATCTTCGTGTTCTTCGCTAAACTTGCGGATTGCCGCCTTGCTGACGATCCTCACGATCTATGTTACCAAAACGGTAACCGGTTTTGGGTTGGCGGGAGAGCCGGCAGCAGGGAGCCCCCGCTTGCGGGTCGCAGCGGCGCCGGCGTTACCTGGAGAAGCGCTTGATGAAGTTCGTATCAAAGCGGCCCGCCTGGAAATCGGGGTCGGCCATAATGCGCTGGTGCAGCGGGATGGAGGTGTGGATGCCCTCGACGATGAACATGCCGAGGGCCCGCTGCATGCGGCGGATGGCCTCGGCGCGGTCGCTGCCGTAGGTGATCAGCTTGGCCACCAGCGAATCGTAATACGGCGGGATCACGCAATCCGTGTAGGCCCACGTGTCCACGCGCACGCCGATTCCGCCGGGCAGGTGGAAGCCGGTGATGCGGCCGGGTGAAGGGACAAACGTGTCGGGGTTCTCGGCGTTGATGCGGCACTCGATGGAGTGGCCGCGCGATTCCACCGGCGAGGGCAGAATGTCCGGCAGGCGCTCGCCCTGGGCGATGCGGATCTGGCTCTTGACGATATCGATGCCGGTCACGAACTCGGTCACCGGATGCTCCACCTGCACGCGCGCGTTCACCTCGATGAAGTAGAGCTTGCCGGTTTCGTCCAT
>Ga0116223_10003009_pt1 | contig 15432 bp, 16 predicted proteins | sample Sb_taG_3_FD_90092 | JGI IMG/M metagenome (GOLD analysis project Ga0116223, IMG submission 90092) | Peat soil microbial communities from Weissenstadt, Germany - Sb_50d_a_PC metaG | ecosystem: Environmental > Terrestrial > Soil > Wetlands > Peat | place: Germany: Weissenstadt | collected 2010-09-21 | reverse complement strand
CTGAGCTTCAGCAACCCTACTTTGTTCTTGATGATCTTTTCGTCGTTACTCATCTGACATTCTCCTTTCGCGCTTGTCGCGCGAGTTTATCAAATGTCAGATCAAGTCGAGACTAAGACAGTTGAGGCGGCATTCGGTTTCCCTGCTCGATCTGCTTGCGTGTCGCTTGCCGCCCATCGGGGTTAATTTTTCGCCGCCTTCTTCCTCAAGTAGCGTGCCTTGCCGTCACCGGATGCAACGTGCTCTGCACCCGTACACACTCTAAGCGGCTTAACTTGTACCCACCTGCTTTCCTTTCCATGTGAGCAGGGCCTTGAGGAAATCGTCGGCGGCGTCCTCGCCATAGTTCTCCAGCAAGATTTCGCAAGAGGTAGTTTGAAGCATGGTGAGAGCCTCAGTCGGGGTCAACTGCTCGGACTCGATGATGCTTTTGATTTGATCGCCGATTCGTTCCAGTTTGACCTGCTGAACCCCGGTGATTGTTCCATCTAGTTCACTCATTATGACAACCCTCCTTCAATTTTTAAGTAAGTGGTGCGATGATCTGTTGCTGTGCGTCCTGTGCTGCGCTTGATTTTTGTCGCGAATGCTCTTCGTTCTTTTGATACTCATTGCAACCCTCCTTCAATTTCTCGTAACAGGACCGGGGCTGAGCCGGATGATGCTGCATTTCCGCTTGCGTCGGCGGTTCCCGGAGCCAAGATCGAGAAAACCCGACTGGCCCCTAAATTTTTCGAGTGCCCGACTGACCTTTGTCAGCCGAGCAGCAGCGTTTGGCGATTTGGCTTACGGAGTGATAAAGAATTTCGTCCACATCCCTTTTGATGGCTGAAACCGGGGAACGGACAAAATGGGCCATTAAAAAGAAAGGCCATGTGGGAACATGCCCGTTGGTAACATCGAAGTTATTGCTTTTCGTGGAGGGGAATCCGCTGATGGCCACTCATGCGGTCCGCAGGCGGGAAATTATGAACGACTCAATGGCAGCGCAACCACCACGCCGCTCGGTAGTTCGATAACGGCTCCTCCGGAAACACGCGCAGTCAAATCTTCCCGTGAGGTCGGTCACGAGGGCACGATCAGGTGGACGCATCGTGGCCTAACCCATCCGTGGCCCTCGCGGCCCTTTCGCCCTGCCCACCCATCAAATCTTACGGATGGAGGAAGCGGCTGAAAATAATGACTCGGTTCTCGCCCAATCCACGTTTTTTCTGCGTCGGCGCTTCAGCCAGTAATAAACAAACAAGGCAGCACGAAGCACAACGAATCTTCACTCGGTGCTTCGTGGTGTCCGAAATTACTGATGAAGGAAGTGGCTCCTAACCATGATGCTCGACAGCACTGCTATCACTCCACGAGTTCTAAAAACTAAACAAGCCGCCCGCTACTTGGCCATCAGCGCATGGAAGTTGCGGAGTCTCGTTCAAGCGGGCGAGATTGCCTGCATCATCGGGGACGGCACCACCAGCCCGTGGTTGTTTGACATTCAGGACTTGAACAACTGGATTGAGCGGCGGAAACAGACCTTGTAGACTAGATTCTTTGTGAACTATCTGGCGCCAACTCGAAACTGCTCCCCTACAGTGCGATGCATTCGTGTCACTGTATGGATCGCAAAGGTGCTCCGACACTCGACGGAGGGCCGATGAAACGCCAGCGGGGAACCGGGTCGATCTTCTTGCGAGAGGACAGTAGCATCTGGTCGTACCAGATTTACGCCAATGGTCGTCGAGAGCGTGGTAGTACTGGCTGTCGCAATAAGCGCGAAGCTGAGGCCTTCGTTCGGAGGAAATTGGCAGAGTATTCTGTCGGTCTTTCGACCCCGAATAGCGACAAAGTTACGGTGAGAGAGTTGATGGACGATCTTCTCCTGCGCCATAGGAACGACGGCAATAAGAGCATCGAGGATGATGAGTCTCGTTGGAGAAACCACATTGAGCCGTTCTTCGGGCATCTCCGCACCGCGCAGGTCTCCTCCGACCTGATCGAAAGGTACATCAACCACCGAAAATCGCAGACCACTCGCAGCAGGCGACCACCCGAGAATGCAACTATCAACCGGGAGTTGGCACTGCTCAAGGCTGCATACAACTATGGAGTAGAGAAAACGCCGCCGAAAGTTATTCGAGTGCCGCACTTCAGGATGCTGGAAGAGCGGAATGTCAGGAAGGGTTTCTTGAAGGACACTGAGTACATCAGTCTCACCGAGACGACAGCTAGGGAAAAGACCGCGAGACTGCGGCCATGGCTGCGAGGAATGCTCGAAGCTGGATGGTGTTACGGATGGCGAGAGGCTGAGATACGGAACCTTCGCGTGCGGCAGTTCGACCCCATGGCCCGCATTGTCCTTCTGGAGCCGGGAGAAACAAAAAACGACGTTCCACGGCAGACGCCACCGATGGACGAGACAATTTATCAGTTAATTGTCGCCTGCACTGTCGGGAAGAGCCCGGATGGTTTCGTCTTCACGAGAGACGACGGCGAGCCGATCAGAGATTTCAGGGACGCTTGGTGGGTGGCATGTGTTGCGGCGGGAGTCGGCAGGTTCCTGTGCAAGGAGTGCCGCCAGATCGTGACGGGTGCGAAGTGCCAGCCGTGTGGGGGCGAGAAGGAATACGAAGGGCTGCTGTTCCATGATCTTCGTCGAACTGGGGTCAGAAACATGATCCGCAACGGAATTCCTGAGAAGGTTGCGATGGTCATCTCGGGGCATAAGACCCGCAGCGTGTTCGACCGATACAACATCACAAACTATGCTGACCTCGTGGACGCAGGGCGCAAGATTCGTGAAGGTCGAGAGCGAATCAAGAGGCAAGCAAAAGAGTTTGACCACAGAACAGCCACAGTTAATAACGAAGATGGTGCAGATGACAAAGGCAAAGAGATCAACTAGACTGTGAAATCAGGAACTTACCACTCGGCCGGGATGGCGGAACTGGCAGACGCAGCGGACTCAAAATCCGCCGGACTTCGGTCCTTGGGGGTTCGACTCCCCCTCCCGGCACCAGGTCCAACCCATTCAGAGAACAACTAGTTAACCTGTGGAGCGATCGGCAGGGAGTTGTTGTGAGAATCGGTGCTCTTGGGCTGTATCCTGCCCAAACCCTGCCCAAATTGCTTTTGCGCTTCGTTCTGTTCTTGAGCCGCTTCCGCGTTGTCGCGTTGCTGCCCGGCTTCTAGTTTCGTCATCGCATCTCGGATGTCGGACTGCGAAACGATTGCGTAGCGCTCGAACACGCTCCGAGTCTTCCAGCCGCCGATCTTCATAATCACGCCTTCGGCGACTCCAGCCCGGCGAAGATTCCGAGCAGCCGTCCTCCGCAGATCGTGAAAAAGCAAGCCCGGCACGTTTGCCGCTTCGCACGCGCTCGCCCACGCTCCACGGAAATCCCTCACGGGCTTTCCATCTTCGCGAGTGAACACGTGATCGTCTTGGTCTTTGCCGTGGACGCACTGGGTCAGCAAGGCTCGGACAGGAAGGGTCATGCTCACTTCACGGCCTTCTGCGTTTTTTGTGGTTCCCGGTTCGAGCCATATCGTGCCTGCCACGAGGTTCACCTGGCGCGCCCGCAAGGCCAGCAATTCCTCGTGCCGCCAACCGTAGGTGTAGCCGGTTTCAAACATCGTTCGGAGCCACAGGCCAACTTTCCCCGTCTCGGCGGCTAAGCTGTCATGCTGCTTGCTTTCGAGGAAGCCAGTACGAATATTGTTCTCCCGAAGCATGGCGATGTAGGGAACCGAGTTGACTTTGGGCGGGGTGGACTGACGCGCCAAGTTGAACATCCGTTTCAGCGCTGCCAGTTCTCGGTTGATGGTTGCGTTCTCCGCCCCTTCTTGCTGCCTGGCATCGATGTATCGAGCCACAAGCTGACTCGTTACCTCAATAGCCCTTAGGGCGCCAAAGAACGGCTCTAGATGCAACTTCCAGCGCGCCTCTAGGTCGTCGATAGATTTGCGTCCATTGATGCGGTATTCACGTATCAAGTCCTCGGCCAATTCGGAGATCCGCACTTTTTCTAGTTTCGGGCCAAGAAATGTTCCGCTGGAGATGGCTGCCAGTCGCCCCCGCAAGAATTTCTCTGCCTCCTTTACTTTGGTTGTGCGAGCACTCTCCCGGATTGGCTTTCCATTGCGATGATACTTGATCCACAGTACGCTGCTGCCCTTCATCCGAAGGACGCTGCCAGTTCCGCGTGGTCTCTTCATGATTTCCCCTTTCTTTTGGGCCTAGCTTGGCTGGCTTTTCCTGCTTTCCGTGCCCGTTCGATTCGTTGTTCCTTCGTAAGGCGTTGTGCTGCGGTTCTGCCGCCTTTGGCACCAAGTTTCGCCAGATAGCGACTCAGTTCTTCTTTGTCCATGCCGTTCTCCTTTCAAGTCAACTTAGCGGCTTAGTTGCAAAATATTATTAAACTAAGCGGCTAAGCCGGTCAAGGAGAAAATGGGCATCTGCTCAAAGACTCTGTTTATGGCGTTCTACCCAGCCGTCCAAATCCCGCACGTCAATAAGCCATGGGGTATGCTCCCCGTACTTTACGATGGGCAGTTGACCATCCTGAACCAGCTTTCGTAGCTTCCAAGAGCTCAGAGAAACGTATTGAGCCGCATCTCTAAGCCTCAGGAGCCGACGTGAACTAGGTTGAGGTTTGGTCATAGTTTGGACAGAGCCTACTCAGAAGACCCGTTGTTACTGCTCGAAATTGGGCGCGGCGGATAATCAATCCGACTCGACTTGCACCGACTGCTCCAGGCCGCCGGCCATTTGGGCCCATCGGACCAGTAGTCTACCCCACCATTATTTAGACGAACCGGGTTTACATCGACAAGAGGACGAGTGACAACGAATGTCCGCGAATGTCACAAATAATCGGGAGAAACAGAGAATCGATCGATTCTTACTGGGGCGGGCGCTTTCGTGATCGCTTCTTCATCCACTGCTGCATCGACTTTGTGGTGATTGTGCCCCTGCGGGCGCCACTTTTCAAGTTGCCATCGTCCTTCCATCTATGAATGGTGCGCGATGTGACGGCAAAGTAGGTCGCGGCGTCGCAGATAGAGATCGTTGGGTAAATCTGTGGGTTCTCGACCTTTCTGGTAATCACCTCGCGCCGCGCCTCCTCGGAAGATTGGCTCGTTGGTGGTTTTGCTGCGCTTGCCAGATCGTTCGTCGACGGCGGACTCACAGCCTGTGCAGCAACGTCAGGTGCGCTTGACCTTGTTGGCATGGGCTCCCCCGGTGATGGCGGCGAGCTAGATGTCGTCGAGCCAGAGGAGGTAGATGCCTTTTTCTCCGGCAGCTCCGGTGGAAGCGACCCGACGCCTTTGATGGCGATAACTCTTTCGAGACGATTACGCTTTCTAGCGTGTTCCTCTCGTAGGCACTTGATTCCTTCCTCAAGGGTCCGAATGTCATTTGAAATGCGCTGGTGCGATTTCTTTAAGGAGGTTTTCTCTCTGTGTCGACCGCTAGCCTCATCCAACAGCCTCAAGTGCCTGGCTGTGTGAATCAACTCCTTCCTTTTGTTGGAGAGCAGATCCTCCTTAGCTTGCACTTCGATTCGGATCCGATCCAGGTCATCTCTCAGCATGAATGTTCCATCGCGGCCGTCGGGCCCTTCAGGCCAGGGTTTCCAGCAGCGAGCCGGTCCGCCAAGAGACAATGGATTTGATTTCCTCCCAAATGCTAACGTCGTAGAATATTCGACAGGACAAGAGTCACCTTTCCCGAGTGCCGCTCCCGCCTAAGAATGGGGTTTGTGCGGCAGGCGCGGGCGGGAATCCGGCCTTATCGTCACTGATGCCAAGCCGGCATCTATCCGTTGTCGTGGGGTTATTCTAGCGCGATTCTGGACGCGACATCCTTCGACGATCAATCTCGAGCGACAAATCCCTGCTATTGCAAACCTTCAGTACGGTTTAAAGCGAAGAGGTCGAAGCTGCAGGCGGCACGAATCTGATCAAAAGACTTGGAAAATCCGGTGACAGGGCAGCGTTCTAACCAACTGAACTACGTCCCCTCTTGCTTTTCATCGGGTTAGCTGGAAACCCTTGATTTTCCTGTCTTTTCTTACTGTCTATATAGTCGCCTGTGTCAACCGTTTCCACCCCATATAACCGAATTCCGGGGTTTTATCGACAGGAAACCGTAAGGAAGTACATCCCGAGTGATCTGCGAGACTGCAAGAAAACTGCCGCAATCGAAATCACCATGATCGCGAGGGCGATTAGGATTACCCAAACTCTGACTTTCCGATTCTGGATCACATGAGCAAAGTGCATACCCAGCTCATGCTTCACTACAAATCCTCGACCCTATCGTCCGACTTCCGAATTTCGGGGCAACAATCTCGTGGAATTGAGGATGAATGCCAACTCTGAGGTCACGTGAATAAAGGCGGCTAGGAGTGGATTCAGGAAGCCAAGCGCTGCCATTCCGACTCCGATGGTGTCCACAATCAACGTGCCCACAAAATTCTGCATGATAATCCCGCGGCAGCGTCGAGCAAGCCGCAAAGTTTCGACTAATTTCGAGAGATCGCTTCCGATCAGGATCACGTCCGCGCTCTCCCGAGCAACATCAGTCCCGGATCCCATGGCGATGCCGACATTGGCCTCTACCAGAGCTGGAGCGTCGTTGATTCCGTCACCGACCATCGCGACATTACGACCCTTGCTACGCAGTTCAGTCACCCACTTCGCTTTCTCCTCCGGCAGCAGTCCTCCCACCGCTTCGTCCACTCCGAGATCGCGGCCAACCGACGAGGTCGCAGCTTGTGTGTCTCCACTCAGCAGAACAGTTTTCAAACCCATCTGGCGCATGGCCGCGACCGCATTTTTGGCTTCTGGTCGCAACACATCCGCAATTCGGATGCTCCCGAGAACTTGCCCAGCGCGAGCGACGTAGACTTCTGACGCCCCGCCCGCGCCGTTACCATCTGGGGGCAAACCCCTCGTCATGCCATGTTCCACGAGGAGCGCCAGACTACCCACAAGGATCTCCTCGCCTTCATAACTCACCCTGACTCCTCTTCCCGGCGTGTACGAAAACTCATGGGGCTCCACGAGTGGAATGGCGAGTTCTGTTGCCCGTGCGACGATTGCTTTGGCGAGAGGGTGTTCGGATTTGCGTTCCGCAATACTGGCAGCAGCTATGATCTGTTGCTCTCCGAAGCCATTGGCGGAAACGACTTCCCGAATCTGCGGAGTCCCAAAAGTTAGCGTTCCGGTCTTGTCCAAAAGGACGGTGTCCACTGCAGACAGCGCTTCCAGGTAGAGGCCACCTTTAATGATGGCTCCGTGATGCGCCGCGCGGCCAATCGCGCCGAGGATTGCGAGGGGAGTTCCAGCCGCAATGCCGCACGCCCCAGCAACGATGACAACCGAAATGGTTGACCTGACATTGTGAGTGATGATGAATGTCAGAACTGCCGCCCCCAAGGCAAAATAGACAAGGTATCCCGCCAGGCGATCCGCAGTCTTCTGAATGGGAGCCCGCGACTTCTCGGCGCGTTCGACGGCTTCAATGATTCTTCCGAACGTCGTGTCACGGCCGAGTTTCTGGGCGCCGATTTCCAGAGCGCCCGACTGATTAATGGTTCCGGCGTAGACTGCATCTCCCGGCGCTTTCTCGACCGGCATGGCTTCGCCGGTGATCGCCGCTTGTTCCACGAACGAGCGGCCACTAAACACAATTCCATCTACCGGGATGTGTCCGCCCGGCTTCACGATGACTGTTTCGTCAACTTGAACTTGATCGGACAGTACCTCAACCACCTGACCATTACGGCGGACTGCGACGGTTCTGGGGAGAAAATCGAGAAGACTCTGAATAGCCCGCCGGCCTCTCCCAACTGTGAGACCTTCCAAAACCTCAGCGGCCAGGACGAAGCCAGTGATGACCAGAGCTGTGAAGAACTCTCCAATCAACAAAGCCGAGAGCAACGCGATGGTCATCGAAAGTTCCATCGTCATCTTTCGTTCGACGATGTTCTCGAAAGCTTCTTTGAAAATTGGATATCCGCCGATCAGAGTGGCCGCGACGCCGATCACGCTGATGTGTGGAAATGGCTCCCAAAGCCGAAGCCAGACCGCTGCCGCAGCCAAGGCCACAAAAGCAATGCGGGCGAGTTCAGCCCACTCCACTCCGTGCCCGTGTTGTTCGTGCTCAACGCCAGGGTCAGGTTCGTTCATTTCTGGGGAATTCCGTTTGTGGCTGAGATGCGGAGGGTTGGCGGCGGACTTTTCGATGATGGGCGAAGAACTCATGGACAGCTTCCCTCCGTGGTACGAAGGCGATATTCGAGGTAAGACCCGACCATTTCGATCACTTCATGGCCACCTTGCACAAAACTGTGCCCTCAACAAGCTGCGCCGCGAGAACGGACCCAGAGCAACAAAACCGATCTCATTCTGCGATCCGCGCAATGAGGACAGGGAGCACGGTCAGCGCTGCGATAGTGGAAAACACCACACCACCTAATATGACCGTGGCGAATCGGCCTTGTGCTCCCGAGTTTGCGCCAATCCATGCCATGGGGAAGACGCCCACGATTGCACACAGTCCAACGAGGGAAACAGTTCGAAACTTCGCTTGGGCTCCTCGATAACATGCATTTCGAATGTTGCCGCACAGCCGGCGGGCCTTGGCAATCTCGGAGGCAACCAGCCAAGCCTGCACGACAGCCAGCGCAGAAACAAAACAGAAACCTGCTACCGCGGCCCGTCCAGCGTGCATGCCCCGAACAAAAAGGGCGAGCACGCCTCCACTAAATCCCAGAAGCACAACGCTCATGACGAAGGCCATGCGCTGCCACATGATGAACTCGCGCAAAAGAATGGCTCATGATACATACCCCCATAGGTATAGTGCAAGTGTCAGCATGATATCATTCGCTTGCGAATGAGTCATACAATCAAGAATAAACAGAAGCTGATTTTGCGGAGCAAACGCATCCGGGGGCAATTTGAGGCTCTTGAGCGGGTCCTCGACGAGGGACGCGATTGCTCCGAGGTGTTGCAGATCATCAGCGCGGCAAGAGGGGCAGTCAACAGCCTGATGACTGAACTCTTGGAAGGCCACATCCGGCACCATGTGCTTGACCCGAAGCGGAAACCGAATTCGGAGCAGACGCACGCGGCCGATGAGGTGATCGACATGGTGAAAACCTACCTGAGATAGCGGGGCAGTGCCCTGTGGACGGGCTTCCGATGAACGACCGTGCCGATCTGCGAGAGCGCCTGCGACGAGCGGCAGACTGGGTTCTGCCGCAGCCATCGTCACGGTGGACTTCCGATATCTCGGCTGATCGCCTCTTGATCGATCTGGGAGAGGGCATTGTGGACTGGGTTCTGGTGCGAATGTGCTTTTCCATTCTGAATAGGCTGCCCCAGTCTGCTCCTTCTTGATCGAGACATGTTGACGGCACTGGAGCAGTGGCTGTAGCAAGGTCGTGCCCCATCCAGCTTTATTGCATCGCAATTGGATAAGCGGGCTGGTGCATCATCAGCGGCATGAATTGCCGGATTTCCTCGCAACTAGGCAAATGGATCGGCGACGATTACGTGGCAACCGATGAGCATGAGGTCTCAGGTAAACAGGTATTCGAGAAGGAAGTTTGGTCTGATTTCACTCCCAACTCGTTCAGCCAGACGCTTTAACACAGGTGACGCGTCCGACAAACTAAACGGCTTCTTGACGATCAAAGCTAAGCGGATCATTAAGCGGCAGCCGTGAATGATCGTGATAAGGACAGAGTACCTCCTCACGCACGTCTTAGCGGCGACACTTTAACTCCAGAGGTCAGCGCTGCAGCGGTAAAAGGTACCCGGGATTGCTCCCGAGAACACCACCGAAGAATTGGCGGTCTGCCTCGCGCATGTCCCAAGCGATAACCGAGGCCGGTGCGATCTGGATTGTGACATCGTCCCAGGCGGCGAACATTAGGGTCAAACCCGCGAGGGGGTACTATGACCTGAGGGGATTTTGCTACACCCCTACCCCCTGGGGGTATGCGCGGGGATGGGATCGTGACGTGGGAATATAGGGGTTGGGGCGAGCTAGGCGAGCGAGACGGGATGAGAGCGCAAGCGAAATCGTCGTGAGTGTAATCGCTGATTACGTTAACTATCGGTATACAGTAGGCGACGAGGAATGACTTTTTCTAGTTACTGCAGCTTTGCGTACTCGGCTTTGGCTTCTTTCAGTATGGGGATGTCCCGGTCGGCGTCTTTCCAGAGGGTAAGAAAATCCTGATAGGCGGCGCGGGCTTTGGCCGTGTCGCCCTGCAGGGCGTAAGCGCGTGCCAGTCCGAGGCGGGCCAGCGCACCCCATGGAAAGTTCACCACCAGTCCTCGGTGGTCAATAAACTTCTGAAATTCTACTGCTGCCCGATTGCCGTCGTGGAGCATGAGATAGGCTTCGCCACGCAAGTAAACTGGGCATAGGAATATCGTCAAGTACGTGGGCTCGCTGAGTTCGATCGTGCTCGCCACCCTCAATAGTTCGATTGCCCGGTTCGGGTCTTTGCGTTCCAGCGCGAGCCCAGCCCGGATCGTAGGCAGCCAGTACCTGTGCACCAGCGTGTCCAGCGGAAAGGTTTTGTCGAGTTCGGCCGCCAGCTTCTCTGCCGCTGCCGTATCGCCTGCCCGCACCAGGGCCAGCGCCGCAATCGCTCGCACATCGCGGCTCGGGGCGAGCTTCAACGCCGCCTTCACCTCGGCACGCGCCTGCTCCCGGTTTCCCGATTCCACCTCGCGCAGCGCTGCCACTGCCTGATACACTGCGGCACTCTCTTTGGCGTCGTTGTGCTGGGCTGAATCCATCGCCCGCCCGGTCAGTTCGTGCGCGTTCTTCAGCTTGCCGTACCAACCTTCCGTGTCCGCTTGCGTGGCCAGCAACAGGTTTTCCGTGCCCAGCTTGCCCATGGCGACTGAGGCCGACTGTGCCATCTGCGCAGCATCGCCCTTCAGAAACGCCAACAGGTAGGGTATCTGGAGCAGACCCTCGATCTCCAGCTTGCGTTCCTTCGCTTGCTTGTACACCGCATCCGCTTCCTCCAGCCGGTTGAGGGTCGTGTAGGCGAGGGCGAGGTTGAAATAGTTGACCGCACTGTTTGGTTCCAGGCGAAGCGCCTCGCGGTCCTCCTCCAATGCCTTTTCCCAGTTTCCAAGGTTTCCAGAAATACTTCCCAAGTTCGTGTAAGCCAAGAAGTCGCGCGGGTAGGTCTGCTGCCACAGTTCGTATGCCTGCGCCGCCTTCTCCAGTTCTCCCGTCGCCACAAGGTAATAGGTTGCCTCTATGTAGAACCGCTCCCGCTCGCTCACCTTCTCCCCCAGTTCATAAGCCTGGCGCGCATTCTCCGCCGCCCGCCCCACCTCGTTGAGGTTGCCGTAGATGACCGCAATGACCCGGTAGGCCATGGCGAAGTTCGGGTCGAGTGCCACCGCCCGTTTGAAAAAGGGCAGCGCGGCGGGGTCCCCTTTCGCAAGGAGCACCTTCCATCCCAGGCTGTAGGCTTTTAGCGCCTCCAGCGATGGCGTGGTCGCTTCCTCCACCGGCGTGGCGTATTTCTCGACCGAACTGAGCGACTCGCCCAGCTTGCTGCGCAAACCGACTGCCGCAGCATCCAGAGCCTTGAGCACCGCTTCCTTGCCCGCCGCCTGCTCCTGCGCTTCGGCCAGCACGTCGCCCGTGTTGCAGTTCACCGCCTTCAGGCCAATCACGTACTGGCTGCCCAGCCCCGCAATCGAACCCGTCAGCATCGCCTTGCTGCCGGTGCGCTGGCAGACCTCGCGTGTGACGTTCGCCGTTAGGCGGTCATCGGGTGAACGACCCATCAGCTTCAATGTTTCATTTACCCTGCGGTCCGGAACCAGTTCGAGAAAGGGTGATTGCTCAACCTGTACCGAGAGTCCCTGCTTCAGCGTGTCATCGAATACCGGATCACCCGTCTTGTTGTCGAAATCGGAAAGAACAACGGTATCCTTGTCGGTCAGGCGAGGCGTGTTCCGGCGCGAGCGGAAGTACAACGTTCCCCCGATGGCAACAGCGACCAGTAACACGGCAACGGGAACAAGAATTTTGCGGATCGGAGCGGGAATCGCCGGAGCCACCGACTTCGATCTCTCCACCGGAACCATCAGGCGGTAACCATGGCGGGGTAGAGTCTCGATGTAACGTGGGTTCTCGGCCGAATCGCCCAGCGCTTCCCGCAGACGCTTCACCGCTGTGTTCAGGCCGTTTTCGAAATCTACGAATGTGTCTGAGTGCCACAGGCGCTGGCGCAATTGCTCGCGGGTTACGACTTCGCCCGGATGCTCGACCAGTTCCGCCAGAATCTGGAAGGGTTGTTCGGGAAGCCTGGTCTTAATGCCGTTCTTGTGCAGTTCAGCGGCGCGCCGGTCCAGTTGGAAGGGCCCGAAGCGGACGGTATTGGTGGGCGGGGACATCGACAATCGCCGCAAGGTCCGTGGGTATGCAACTCGCCACGGATTATACTCCGGCGTTCCACAGGCGAGCAGTGATGCCATCCCAAGAATCTGATTGGAAGATACCGCGTTGGCAAGGTCAGTGCAGAGTCTGCAAGTCCTTGTTTTTGGATGCCTTAGTTAAGTCACCTCAAAGTCAGCTGATTTCCAGATGGTTTCCACGTGCATTCCCTCGCCATTACATTGCCAATCCTGACTTAGCGACCGATGATGCTCTGTGGCCCAGCAGCTAGAAATTGCGAAGCAAGGGATGGAATTCGCGGGAAAGGTATCGTTACTTCTTTTCAGATTACGCAGTTCAAAACCGAGCTTTCTTTCATGGAGGGCAACATGAAACTAAAAATATTGACGTGCCTTAGTGCGATAACCCTGTTGGCTGCGCTGGCGCTGCCCACAAAGTGCCTTGCGCAGGAACACAATCAAAAGCTCCCTCACTACACCGTGACCGACCTCGGCACACTCGGCGGGACGTACAGCGGCGCCAACGGCCTTAACAAGAGCGCTCAGGTGGACGGCACTTCGACGTTGCCAGGCGACGCGGTCGTACATGCGTTTCTTTGGCGCCATGGCAAGATGATCGACCTGGGCACGCTTGGAGGGCCAAACAGCACGGCCAACTGGCCGCTCAACAATTGGGGCGGAGTTCCAGGCAATTCCGACACCACCACTCCAGACCCAAATGGAGAAGACTATTGCAGCTTCGGCACCTACCTTATCTGTCGTTCGTTTGTTTGGTATGACGGCGTGATGATCACTCTGCCCACGCTCGGCGGCAATAACACTTACAGTGCTCAACTCAACAACCGGGGTCAAATGGCCGGGGCATCAGAGATAAACCGGCGTGACCCGTCGTGTCCACCTCCTCAAGTCCTCGCGGAGAGACCTGTGATCTGGGAACTAGGTCGAGTCCGCGAACTCTCTATTCTTCCCGGCGATTCGGTCGGAGCTGCTTTCGTAATCAATGATCGAGGTCAAGCTGCGGGGGTCTCTTCCCCCGATTGCTACACCAGCACCGGGCACGCGTTGCTTTGGGAACACGGAGCCGCGACCGATCTCGGTAATCTCGGAGGCCAGCATTGGAACCTTCCCCAAGCCATCAACAACCGGATGCAGGTGGTTGGCGGATCGGATTTGTACGGCGACAACGTTCAACATGCGTTTCTCTGGGAGAAGGGCGTGATGACCGACCTCGGTATTCTCCCCGGCTATCCCAACAGCATTGCCGAGGACATTACCGACAAGGGGCAGGTGGTTGGAGGGGCTTGCGACCAGCCGCTTCTCACCGGCAACTGCAGCACCTTCCTCTGGCAAGACGGCGTGATGACCGACCTTAACACGCTGATTCCGCCCGGATCGCCGTTGTTCCTGTGGTTCGCAACCGGAATCAATTCTCGCGGGCAGATCGCGGGCCAGGCGCTCGAAATCAGCAGCGGCGAAATGCACGCTTTTCTGGCGACGCCTGTTGAGGGCGAGAGCAGCGTGCCTGCCGCGTCCGCTGAGACGCGTGAGAGCCCGAAAGTCGTTCTCCCGGAAAATATTCGCAAGCAGCTTCAGCAGAAACTGCGCATCGGCGGGTTTCGTTCCCGTTAGGTGTCGGGCGGCTTTTCTTTTGCGCCACGCTGAAGCGGTTGCGCGGTAACTGTTGAGAACAGGCGATTGGGCCCATTGACCTTGTTGCGAGTGCGGCAGGTGCTCCAGCGGATTTGAAATACCTACCAGTGCTGCCAGCGCCTCCCAATGTCTAGGATGCGGGCGGCGTCGGCCCGCGCGGATGTCGGCGGCGCGGAAAGCGCTTGGGCAAATAATGAAGACCTACGCTGTCGAGGTAGCGCTCTTCACATGATCACCAGATTCCAACTGCCGAACTAAGGCTGGACGCCTGAATAGGAAGGAATGGCATCACGCGCCGCGTTCTTGTAAACGATACCCCCCTTCATCACAAATACGACGCGCCGAACGGCAGTGATGTCTTTCAGCGGATCTCCATCGAGCGCAATGATGTCCGCCTCCATGCCGGGAGCGATCGAGCCAATCTGATCGGCCATCCCCAGAGCTTCAGCCCCTAGCGAGTTAGCCGACACCAGGGCCGTCAACGACCAGAAATCGTCGAAGCGAAAAAATTCCTGGAAGGGCTGAAGTGACAAGAAGGTGTTTCCGGTCGGATGACGGGCAACCCTTCCCTAATCGCGTAAGGTAAGGTTTGCCGACAATACGCCCAGAGCCTACAAACCCAAGCCATCTCATAAAAACGTTCGCCCCGCGCATTGGCTCTCAGCGACAGAAGGAATCCCCCAGCCGAGGGCGCTGTGAAGTAAGATATTGCGAAACAAATCAACCGGACGGCGGGCCATGAACCCCGAACGCTGGCGGCAAATCGAGCAGCTTTACCATTCGGCCCTGGAGCGGGATCCGACGCAACGAGACAACTTCCTGGCCGCAAGCTGTCAAGATGATGCTGACTTACGCCGGGAAGTGGCATCGCTGCTGGCCCAGACGCAAGCTAGCGAGGCACCGGTCGATCAAACTGCGACTCTTGCGGGCGTCTTGTCGGCGACCCACACTCTCTTGAAGCCCGGTGAAGCTCTGGGGCCATACCAGATTCTCGGGTTGCTGGGAACAGGCGGGATGGGGGAAGTTTACTCAGCCACGGATACGCGCCTCGGTCGCAAGGTCGCGATTAAGGTTTCCCAGGAACGATTCAGCGGACGCTTCGAGCGCGAGGCGCGCGCGATATCGGCACTGAACCATCCCAATATCTGCACGCTCTACGACGTCGGGCCCAACTACCTAGTAACCGAGTTGGTGGAGGGCGAAACTTTGAGAAATCAGGCTTCTCGCTTACGAACCAGCTTGGAGGCGCAGCTGATATGGAGAATAGGGAACAACACGTCGTGGGACTCCAAGAGACAAAGGCGATGAACTGGGAAGCCAAGAGCCAAATGCAGAAGG
>Ga0116223_10003006_pt1 | contig 15447 bp, 14 predicted proteins | sample Sb_taG_3_FD_90092 | JGI IMG/M metagenome (GOLD analysis project Ga0116223, IMG submission 90092) | Peat soil microbial communities from Weissenstadt, Germany - Sb_50d_a_PC metaG | ecosystem: Environmental > Terrestrial > Soil > Wetlands > Peat | place: Germany: Weissenstadt | collected 2010-09-21 | reverse complement strand
GATCGAGAGGTCATTTGAAAAATAACCTCGGAAGCGTTTCAGCATGAAGTGTTGTCTTTCTCGAAGCGAAGCGGCAACGTCGTTGCGGCGCGTGACTGATCAACGGGCTCAATAGCGCCGCTACCTATAGCACGTTGCGGGGCAAGCTGCGCGTGTGCGGTTCGCATTACCGGTATCGGATTGACACTTGGAGCTAGCATGAACGTCAGCCAGTCACCCGCAGAAGTAGCGGGACCGGACAGCGGTGCGAGAGCGCGAGACCGAGAAGGCGTAGCAGCCGGTATGTACCGCTCTCGGTACGTCCGCCGCCCTGCAGGACCTGCCCTAGGCCATGATCGAGCGCCTATCGCACTGGTTTCAAAGCTTGGTAAGTAAGATTAGGTGAATTTGACAGCGCCCCACGGCAGAGAGGAGAGTCGGGTGTGAGGCCCTCTCTATGGCAAGCGATACACCGTCGATGCCAGACAACCGGCCGGCGGGCAAGATAGCGTGGCAGCATTTTGTGGCCAAGTACCAGCGCCCTTCGACCAGGTGCGCGCTCTGGCAACTGCTCGACACATTCGTGCCGTATGGGCTGCTCTCGGTTGTCATGTATCTCAGCCTGGAGGTGTCGTGGTGGCTCACGCTGCCATTGGCCGCATTGGCAGGGGCGCTGCTGCTACGCATCTTCATTATTTTCCATGACTGCGGACACGGTTCGTATTTCAAGTCGCGATGGGCCAATGACACGCTCGGCTTCATCGCCGGCGTACTGACCTTCACTCCCTACTATCATTGGCGCTGGGAGCACGCGAGCCACCACGGCAGCTCGGGCGATCTGAACAAGCGGGGCATGGGCGATGTCTGGATGATGACTGTGCAGGAATACCTCCATCATCTCAGTCCGCCGTGGCGTCTCCACAACCGATCGAAAGAGCCCCCCGCTCGGCGTTTCCGGCAGAAGTCCTTGTTTGTAGTCAACATCGGGAAACCTTCATTCCCGGTCGGAAAACAGGCGGAGGAACTGTGACGACGGGATGTTTATTGGACTTGCAGCTACGTTGAGACAGTGTTCTTCTATAGAAGATTGGCGGTACCGTGTTCAATTACGCATCTTGTTCTTAACTGGAGGATCCGCTCATGGCGCTTTGGAAGGAAACCGGTTCGAATCCGAGCCCGTCTGCGAGTGGCACCCCTGCCGCCAGCGGCACAAATACCGTAACTGAATTGCACGGCAAAAGCCTGGATCGGGCTTTGGAGCCCATGTCATCGGCGGACGCTGGCAAACGCTCTCCGGCTCGCGTGCCGGGCGTGGAAACCGTAATTGACGCCGAATTGGCCATCGAAGGCAAGATCGTCGGCGGTGGCGACGTCCGTATCGCCGGCCGCTTCAAAGGCGATGTGCAGGTCGATGGCAACTTTCGCATCGATGCGGGTGCAAGGCTCGAAGGTCAGGTGCGCGCGAGTGTGGTCGTAGTCGGCGGCGAGCTGCAGGGCAATGTGGATGCCGCCAAGCAGGTCGATGTGCTCTCCACGGGTGTCGTCGTCGGTGACGTCAAGGCTTCTTCGATCACGGTAGCGGCTGGCGCGCGCATGTGCGGCCACGTCGAATTCGGTTGGGACGACAAACACTCCGGGGTGGAGCACAAGGGGACGCCACGCTCAGTATGAACACCGGCTGCACAGGGTCGCCTGGCGCCACGCGCGCCTGTCCGCACTGCAAGGCGACGGTACTGGAGAGCGCGGCCATTTGCCCAGGTGTACTAGTCTCGACCGGATCTGACAGTTAGCCGGTTCTCCGGTTTTTTTTGTCAGTTCAAGTTCAGCGATTTATCCCGACAGGTATGTTTGCCGTGCTCGAACGTCGGCATCGGCGTTCGCCGACAGCACATTTTCCCTTGGTGCGTGCGTTCATAGTTGTACGAGTCGATCCACTCGTCAAGATCCGTCGGCAGCTCTTCCGTAGTTGCGTAAATTTTATTACGGGGAGCGACCTGATAGAACTCATTCAGGATGGTCTTATGGAAGCGCTCGCAGATCCCGTTCGTCTGCGGTGACTGGGCCTTGGTCTCCGGATTGATAAGAGCGTGCAATCAATGCGTTACAAGGGCGTCGTCGGTCTTCAAATGACGGCCCCGTGAGGCATTCGGAACTGATTCACACTTTCGAGACGCGTACCAATAGCTGCCCAATACTGTGATTGCACAACCCGTGTTGGCTCAAGGAACATACTAGATTGTCGATAGTACCTATATTTCACACGACCATTACATGATGCCAGTAGTTGAGTCACGACCAGGCACACGCGCGATCGATCGCAAGCTTTTCGCGGTCACCTGGCCGATGGTCGTGATTGCTGCTCTGATGCTGTCGCTTTGCATCGCCAGTCTGACCACCCTGTCATCTATACGCGCCTTTGTAAACGGCGAGGGGATGTGGTCCAAGGCGGAGCGGCAGGCGGTTGCTGAGCTGCGGCAATATGGTAGGAGCGGGAGGCAGGAGGACTATCGGCGCTTTGACGCCGAGATGGCCGTGCCTCTGGGGGATCGTGTCGCCCGGTTGGAGCTGCAAAGACGCAGCCCAGACTACGATCTCGCTGCGCGCGGATTTATCGCCGGTCGCAATCATCCGGATGACGTGCCAGGCATGATGCGGCTGTTCCGGCTGTTTCAACACACCGCGATCCTTGCTCGACCCATCGCCGCCTGGACCCGCGGTGATGAGTTGATTATGCAGTTGAGCCAGATCGGTCAGCAAATGCGTGCAACCGTGGATTCCGGTATCGCAGTGCCCGGCCGTGTGAACCAATTAATGATCTCCGCGGAACTCATACATCTTCATGTCGCACCGCTGGAGGATGAGTTCTCCACCTCGCTCGGTGGCACATCGCGTCTGGTGTCGGAATTGTTGTCAGTGTTTCTCGCGCTTTGCAGCGCGATTCTGGTCGGTATCGGAGCGACTATATCCCGCAACACGATCCGCCGCAGTGAGCGTATGGCCAGCGCGCTCCGTGAAACACAGGAGCTGGCGTATGTCGCGCAGGCGCGCTCCCACGTTACGCTGCAATCGATCGCGGATGGCGTGCTTTGCACGAATCAGGCGCGGGAGGTGACGTACATGAATCGTGCCGCAGAACAGCTCACGGGGTGGTCCGCGGCCGAAGCCGAGGGTCAGCCGCTGAAAGCAATACTGCAGATACTGCCGGAATCGAACTCTTTTACCGCAACCGTAGAGATCGAGCGGATACTAAGTGGAGAGCAGCGCACAGGAGCGGCCACGGGCTCGATGCTGCAGAGGCGCGACGGTACGACGACACCGATTCATGAGCACGCGGCTCCCATCCGCGATTCCCAGGGACAAGTAACGGGCATTGTCTTCGTGCTGCGCGACACTACTCAGGAGCGGGCGCTTGCAGCGCAGCTACAACACCAGGCTACGCACGACGCCCTGACCGGCCTGGCCAATCGACGCGAGTTTGAGCAGCAATTGCGGCTAGCGATCGAGGATCAAGAACGGACCGGCAGCGATTACGCACTACTGTACCTGGACCTGGATCAATTCAAGGTCATCAATGACACCTGCGGCCATGCTGCTGGCGACGAGTTGATCTGCCAGGTGTCGTGGGCGGTAAAGCAAAGGCTGGGTGCTGGTGACGTGCTGGCGCGCCTGGGCGGTGACGAGTTTGGTGTACTGCTCACGCGGTGCACGCAAGATGCGGCTCTTGACCGTGCTGAATCCATCCGACGGCACATCGCCGAGCTACGATTCATGGCGAAGGAAAAGATATTTGCAGTCAACGCCAGTATTGGCGTGCTGTCGCTGGCCGAGAGCTTACCGACGGTGGACGACGCACTGAGCGCCGCAGACCAAGCCTGCTACCTGGCGAAAGACAATGGACGCAATCGTGTCCAAATTTATCGTCCAGAGGATCAGGAGATGCGCGCCAGACACGGTGAAATGCAATGGGTTGAAAAGCTCAGTTCTGCGCTGGAGCTTAATCGGTTTGCGCTGTTCGCTCAGGAGATCCGCCCGCTGACGAGCATGGCCACGGTCCGTGGCAGCGTTCAGGCGCCGTGCTTTGAAATCCTGATACGTTTGATCGACGCCGAAGGTACATTGATTGCGCCTATGGCATTCATACCGGCGGGGGAGCGCTTCGGCCTGATGCCGAGAATTGATCGCTGGGTCATTGCAAAAGCGTGCAGGAATCTTGCGGAGATGCGCGCTCGCCACGGCGCGATGCCTACGTACATGATCAATCTGTCGGGTGCCTCTGTAACGGATTCTGGCATGGTGGATTTTGTTCGTGCGCAATTAGCGCAATACGGGCTGCCCCAGGATAGCATAGGCTTTGAAGTGACGGAAACTGCGGCAATCGCGAATCTGGCGCGCGCCTCAGAGATGATGAATCGGCTCAAGTCAATCGGCTGCCCCATGGCACTGGATGACTTTGGCAGTGGCATGTCGTCATTCGCCTATCTTCGGAATCTGCCGGTCGATTATTTAAAGATCGACGGTGAGTTCGTAAAGGACATGACCACCGACGCAATCGATTACGCGGTTGTTGAGGCCATTCACAACATCGGGCGAGTCATGGGGATCAAGACGGTGGCAGAAGCTGTGGAAGATGAGGCCATTCTTTCCGCTCTGATGCTTGTGGGGGTCGATTTTGCGCAGGGCTTTCACCTGAGTCGCCCTGTACCCATGCTCGAAAGCATGAGCCAGTCATCAGCCGGCGGGATTGTGCAGCCGGCCGGTTTGGAGACGATCCTAACCACCCGTTTACGACGAGAGGCCACATCTTAATGAATGACTCACGCACTCATCACAATGCTCGATAGAGCCTCGATCTTGGCAAGAAAAATACGCTTACCCCGATCTTTAGGCCCGAATGCGCCCTACTGTACTTCATTAATGTGACTATGTTCTTGAGCTCAAGGGTCGAGACAATTAGCACCTAATGTGAGCTGGTTGGTCAAACGCCGTTAGCCAAATAGCTTCCCAGCCGTTTCGGCTACTTTACGCCCCTGATAGCGAGCACCGGTAACCTCGCTTAACGTCATTTGACCCGCGTGACCGTAGTCTAAAGCGGCCGCCGGTTGGCTGACTATCGAGGTGGCTACCCGGTAATCCTCGTATTCGCGCGATTGTTCAGCGCCCGGAACGGCCTTGCGATCGCACTTCGGCAAGTAGCGGCAAAGAAGCTTAGGGCTGTAGTCCTTGCCGATGACGAGTGAGTTCGGCCGAGCTCCCCAGTAAAATCCGAAGCGCGTCGTCATTGCAAAGAAGGATCGGCTACGAGGTAATGTCTTGCCGAATAGAGGCAGCACGCGCAAAAAAAGTACGCGATCCCCTTAAAGGTACAAGTGACAGCAATGAAGGTACAGAATGACGGCGGCACACCACGCGGCCGTATAGTTCGCCGAAGGCACCGTCCGTTACTCGCCCAACAGGTGCAGCGCGATATACCGTTCGTGCGGCCCACGGCGGTGCTCGAAGAGATAGATTCCTTGCCAGGTACCCAAGGACAGCTGGCCGCCGATCACGGGAATCGAGAGGCTAACTTCCGTGAGGGCCGAGCGAATGTGCGCAGGCATATCGTCTAGACCCTCGTCATCGTGATCGTAGAGATTCGGAGCTTCCGGGACGATTCGCTCGAAGAAAGCCTCGAGATCCGAGCGCACTTCCGATGCCGCATTCTCTTGAATCAAGAGCGACGCCGACGTGTGCGTACAGAAGACGGTGAGTAATCCCGTGCTCACCGCCTGCTCTGCTGCCCATGAGCGGATGTTTCGAGTGATGTCGATCAACCCGCGGCCGGCCGTTCTGACCCTGAGAGTGTGAGTCGCCTGCTTCATGGCGCATATTATCCGATTGCTCGGCACACGCGGCTTCGACTTCCCGCTCGACCTGCCCGCGCCTCTTCAGCGCGGGTAACTGCACAGTGCGTAGGATCACTCCTACTCGATGGTCTCGTATGGAGAAAATATCTTTTCAACTGTTGCCATACGCCGACAGGATTGACGTAGCACGCGCGCAACGTCGCAGCGATTCGGAAGAATTTACGCATGAGTAATGGAGCTGCGGATTGGCTACTTTGGCGCAAGCGCAGGTCTGCTGCGCTACGATGAGAGCGGACTCGACACGCTGACTCCGAGCGTTATCTTTGCACGGTAGGCATTCCGATCTCGAGCTACCTCGCGGTCGAGGGCCGCCTCGGTACCGGCATCTCGAGCGACGAGAGCCACGCCAATTCGGTGGGCGTCGGAGTTTTCGGAGGCGCATACCTCAAGGGCTCATTGGCGCTGGCGCCCACATTTTCGCTTTACGGGGTCGCCGGCATTGCGTCCGAGAACCTGCATCGCAATTACGGTGACGGGAACTCGACCGACACCGGATCTTCACTCGGCATCGGCGGCGACGTGGTGCTGTCGCGGGCCTTGTTGCTGAATGTCGAGTGGACCCACTTGCCGGGAGGGAGCGAGAGCGGCTTCTCGTACGATTCAAACCTGTTTACGGCCGGAGTGAATTTTCCCTTCTGATAGTTTTGAGCGCCTAGCCGAGCGCCGGCGCGCGTTGCTCAACTCGCGGAAAGTAGCTCCTGGAGGAGCGAGGCCCATTCCTCCTCGAGCGGAAGCTTCTCGAAGCGGCGCCCGGCGCGGCGATACCAGTAGTCGGCATTCGACGCATCGCCCTCCTTGCGATGCAGATACGCGTGAACCGCCATCCCGTCTCTGGTTTCCAGGTCGTCGACTAACTCGTGAGCTCGCTGCCAATCGCCGCTAGCATCCCACCAGAGCGCTGCGAGACAGCTTGACATCCCTGCCGGCGGCTCATTCTTTGCCAGTGAGATCTTGAACTCGTCCGCTGTCATGGTTCCTTTCCCTTCGAGGACAACTCTGTCCGGACGCTGGCCGACACGACTGAGGCCGGATTGCCAGCTGCCGCTCTATGGTGGGCTCATGTCCTGCTAGCTCACCAGTATCCCTATGGCCCAGCAATGGCTCTCAGTGCACCCGCGCGCTAGTGGCGTCTGCTCAAGTGTCGATCGCCGCGTGGATCGTATTGGGTGCGCACCCGGATGCAGCTCTGGCCGAAAAACTACATGCGCGATCATTGGATTGCGCTCGAGGAATTCATCTTTTGATACGATGCCGCGGCACCAAAGGGGAAAAGTGCCGTCATGAAAGCAAAACGACAGCATTGGTCTCGGAAAGTTATCAACAATAATCCGCACCAATTTGCCCGAATCCATAAACCGCCCCTTTCTATGAGATTCGACATCAACACATCGCACGTCAAGTTGGCAATGGAATCCATTCACTGTCTCCCGGGACAGCCCCCATCCGCTGAGCTAGCCAGTCGCTCTTCGCCTGCTCAATTCGCTCTTTCCGGGTCGATACAAAGTTCCACCACAAATGGCGGGGACCGTCGAGGTTTTCCCCACCGATGACGACAAAGCGCGCGCCGTTTGGCGCCTCGACCATCGCTGAGGAGGTCGGCGCAAGTACAGCCATCGTGCCGGGCTCGATGTGCGCGCCGTCTACGGTAAGGCCGCTATGCACGCTGTATAGGGCTCGTTCGCCCAATTCGGGCCTTAGTTCCAAAGTACTTCCAGGGATTGCGCGAATGTCCAGAAATAATGTCTCCGTATAGGTACTGACTGGGGATCTCAGCCCAAAGTCTTGTCCAATCAATACGCGTATTGCAAATCCATCCTCCTCCCAAGTGGGAATATTCAATGAAGGTGTGTGAATAAAGGCCGGTTCCACTTCCTCGTCCTTCGCGGGAAGCGCAGCCCATAGCTGCAGACCATGGTTCGAGTGCACTCGCTCACGCAGGTCCTCGGGCCTGCGCTCTGAATGGACGACGCCTCGCCCGGCCGTCATCCAGTTGATCGCACCCGGCTCGATGCGTTGGACGTATCCCATGCTGTCGCGGTGAACCATGGCACCCTCGAACAAGTAGGTCACTGTCGCGAGTCCGATGTGAGGGTGCGGTCGAACGTCAAAGTTGTTCTCGGGCTTAACATCAATCGGTCCGAAGTGATCAAAAAACACAAACGGTCCGATACTGCGTTGCTCAAGCGCTGGCAGTACGCGACGCACCATCATGCCGCCTCCAAGATCATGCAATCGGGGCATCAGTACCTTGATTATTGGCATTTGCCGTTTCTCACGGTGTTATCGCTTGGGATGAGTTATCACGGCGCAAACAATTTGGTGATCTCGGTCGCCACTTCCGTTTTAAGCATAGCCATGGGACATTTCAGCGTCACATTCAAAAAAGTTCTCCTACTGGGCGCCGCTTAGGTTTCCCGCCAGCGCTTGCACGCTGACCCTTGTTCACCGAAGTCTCGACGCCCGCCGCGTGTCCGCACATTGGCGCGGTCTGCGAGGCCTCCTTATTAGGAAAGGTGTACGTGCATGCCCGTTGCAGCCTGTTCACATTGCGTGTGTCGATTGCATAGAGAGGACTGTAGCGGGTCCCATAGGTGTCATGATTGACATACGGCCAGTCGTCCCAGCCCACCGAGCTCGCGGCGCGAGACAAGGTTGGGTTTCAGGCACCAACCAGATATCCAAGCGCAATTGTGCTCACGAGGCCCTGAAGCGCGCGTCGACGCGCTGGTCTTCTGATGCTCTTGGCTATTCATCGCGTCTCTCCAGTTGCGCATGCTAATAAGTCTATAGTCGTGCTGGGGGTCCCGTATGGAAAACAGGCGGTTGCCGCCCGAGTCCAGCTCCTGGCGATCCACGCGCAGCAGGAACTTTGATTCAAACGGTCGATCCGGTCCGCACGACCCAACCTACTTCCCGTAAGCGTGCGCAATCTGTCCCACCAGAACCGCGAACGGCATAGCGAGCGCCCCGTAGACCGCACCAGCATCGGGCCGGCTGTTGTCTTTGAGGATCTCGACGGCCAACGTCGCATAATCCGACAGGATTACTTCAGCTTGCAGCATTCGAATCAATCCGGCTTCACGCTTGGTCTGGCTGAACGTGCCGCAGGCGTCTACCGGGACATAAGCGTCGTAGCCCCTTCCGACCGCCGTGATGGCCGGAAAGGCCGCGCAGACTTCCAGAGAGACGCCGGCAAAAATGAGTTCTTTTCGGCCCGTTGCTTCAATCGCGGCAGCGACCTTAGGGTCGTCCCAGGCATTTACTGTGCTCCGATCGATGATGTAGATCTCAGGGAGTGCGGTGCAGCAAAACATGGGTTTCGCGGCCAATATCCAACCTGCGCGTATTCGTGTCGCCGCTTCAATCTCGAGAGCAGCAGGAGCGCACCGACGACCAGATGCACGACGGCGAAGAAACCTGCGAGAGCCGCCGCCCCGATGTGCACGAAAGCCAACGGCTCAACCTCCTGTAATCTCCCTCGGCGCTCGTCAACCCCGCGATCTGGCCCCGCCGCCGCCCTGCCAGCCCTGTGACAAGCCACCCCCAATATCGCTACAGTCCTCAGCCTTCGGTTCAATACGGTTCAGTCGTTAGTCACGGCCCGCTCACTTGCTGTGCCGACAAGCCCGGCGTATTTGTCTGGCACGCCGCGTGTGTAACGAGGCGCCAGCGCCGGGCGACGCAAAGGATTTCAAGCATCCGCTTCATCACTCGCAGAGATGAGCACCGTGTCCATCACAAAAGTTCAACTGCCACGCGAGGTTCTCCAGCTACCATGCTGCCGATCAGCCCTGCATGCGCGACTCCATGCCGTTCAAAGGTTGCCATCACCTCGTCGAGCGCGTCTTGGGCACATGCGACCAACAGGCCGCCTGAGGTTTGCGGATCACACAACAGGGCCTTGTGCGTCCCTGTCAGGCGCGGTGCAAGATCCACGTCCGCGCCATAAGAGGTCCAGTTACGCGCTGACGCACCGGTGACAATACCGGCCTCGACCATCGCGAGCACGTTGTCCAGCAGCGGCACGGCGGCCATATTCACGCGCGCACCTACTCCTGAGCCACGGCACATTTCGAGCAGATGCCCGAGGAGGCCGAATCCAGTCACGTCGGTCATGGCGTGAACGCCGGGCAGTCTGGCGAGCTCCGGACCGGCGCGGTTGAGGCACGTGGTGATATCGATCAAAGCGCGGTAGTCGGGTGCTTCGAGTTGACCCTTCTTGAGCGCGGCCGATAGGATGCCGACGCCTAGCGGCTTGCCGAGCACCAGCGCATCCCCCGCGCACGCCTCGGAATTGCGTTTCACGTGAGCTGGATGGATGAGTCCGATGACAGCCAAGCCGTAGATAGGCTCCACCGAATCGATGCTGTGACCGCCGGCAATGGGAATGTCGGCCTGTGCGCAGACCGTCTCGCCGCCGCGCAGAATATCGCGGATAACATCGGATGGGAGCACGTCGATCGGCATGCCGACAATGGCGAGCGCGAGGATCGGCGTGCCACCCATGGCATAGACGTCCGACAAGGCGTTGGCGGCGGCGATGCGGCCAAAATCAAAGGGATCGTCGACGATCGGCATGAAGAAATCTGTGGTGGCGATGACCGCCTGGTCATCATTGAGCCGATAGACGGCTGCGTCATCCGCCGTTTCCGTGCCAACTAGCAACTGCGCGAACAACTTGGGCGCTGCCGGTCGCTTGAGCAGATCGGCCAGCACACGCGGCGCAATCTTGCAGCCGCAGCCGCCACCGTGCGACAACGAGGTCAGCCGAGGTGTGGATGGGTGCGCTGTTGTCATGATCTCATTCTGAGCGGGATTGCGCGAGAATCAATAGTACGCCGCCCCCCCGAGGAAATGTCATGCAGCGCCACGATTTCCTGGTAGGCCTGTCCGTGTCGGTCTCTGCAGCTGCGCTGCGCAGAGTCGCTGCCCGATCACGCAGCGCGTGGGCTGCCGAAGCGCCGCACGGCCCGGATTGGCGAACATTTGAGATCATCACATCCGTCGATGTTGCAAGCCCGGCCGGCCGCACGGGTCGAGCTCGTCACGATCCCTGGGTATGACGTCGTGCTGCTGCGTGTCGAATGGCCGGATCCCAAGTCGGTGAGCCGCATCACGCTGATCAATCGGGTGGCCACGCGCGACCGCCGGCCGGATCTGGACCGGTCAGCCGCCGCCAATGAGTCGCGCGAAGCGTTATCAGTAGTGCAGTCTTACTTGCGGCCGACGTCGTTGCTCCCGACGGATGGCATCGTCAAGCAGACGGCCGAGACGATCACACGCAACTGCCACGGCGAGATGGAGCAAGCGCGCGCGATCTACGAATGGGTCGTGGGCAATACGAATCGCGATCCGAAAACGCCGGGCTGCGGCATGGGCGATGTCGCGACGATGCTCAAGTCCGGCTACCTCGGTGGCAAATGCGCGGAAATAAATGCGCTGTTCGTGGCGCTCGCGCGTGCGGTGCGGATTCCCGCGCGCGACGCGTATGGCATACGTGTTGCCGACTCCCGCCTGGGCTTCAAGAGTCTAGGCAGGAGCGGCGATATCAGCAAAGCGCAGCATTGCCGTGCGGAGTTTTATGCGCCAGGACGCGGCTGGATTCCTGTTGATCCGGCCGACGTGCGCAAGGTCGTGCTGGAGGAAGTCCCCGGCGGGCTGCCGATGAATGATTCTAAGGTGCAGACTGCGCGCGCTGCGCTGTTCGGTAGCTGGGAAATGAACTGGGCGGCCTACAACCACGGTCACGTCGTCGCCTTGCCCGGCTCGAGCAAGGGCGCGATCCCGTTCCTGATGTATCCGAACGGCGAGACGGTCGAGGGGCGCCTCGATAGCCTTGATCCGACGACGTTTCGTTACGAGATCCACTCTCGCGAGCTCACGGCGTGAGGTGGCGGAAGGCAGCAGGAGTCGAACCTACCAGGAAGCGACTGGCGCCCCCTTCTGGGTTTGAAGCCCAGCCGCACCGCCGGGTGCGTTTGCCTTCCATGTGTCATCTCGATATGCGCCAGCCGCTGTCTCGACGCAAGACGTGCGAATCCTGGACGCGGCGCGTGTAACCGACGCGATCGAAGAACTCTAGGATCTGAATCGCACGCTTGCGCCCTAAACCGACGGCATCCCGATAGTGAGACGCGCTGACGGCACCGTGCTCCAGTGTGAGCGCGTTGACGAGCGCGGCAAGCTCGCCGATGCGCTCCGAGTCGTAAAAAAGATCGTGCACTACTTGGTACACGCGACCCTGCGTGACCTGCTTGCGCAATACTGCGCGCACGCGCTCTTCCGGCTCGTGCACGACCGCGGCCAGCTCGCGCACCCACGGCGGATCGAAGCGTCCCGTGGCAATCAGCGGCTGCAGTTTTCGCGCGAGCGCTTGGTCGTCGGCTGAAATCGTCACGGTGTGTTCCGGCAGATGCAACCACGGCCCGCTGCGGATCACAATGCGTTCGTGCACGAGCCCGTCGATCAAGGCACGCCAGAGAGGCTCGGATAAGGCGGGCAGAGCGATACGGCGCAGCCGTCCGACATCCGGGCCAGGCTCGTCAGGCATCTGCGCGTGAAAGTCGCGCAATGCCGTCACCGCGCGCTCGCGCAAATCCGACCAGGACGAGGTAAGGAGGACGAAGCGCTCATGACCGGAGTCAATCGTCACGGCGTCCGAGGGTAGCGGGATGCGCTCGGGCAGCAGGCCGGTCAATCGCACCAGATCGGGCATCTTCACGCCGTAAGGCGCACGTTGCAGCAACGGTGTGATCCCTTGTCCGGCGATCATTTCCTCAAGCGCGTCCAGATAGCGAATTCGCTCGCCCGATCGCCGCTTGCGCGCGGGCGCAAACGGATCGAGCACCACGCCGCCGCCCACGGTATGGATGGCCTGGGCATCGCGCACAATGAAACGGTCGCCCGGAATGGTGCAGATCGGTGTGTCGAAGACCAGTTGAATGCGCACCGATTCGCCGGCGGACACGCTTGCGGTTTCCAATAGGGCGACGTGGGCCACTCGGTGCGTCGTGCCCAAGTGCACGTGCACGGGCGACCAGGATTCGAGGCGCAGGCCGCAGCCGGGGAGTACATGAAGACGCACGTCCATGCGCGTCGTCGGCAAAAAAATGCGTGGCTCGGCGAGCCAGTCGCCGCGTGAGATCGCACTCTTGTCTACTCCGACCAGATTCAATGCGCAGCGTTGACCTGCGCTGCCGTGCTCGGAAGCGCGATTCTGCGTGTGAATGCTGCGCACGCGGACCGGCGTGCCCGCCGGCATCACCAGCACCGTGTCGCCGGTCTGCACCTGTCCCGAGAACACCGTTCCCGTTACCACTGTGCCGTGGCCGGTTAGCGTAAACACGCGATCCACCGCCAGGCGAAACAGGCGCTCGTCGCGGCGCCTCGGCAGGCGGACAGCAATGTCGTGCAGGTACCGGCGGAGCGATGCGATACCCGGATCATTCGGTACCGTGGCATTGAGCGCAAATATCGGCACTGCGCGCAATTTCGTGGACGCCAGGATGCGCGTGATCTGCTCTTGCACCGCCTGTAAGCGTTGCTCGTCGGCGCGATCCGCCTTGCTCAATGCCACGGCACCGTGCGATACGCCGAGTAGCTCGAGAATAGCCAGATGCTCGAGCGTCTGTGGCATCACGCCGTCGTCAGCCGCGACCACCAGCAGCGCGAAGTCGATCCCGCAAGCGCCCGCGACCATTGTGTGCACCAGCCGCTCGTGGCCGGGAACGTCGATATAGCCCAGCACGTCGCCGTTATCGAGCGGCGTGTAGGCGTAACCGAGCTCGATGGAGATGCCGCGCGTCCTTTCTTCCTGAAGGCGATCGGTATCGACGCCAGTCAGTGCGCGGACCAGCGTCGTCTTGCCGTGATCGATGTGCCCAGCGGTGCCGACGATCACGGCTGCCGCTCGCGCCACTGCGCAGCGAACGCGGCTTCATCGGGCTCCTCGAGGCAGCGCAGGTCGAGCCACAGCGTTTTCTCAGCAATTCGACCGATCACCGGCCGCGGCAGCGCTCGCCAGGCCGCATCGAGACGGTCGAGACTGCCGCGCTTTCCTTTGACCGCTCGCACGGCAAGACCGTAGCTGGGCAACCGATCGACCGGTAGCGCGCCGCTGCCAATCTGACTGGACACGGGCACGGCGGCCACTTCAAAAGCATCGCCGACTGCCTGCTGCACGATCGGCTGGAGACGGGCCGCTTGCGCCTGCATCGCCGCCGGGAGCCGCGTCAGCAGCCGTAACGTCGTCAGCCGTTGAGCGAGGAATTCGGGCGCGCGATACAGCGCCAACACGGCTCCCAGAGCCGCCAGAGTCAGCTTGTCGACCCGCAAGGCGCGCGCGAGCGGATTCTTCTTGAGCTTGGCGATCAGATCGCTGCGGCCCACGAGCAAGCCCGCCTGCGGTCCGCCGAGTAACTTATCGGCGCTGAAGGAGACGAGGTCGGCGCCCGCCGCAACCGTTTCGCGCACGGTCGGTTCCTTGGGCAAGTGCCAGCGTGACAGATCCAGCAACGAGCCGCTACCGAGATCGACGGCAATCGTAAGCCCGTGCGTGCGGCCCAGCGCGGCCAGCTCAGCGACCGTGACGCTCTGAGTGAAGCCGGAGATGAGGTAATTGCTGGCGTGCACCTTCATCAGCAGTGCGGTGCGCGTTCCGATGGCTAGGGCGTAATCGGCCAAATGGGTGCGATTAGTGGTGCCGACCTCCACGAGCTTCGCCCCAGCCTGCCGCATGATGTCGGGAATGCGGAACGAGCCCCCAATCTCGATCAACTCGCCGCGCGACACCACGACTTCGCGCCGGTCGGCCAGTGTCTTGAGCATCAGCAGTACGGCCGCAGCATTGTTGTTGACGACCGTCGCCGCTTCGGCTCCGGTCAGCTCGCACAGCAACTCGGCTACCAGGCTATCGCGATCGCCGCGCTTGCCCGAGCTCAGATCCAATTCCAGGTTCACCGGTGCGGTCATTGCCTGCACCACGGCGCGCACGGCTTCATCCGGCAGAAGCGCGCGACCGAGATTCGTGTGCAGCACCGTGCCGGTCAGATTGAACACCGGGCGCAGCCGCAGACGCGAGGCGTCGGCCAACGTCGCTGCCAAGGCGGTGGCGATCGCCTCCTCGGTCAACCGGGCCCGTTGCAGTGTGCCGGCCAGCGCAGCTTGGCGAAGCTCACCCAGGTGTGCGCGAAGAGTTGCTGTGACCTGCGTACGACCGTGTTGCACCAACAGCGGCGCGATCGCCGGGCCGTTCAGCAGGCGATCGAGCGATGGAATGTCCGCCGCATTAGCAGGCGGCAAGTCCGCGAGCGGTGTCTCCACACATCAGGCCTCAAGGATGGTGCCACAGCAGCGGGTTGCCGCTTCCGCGATGATAGCCGGCTTCGCTCAGCAGTAGATCGAGCGCGAGGCTGGCGAGGTCGTCCGCCACAGGCTCCACTCCCGTGTCTTTCTCCTGATAGAGGATCTTGCGATAAGTGTAGCAGTCGTCGCAACACTCGGCGCGGATGGCGTCGGAACCGCCTGCGATCGAATGGTAGCTGATGTTCTGAGTCGCCTGGCAGTG
>Ga0116223_10003001_pt1 | contig 15465 bp, 10 predicted proteins | sample Sb_taG_3_FD_90092 | JGI IMG/M metagenome (GOLD analysis project Ga0116223, IMG submission 90092) | Peat soil microbial communities from Weissenstadt, Germany - Sb_50d_a_PC metaG | ecosystem: Environmental > Terrestrial > Soil > Wetlands > Peat | place: Germany: Weissenstadt | collected 2010-09-21 | reverse complement strand
GATCCACCAGCACGAGGCTCGCCAGCCCGCTGCCGTTCGTGTCGAACATCATCGGCAGTTGCGCGCAGGTGGGGCAGGAAAAGCCGAAATACGTCACCGGCAGAATGTCATTGGCCGTGAGGGGGCCGTTCGGCCCTCCTGGAACCCACGGAGTAAAATGCGCATGGCCGTCATTCAGGAAGGCGGTGTGTGTCAGCACCGAGCCCAGGTCGTCCGCCGCAATTTGAGAGACCAGATCCAGCGTGCCGTCGCCATTCAGATCCAGCAGGACGTAGTGCCCGGGAGAGTTTGGACCTCCCTTGGCATCCGTGAAATCCATGGTGTAACCGCCGATCGCGTCGGGTGTGATATCGGTGAAATGGAAATCGCCGTCATTGCGGAGTATCTCAATGGAGCTGTGACTATAGCCTTCCCAATCCACCACGATATCCGGGCGGCCATCGCCATTCAGGTCAGCGACCAGGATTTGCGCGCAGCCCAGTCCATCGCCCTCGGTCTGAGCATTCGGAGTCGTATAGCCGATATCCGCGATGGCCGGCGGGATTACCGATCGGGAGCGCTCGACAAAGGTCCCATCCGGTTGGCTTTGGTAGAAACGAATACTTCTCGGCGAAACCGTCCCGCCTCCCGCCACCGCGGCGTAACTCCCGGTGATCAAGTCGGCGCGGCCGTCGCCGTCAAGATCACCAAGCCCGGCGCAACCAATGTTCTGAAGATCTGGAGCGGAGCTCCTGAATCCGAGCCAAGGTCCCCACGCAATATCTTGCGGCAGGCCGTCTGTATGCTCTACAAAGTTCCCTTTGCCGTCTCCCATGAGAAGAGTGACCCCGCCCCAGTAAAGCAATGCATCGGTCCCGAACCGATTGACCACGACATCGAGGTGTCCGTCTCCGTTGACGTCGCCCATGCCGCCCTGGTGGTTGAACGCTTGCGTATTCGGCGTGATCTGGCTGGTTGCATCCGTCCACTTGCCGTTTGGCTGGCTAAGCAGCAGAGTCTGGTGGAAACCCTGGTATTGGATCGGATAGTGGTTCACAACCGCGCCATCGAACCCGGTGGCGATCATCATCACATCGGGGCGCCCGTCTTCGTTGAAGTCTCCGATCAGCATCGTGTTCGGTCCGCCGGTAACAGGCACCGGGCCGTCGATCACTTGGGACGTGCCATTATAGAACGTACCGTCCCCTTTGTTCAGCCAAATCTCAATGGGGAGGTACGGCAGGCTGACGGAGTGAAATGGCGCCGTGATGATGTCCAGAAGCCCATCGCCGTTGAAATCGGCGAAGGCCCAAGGCCGGGGATTCGCGTATGCGAATTCCGAGTTGAACGGAGGTGGTGCCAACGGCGTCAAAACCGGTGTAGGAGTCGGAATCACAGAACGCACTTTGGGAACGTTATAGGTGATTTGGGGTGGCGTTGATGTGCTCTGCGCTAGTACGGCGCCCGCAAGCGCGAGACAAATTGCACTGGCTATAGCTGCGTTTTCCACGTCGCTACCTCCCAGAAGTTCCATCATTTCCAAAGTTGCCGGACACCGTTCTGTGTCTCGACGCTCACCGCTGTAGCGCGTGCCGCTCTTCCTCTTCCTCGGTGAACCCCCCGCCGCCGCCCGCATGCGCCGGGCCGCGGAATACCGCGTTGATGAACAGCAAATTCAACCCGTCCATATACGCGCGGTAATTCGGGTCTGCGGTGAAGCCGATCTCGTTGCCGCGCCCGTCGCGCTGCACGATCAGCAGGGGCTTGTACGCAAGCTGCTTGCGGAACTCCTCCCACGAATAGCCGCTGGCCATCACCTGGTCCGCCGCGGAAAAGACTACCGCGTTCACTCCGCGATCCTGCTTGATCGGCGTGAAGATGCTCGATCCGCTGACCATCGCGTGGACGCTCTCGGGAACGCCGACGGTGATCCAGTGCTCCTGGTCCACCTTGGCTTTGGCCAGAAATCCGTGGGCCGGCCACGGCGCCTGCGTTTCGGGCTGCGTGTCCTTTTCCAGATCTTCGTCGCTGGCGTAGAGCTTGCCGGGCACGCGGGCCGGAGGTTCGCCGCCGCCCGAGCCACCCCCGCTGCCGCCAGCCCCGCGCCCACCGCCGCCGCCCGCGCCGCCAGCCGCACTCGCGCCACCACGGCCTCCACCGCTCGGCCCCGGTTGATTCTCTTGCGAGACCGCCATCATTCCGTTGGCGGCCATGAAGGTCAGGGCATTGCCGATCCCGATCAGCGTCCCGCCAGCCTGCACCCACTCCCTCAGGCGCCGCGTTCCGTTGGTGCCGAGCGTTCCGGCGTAGCCTTCTCCGCCGCCGCCTTCTGGTAGAATGACTACCTGAAACTTGCTCAGGTCGGCGCCGCCCAATTGCTGGGTGCGGATCACCGTCACCGGGTAGCCGAACTGCCTCTCCAGCACGAATCGCACGGTTCCCGCGGAGCCCGCATTCGTCGGACGGTCCCAGGCCAGCAGAATCGCCGGATGCTTCATGTACATGACCCGGGCGCTGCCGAAATTGGGGCCCTCGTCCACCCATCCCGAGTTCGTCGCCACCACCTCGGCGCCAGAATTCGCGGCCAGTTTCTGCACCGCTTCGTGGATATTTTCGTGCGCCGCGCCCTCGTTCTCCTTCACGGCGTTCTCTTTCACCATCAGGATCAGGGTGCCGTCCGGGAACGTGCGCCCGTTCTGCGTGAACTTCTTGTCCGTGCTGCGGACCCGCAACCCTTCGTGCAGCGACGCCGTCAACATGCGCGCTGCGGCCGTGGTGCCCCACGGCACCAGGTAAGCGACCGTGGCCTTTCCGCCCTCCACCTTGCCGGCAGGCAGGTCGCCGGTCTTCACCATCGTAAAGCTGCCTTGCGACTTCGCGTTGGACGCCGTGCACTCCACGTTGAACTGCAGCGGCAGCGACCATGCGGTCACATCGTAAATCTCGCTCCGCAGCCGGCGCTTGCGGCGCGCCTCTTCGCCCTTGAGGAAGCTGTCGTCCATGGAGACCTGCGGGTCGAGGAGATCGCGCACCAGGCGCCTTTCCGGCTGGGCCAGCGGAATCACGTAAGACCCGGCGGGATACTGCTTGCCCCCGCTCGAAAACGCCGCGCCCGCGCGATTGACTTCCACGCCCTGGAACACCAGCAACTGCGCCAGCTTGTCCACCGCCGAAGTGTTCCCCTTGCGCGGCAGGATGTACTCCTGGATGCCGTCTTTCGCTCCATCCGAGCCTCCTTCATTGATGGCGCTCACCTGGTAGCGATAAAACATTTCGACCAGCTTCTCGCGGTTCTGCGCGGCGGCTTCGCAGCTCGCCACCGACGAGACAAAATGGCGGCGCACGGTTTCGCGGTAGGTGATGGTGGTGTCGTCGGAGCGCCGCACCACCAGCCCGCGCGTCGATCCGTTTTCGTAGGTCATCGCCAGGCCGCCGTAGTAGAACGGCCAGCTCGCGCCGTAGCCGGGATAGAAGGCGTCGTAGTTTTCGCGCGTGAAATAGCTGAAGCCGAACTGGTCGAAATACTTCGCGTTGTTCTTGCCGAACCAGTACAGGTCGTCGTGCTGCTCCTTGGTGAGGAAGGGGTTGTACGGGTCGGCCTCGGGGGTGAAGTAGTAAGTCGAGTCAGTGCCCATCTCGTGCAGGTCGATGAACACCATAGGGTACCATTCCTGCAGCACCTTGATGTGCGAGTAAGTCTCGGGCTGCGTGATGCCCAGCCAGTCGCGATTCAGGTCGAAGTAGTAATGATTGGTGCGGCCGCCCGCCCATCCTTCGGTGTGTTCGGCGGCCAGGGGGTTGGCGTCGGGCTCGAGGCCCTCATTGATCTCGAAATCGTGGATGAAGCGGTTGCGCCCGTCGGGATTCTGCAAGGGGCAGATCATCACCAGCGCGTTGGCCAGTATCTCGGCGGTCATCTTGTCGTTGTGCGAGGCCAGCAGGTGATACGCCGTCACCAGGGCGGCGTCGGGGGACGAGATCTCGTTGCCGTGGACCCCGTAGGCCAGCCACAGGATAGCGGGCATCCCCGCCATGAGCTTCTGCGCTTCGGCCTGCGGCGTCTTGCGCGGATCGTGCAGCTTCTGCATGGCCGCGCGGATCTCCGGCAGGCGGCGGATGTTGGCCTCAGACCCGATCACCGCGTAGACCAGTTCCCGGCCCTCCCAAGTCTTTCCGTACTCGAATACCTTCATGCGATTGGGCGCGGCGGCAGCCAGCGCCTGCAGGTAGCGCACGATGTTGGCATGGCTCGATATGCGGTCGCCGAAATCGTAGCCGAGGACCTTCTTGGGGGTGGGCACCGCGGCATCGTAGTTGGCGCCGGGCCAGAACTCAAACTTCGCCTGAGCGAACGCGGTCAGGGCGAATACCAGAAGCAGGCAAGTTTTTTTCATGATTTTTCCAGAATAGCTGATTGCAGGCCGCCGACAAGCAGCGGGCGGGTATGGGGGACCCTGGGGGACCCGGGGACCCGCGCGGACTACCGGGGAATGACGCTATACTGATATCGGAGATGTGGCGGCCTCGGATTGCCGTCCGATTGGAGCACCGCGAGATGGCACGCACAACTGGCGCCGCAGCAAAGACGTCGAATGTGGTTCCCGGACCTCGGGCGAGCACCGCCGCGCGAGAGCGCCGGGTTTCAACACCGAATCCAGACCTTTTCGTAATCAAGATTGGCGGGCGATTCGATAAGCCCCAGATCTCCCCGAAAGATCGGGCATCTGGGGTCCTTGCCAGGGTCGCAAAGGTGATGACCAAGCCAGGTGCAGACCGAGCGCGCGTGTTTCAGAGTACCGCGCGGAAGCCAGTGTATGCGTATTTCATTTATTCTAAAGACCCTACCAAGGTAGTTCGAGAAGACGCTTCAGGCCGGCAGACCGTCGGTCGATTCGCTAGCGGGCGCTTCCGTGCGATTAGCTCTGCCAGAGCGGTCTAGAGTGCGTTCGCGAACACCTCCAAGCCTTAAGACCCTCCTGAATACGAATGCGGCAGATGATAAGCCTATCGCTATCATCCTTGCCGGCCATAATGGATCCGGGAAATCGACTCTTTGGTACGACCGGCTGGCGGACGATTTGCAAATACCTCTCGTGAATGCCGATCGATTAACGCTTTCGTTGCTGCCGCCAGTCGGGGCCGACAAAAAGCTCACCCCGTGGGCCAGCCGCCTGAGAGACGAGGACGAAAGATGGCAGAAGCTCTCTCAAGACGGCGTCCAGCTATTCATGGGCTTAGCCATGGACCAAGGCATGTCTTTTGCCTTCGAGACCGTATTCTCGTATCTTGAAGCCCAACCTGACGGAACCTTCAAATCTAAGACTGACGTGATTCACAGTCTTCAGGAGCACGGATACTATGTAGTTCTGCTGTTTGTGGGGCTGGCAAGCGCCGAGTTATCCATCTTGCGAGTTTCAACCAGAAAAACACAAGGCGGGCACGATGTTCCCGAGGCCAAACTGCGGAGTCGATTCCCTCGCACACAGCAGGCCATAAGGATGGCTTCTGAAGTTGCAGACCTGACGTTGATGTTCGACAATAGTCGGAACCTGGACAGTGCGTTCACTCTTGTGAGAGCTCAACGCAAGAAAGAAATCCTGTACGACTGCAGAGACGTGAGTTTCAAGCAAGATCCCGACCTGGTCAAAATTGCTGGCATCTGGCTGGCGAAAGTTGCTCCACAATAGGTACCGCATACGCGGTGCTATCGGCCGCTTCTCCCAGATCAACGGCGGTCTGGGGACGCCGCGTTCCCGCCACTAGCCGGACGAGTGGCCGTTTCGGCGTTTAGGGACCGGCACCAGAGGGTCCGCCCTGGGGTCCGCCCCGCATGATAAATTGGATGCGCGAAGCCTATGCGTACACTACTGGTAGCGTTTCTGCTGGCGGCCTGCCCCGCCTTCTCCGCCGACCAGGATTTCAACGGCCGGTGGGACATCAAAACCACCTCGCCGCGTCCGCGAGCCTGGTGGCTGCAGTTGACCGGCGTCGGCACCCCGGATGCCGCCGGCAAATTCGTGAGCGCCTACAACGGCGACATGAACACCATCAATACCATCAGCGTGGAATCGGGCGAGCTGCATTTTGTCATCGTTCAACCCGGCCGGTCCGGAGGCGCCGCCCGGAAGATGATCTATCGCGCGCGCCTGGCGGGCGGCAAGCTGGAAGGCACCTTCGAAACCGAAGGCGCGACCGCTCCGCCCATCCAATGGACCGGCGTGCGCGCTCCCCAGATTGCCGACCGCGACGACGGCACCTGGAAAGAAGCCACTCCCATCGCGCTCTTCAACGGGAAAGATCTCTCCGGGTGGAAGCCGCTGGTACCCGACGCCGAGATGAAATGGAGCGTCCAGGACGGGATCCTGCGCAACGCCCCGCCCACCACCGACATCCTCTCCGAGAGGAAGTTCTGGAATTTTAAATTGCACGTGGATTTTCGGATCGTCGAACACTCGAACAGCGGTATCGGACTGCGCGGCCGCTACGAGATCCAGATCCTCGACGACTACGGGAAGCCGCCGAATTCGCATGGGGCCGGCGCGCTCTATGCTCGTTTCCCTCCGACAGTCAATGCCAGCAAACCGGCCGGCGAATGGCAAAGCTACGACATCCGGCTGGTGGGCAGGCAACTGACCGTGGTGCACAATGGGACCAAGGTGCTGGACAAGGTGGAGGTGGAAGGCCTCACCGCCATCGCCAACAATGCGGACGAAGCCGAGCCTGGCCCGTTCATCGTGCAGGGCGACCACAGCTATGTGGAGATCAAGAGCTTCGTAGTGACTCCGTTGGTGCATTAGCCCGGCTCCTTTGCGAGGTACCCATGAAACCAGCCGTCGCGCCGCTCCTGTGTCTGTGCCTGCTTCCCGCCGGCGGGTCCGCCAAAGACATCGTCATCCACGCCGGCCGCCTGATCGACGGCACCGGTAACTCACCCCGCACCCAGATCTCGATCCTCATCAAAGACGACAAGATCACCGGCGTGCAGCAGGGATTCGTGACTGTGCCTGGCGCGGAAGTGATCGATCTTTCCAAAGGCACCGTCCTGCCGGGCCTCATCGACACTCACAAGCACATGGCCTCCGGAGGGAGGCGCGGCCGCGGCGCCGTGGTGGAGCGCGGTGCGCGGACCGATCTCGACGCGGTGCTCGCCGCCACCCTTCCCGCGCGCCAGATTCTCGAGGAAGGCTTCACCGCGGTCCGCAGCGTCGGAGCGGCCGACGGAATCGATCTGGCCCTGAAACACGCCGTCGATTCGGGAGTGATCGGCGGCCCGCGCATGTGGGTTTCGCTCGAACCGCTCGGTCCCGTGGGCGGCCATGGCGATCCCACGAATGCCCTGGATCCCAATCTTCCGTTCGACCCGCTGCGGCTCGCGCGCTCGGTCGTCACTGGTCCCGTGGAGGTGGCTGCCGCGGTCCGCGACCACCACAAGCGCGGCGCCGACCTGATCAAGATCATGCCCAGCGGGGGAGTGCTCTCGACCGGCGACAATCCGCATCTGCAGCTCATGAGCAACGAGGAAATCAAGGCGGCCATCGACACCGCACATGCGCTCGGAATGAAAGTGGCGGCTCACGCTCAAGGCAAGGAAGCCATCGATAATTCGCTGCGGCTGGGCATTGACTCGATCGAGCATGGAACTTACGCCGATGAAGCGTCGTTCGCTCTTTTCAAGCAGCACGGCGCATACCTGGTGCCCACCATTGTCGTGGCGATGAATACCATGGACCGCGCCTCCGCCGGCGAGACATCCGCTGAAGTAGCTGCCAAAGTGACTGAGGCGGTGCAGTTCAAGGATAAGATGGTGGCCGGCGCATACAAGGCTGGAGTCAAGATCGCCTTTGGCACGGATGTTGGCCCGGGCATCGATCTACGGGAATTCGGCCTGCTCCACAAAGACGGCATGACCCCGATGGACATCATCCTCTCGGCGACTCGCTCGGCCGCCGATTTGATCGGCGTCCCCGATCAAATCGGCACCATCCGGGAAGGCCGCTATGCCGACATCGTCGCCACGGCGGGCGATCCACTGACTGACATCACCGAGTTGGAGAAGATTCAATTCGTCATGAAGGGCGGAGTAGTTTACAAGATGAACGGCAAGCGCTTGCCGCAGTAAGTCTTAGTCGGTCTTATACTTATAAGAATGGTTCGTCAGAAGAAATCGTGGGTGGACTCCGGTTCGGGCAGCTTGCCAAGTGAGTGATATAGGGCGAGTTCGAGAACGCGGTATGGGCGAAACCGTACGATTTTCTCATAGTGACTTTGGCCTTGTTGTATAGGCCTCCACGACGCCGTTGGAGAGCATCTTTTGAGCGCGGAAATAGTTCAGGATGAGTTCGCGACGATTGCGTAGCGAACGGGCGATCTTCTTCATGGGTTAGATGCGGGATCGCATGGTCTGGCGGCACCACTCGTCGAGGAACTTGCCGGCCCAGGCGGGCGAACTATATTCCCAGAGTTGCTGAAAGGCTTCCTTCAGAAGGTAGGCGCGGACGGTCTTGAGATTGTAGCGAAGGAGATCGCGCAACCGGAAGTGCTGGTCGGTGCCTAAGGTCTCCGCTGCGACGGAGCAGCAGCCAGCGGGATTTCCTGAGAATCGGGGCGCGGCCCTCACGTCTCATGCGGCTGGTTTCCTCGGCACGGACGTTGTCCAGTGCCTTGTTCATATTGGCGACGATGTGAAAGCGGTCGAGGATATGCAGCGCCTCGGAGCAGTTTTCGCGGATCAGCTTCAGATAGGGTTCCCACATGTCGGAACAGACGAATACGATTTTGGAAATTACGTCCTTGCCCATAGCGGCGAAGAATCCTTGGAAGGATTCGATGGTTCGCTCTTTGCCTACCCAGAGAAGGCGGGTAACTCTCAGATCGATCTGGTAGACCAGGGTGAGGTATTTGTGCCCTTTGGAATACTGAAGTTCATCGACGCCGATAGCGTCGATCTGGTTCGAGCGTTCGGTGTTCCAGACCCCAGGTGACGACATGTTCAACCGGGTCGAAGACCTTGTCCCAGGAGGTGCGAAAGGCCTCCGCCGTCTCTTTCCATGACAGCCGCCTCGCGCAACGGGCTAGGAAGAGCATGTTGGCTTTGGTCAGGGTGCATTTGCCGTCGCCCCAGGGAACCTCTTCGACAGCCACAACGCCGCAACGGCGACAGTCGACGCGCCGCATGGTGTACAGAAGGAAGACGAGAAACCCCCACAGGGGAATGAACTCAAAGCGCCGTTCGGCGAGTTGGTCGTAACCGGGCGCCGGCAAATGGCAGCGCGAGCAGACTGCGGTCGAACCCCTTGCGCGGCCGCACGGCTACTTCGATGCTCTTCTTGTCGGCACTGAAATGGGCGTGCTGGTGGACAAAACCCCGGAAACGGTGGCAGCGGTTTAGAATCGTAATCAGTTCCATGGCGCTGGAGCGAGTGGCGGCGAATTTCTACCATAAACCGGCCACGGACGGTGGCTCGCCTCCCGTCTCGATAACCTGTGGCCCTGAATCGGGGAGATCGTCTAGGATTTCAACGACAGGTTCCGAGAGGAAGCAGGTTGACCACGCCGGGTGCCGCGGAGCCGGTAAACGCTGGTCGACCAGGAGGGAGCAATCTCTGCAACGCCGCTCTGGCCAGTCTCAGCATAGGCGACTACACGTCCCAATGCACTCCAAGTGGGCGACTCGACGGCATGCAGTCGCGGCAGCGCTAGCCCCGCGACTCAAGGGCTTGAATATAACGACTGATCTGATGCAGGTGGGAAAGGTCGTGACCGGCCAGCAATTGCAGCATCACGGCCAAGGACTCCGCGCCACGCTCCTTGTGCTGCCCGCTGCGTTGCAAGTCCTCTGGTGACATTCGTCTCCACACAGACAAATTGAGTACGCGCAGCGTCCGAAATATTTCGACAAGTTCGGACGGCTCGCGTTCATTGTGGCGCAGGGAGGCTACCCAAGCATCCTGCCTGAAGCCCAGAATAGCCGGCTCGTCCTCGCAAAGGATCAACCTGAGGCGATATCCATAAACCCATTCGCTATCGGTGAGATGGCCGATGATTTGGTTCGGAGTCCATTTCCCTTGAATTGCTCGCCCGCGCAGGACTTCCGCCGGATGTCCGGCCACAATATCGGCCAGGGTGGATGCCGTCTGCCCTAACATCTCGATCGGATCCCGGCCAGCCAACAGGTTGAACAGCTTTTCGCGGTAGGTCCATGGGGCCGACACCTCTAGTCCCGGTTGCGCCGGCGTCATAATCAACTCCTTCCTTTGCAACTTCTCGAAGTCTCGAATCTACAAAGACGTATAGTATCCAATGACAAGAATGCCTCCTATCCGCCGAACCGCGCTATCCGAATCTTGCGGTCAAATGAGCGTGAGCTGAAACTGCGCGGCCCACAACCGTTTGCTCGACGGTTCGTTCCCAACGTCAGCCAACTTGCCGGGAAACGCCCGACGATGAAATGTGGCCGCCGAGGGATTGATCCTTCCTGACGGCGTAGCGTTTACCGGGGAGGTCAAACTCGTTCGAAAAGGCAACTGGCGACGGAAAAAAGGCCGACGCCCCACCATCCGGCAGCGGGTTCGCTGGCTGCGCGGGCCGAGCTTCCCGGCACCATTCGACCGTATCAGTGACGCACAGATTCCTCGGACGAGGCTTTTTCCAGGGCGAAGCCTTCAACTTTCCAGCCTTCCGCGCCGCCGATCATTTTCTTCACTTTCCGGCCCAGGCGCGCCAGACGAGCTGCAGCGCGGTCGGCTCCGTTGCAATGCGGCCCGCTGCAATAGACAACGAATAGCGTATCCAGGGGATAGGCGGCGAGATTGCGTTCATTGATTCGGCCGTGCGGGAGATGGAGCGAGCCCGGAAGATGCCCGCCCTCGAAAGCTTGCGGGCTGCGAACATCCAGCAGCACAAACCCGGGCGCGCCCGAAGCCAACGCCGCGTGAACGTCCCAGCAGTCGGTTTCGAGAGACAGGAGCTTCTCAAAGTGATCGAGGGCCGTTTGCGGATCGGCGGCGATCTCATTGTGTATGTTCATAAACCACTGTTGCCCGATTCAAAAACTTTGTCGATAGGCAGAAACGCCAATATGCGCTAAAATCCTGCCATGCGCTCCTGCGACCATCGCCGCGTGGCTACTCTGCTTTACGACGGCCTCAGCATCTTCGAGTTCGGGATCGTGGTGGAGATTTTCGGCTTGCCGAGGCCGGAGCTGGAGGTCGATTGGTACAAGTTTGCGACCTGCTCGCACCAGCGCGGCCCGCTCCGCACGACCGGCGGCGTTCATGTCGAGGCACGTCGTGGATTGCGGACCTTGCAACAGGCCGGAACCATCGTTATTTCGGGCTGGAAGACCAGCGAACCTCCTCCGGGATCTCTCCTTAAAGCACTGCGTTCGGCGCACGCTCGCGGCGCACGTCTGGTCTCCATTTGTTCCGGAGCCTTCGTTCTTGCGGCCACCGGCCTGCTCGATGGCAAGCGCGCCACCACCCACTGGCGTTACGCGGAAGAGTTGGCCTCCCGGTTTCCGAAGATTCGCGTCGACCCCGGCGTTCTGTACGTGGATGAAGGCAGCATTCTGACTTCGGCGGGCAGCGCCGCGGGCATAGACCTTTGCCTGCACATCGTCCGGTGCGATTATGGCGCCGAAATCGCCAACCGCGTGGCCCGCCGGCTGGTCATGCCGCCGCACCGCGACGGCGGTCAAGCGCAATACGTCCAAAACCCCGTCGACAGCCGGGCGGCCGGAGGGCTCGCGCCGCTCTTGCCATGGGCGCAATCGCATTTGGGCCAGGCTCTGCGCGTGGAGGATCTGGCCCGCCACGCGGCGATGTCGCCGCGCACTTTCGCGCGCCAGTTCCGCCAGCAGACCGGAACCACGCCTCACCAATGGCTCACCCACCAGCGTCTCCTGGCCGCGCAGATGCGGCTCGAAAAGACCGACGACGGGATCGATGCGATTGCCGAAGCGGTGGGGCTACAGACGGCGGCGACGCTGCGGCAGCACTTCAGCCGGACGCTGGACACGACACCTACCGCCTATCGCCGCCGGTTCTCCACCACGTAGGGTGCTGCACCGGTTTCGGGATTTCGCGGTTCAGTCGCGGAATCCGCTGACGGTCGCGGCCCTGATACGGGTGCCCGGCGGGGATTGCCGATGCCGCATGGCTCGAGATGCGCAAAAAAGACCTTGCTTCGCAAGCGACAGACGAAACCGTCTGTCCCACAATTGCACACCGGCATGCGTTGTGGGTCAGTCCTTTTGGCCTGCCAAGTACCGCTCCCGTTTGTGTTTCCTCCGCACACCAGCCATAATGGTGACTCGGAGGTTAAGGATGCGGTTCCTCTCCATACTGTTGGCAGCCTCGCTGGCCTTGCCCCTGCCGTCACCGGCGCAGGCGCCCGTCCTGAAACTCAATCTGGTCATCGTCGAGGGCGAAGGCGCGATCAACAATATCAAGCAGCGCACCGCGCGCGAGCCCATCGTGCAGGTGGAAGACGAAAACCACCGGCCAGTGGCTGGAGCGGCCGTGGTGTTCGCCCTGCCTTCCCAGGGCGCCGGCGGTTCATTCGGAACCAGCGGCCAGACCCTGACCACCGTCACCGATGCCCAGGGACGCGCCGTCGGGCGCGGATTCCGCCCCAACAATGCCCAGGGACGGTTTCAAATCCACGTGACCGCCTCGAAAGACGGGCAGACTGCTAATGCCGACATCACCATGTCCAACATGCTGGCCGCCGGCACCAGCGCCGCGGGCAGTTCCACCAAGCTCATTATTGTCATCGCAGCAGTCGCCGCCGCCGCGCTGGCCGGCGGTCTGGTGTATGCCACTCGAAGCAGCGGAAGCAGTTCCACCACCGCGACCATTACCACCACCACAACCGTCACACCGGGCACTGGCACGGTGGGTCCGCCGAGGTAACGCTCATGCTAAATCGCATTTGGCTCACTCTCGTTTGTGTATGCGTGGCAGCGTCGCTGCTGCCTGCCCAGCCGGGCGCGGTAGCCGGTCCCTCGTCGGGATTCGTCTTCGATGGCGCCGCCCAAAGTCTGCGGCCAGTTCTGGGAGTTCCGGGCGCTTCGATCCTCGGCGATCCCTTGAGTTTCGGCTTCGCACTCACTTCGGCCTCAGTCGCCCCAGCCCAGGATTTGGCCGTCGTCTCGGCTGCCGATGGCAGTTTGCACATCTTCCGTCTGGCTTCCGGCGCTTCCACCGAGCGTACCGTAGACGGCCTTTCCATCGTGCCCGAGCGCGTGGTCTTCAGCCCCTCCGGGACGTCTGCCGCGCTGTATGCCGCGGGCAAGGCGCAGATCCTTACCGGCCTGCCCGATTCACCCGCTCTGGCGGGCACGCTGGATCTCGGCGGCGCGCCCTCGGCCTTCGCCCTCAGCGATGACGGCGCATATCTCCTGTATGCCCTGGGCGGCTCCATTCAGTTGCTCGGCGCCGGCAGCAATCGCCTGTTGATGAGTGCCGGGGATGGCGCCCTGGCAGCCTTCGCGCCGGCCAACCACGATGCCGCCGTTCTGGATCCCGCGGGTGCGGGCGCAGTGCTCTTCCGCGACCTCGCCGGGGCGTCCGTGCAGAGTGTCCTGTCTCCCCCGGACGATGGCCTCGCGTCGCCGGTTGGCCTGGCGTTCTCCACCGACGGAAGCAAGCTGATCCTGGCCAGCGCCTCCGCTCAATCGGTAACGGCATTCGATCTGCAAGCCGGCGGCCGCACCTCGTTTGCCTGCAACTGCACCCCGACGGCCCTCGTCTCCATGGGCCGCCTGCTGCGTCTCAACGAGCTCGACACGGCTCCGCTTTGGCTCTTCGATTACGGAGCGGACGTGCCGCGAATCGTGTTTGTCCCGGCCCTGGCAGCGCCAGCGGCCAACTGACCGCAGGTGCGCGACACAAAAGTGGAGACCTTCCGAAATCCCAGGAAAAGGGACACAGTCTGAGCGTAATTTATGCTTCAAACAAACCTGGCCGCATTCCAGTGACTCGATCAGGCCGCAACCCGGCATCGGGCTCAAACACAGGCCGCCGAATTCGCCCGGAAAAACCTCAGGGAAATCTGGCTTATCCGCGTTCATGAACGCGGATAAAACTAACCGTACTGTGATCCGCCGCCGGTTTGATTCGCGTCGCGAAAATCGCCACTTTTGTGTCGCGCACCCACTGACCGCAATGCCGCTGAAGCACTATGGGGCAGGCTCCAGCCCAATGCCACTTGGTTTGTTCCCGCTATTTGTGCAAACGGGATGACAACGCTGTATGGGCCTTCGGTCGGGCAGCCAATCCTGGCTGCAGACCCGCTTTCAAGCGGGTCTAGCCGTCTAGCCGGCTGAAAGCCGGCTGAAAGCCGGCTGCGGGCACGATTGCCCGCGTTCGGGCCCCCCCCGGCCACTTCATTTCCGTATTGTTCCAAGTGGCATGGCTTTAGCCCCGCCGCGGACCTACACAAACGTGCGGGTTGTCGCCGGCGGGCAGAGCCTTTACAATCGCTTCGCAGGGAGCAACCCGGCGAAACGATGGCCGGCGGATTCGGACCGGCGGCGCCACGGATCGCAGCGCGGCTCTAGAGAGGACTGCCATGAGAGGGTGTCCCATGTTTGGGGTCCTGGGGCTGTTGTTGTCCTTGCCGGCTCCACGGGCTTTCGCGCAGCAGACGCCGCGCCTTCAAATCAAGTCGTTCTCCGTCGGGCCCGACCAGGCCCTGTCGTATCCCAACTCCCAATTTCCTACTCTGCCCGACGAGCACACCAGCTTCCTTGCCGCCCCCGTCATCCACCGGCCCATACCTGGTCTTCGGGGCCAGCAACACCGGCGCCGGTACCACCTGGGGCGCGGTAGTCCTCGAGACCACCGACTTCGTGAATTTCACCCTCCCCGCGTCCTACAGCCGCCCAGTGCTGATTTCGCCGGTGCTGTTCGGGAACTGCAATCCCACCTACGAGACCACATTTGACCAGGGCTACGCGGCCCCGGGATCCGTCGTCCAGGATCCGACCCTGCCTCCGGGAAACCTGATCATGCTCTATGAGGCGGAGAAGCACTGTCCCGGAGGGGCGTACCAATTCCCTTTCTACGGCACCGTCGGCTTTGCCAGGTCATCGGACAATGGGAAGACCTGGCCTGCCCCGGTGGCCGGAGAGTCAGGCGGACCAAGCCGTCATCCGGTTCTACAGAGTTCCGACCCGCAGCCCACAGGCCCGCATACGTACCTGGGCGACGCGATTCCCAGCGGCTTCGTAGACCAGAACGCCAATAACGAATACTACCTCTACATCAGCTATATGCACTTTTTCGTCAGCGCGCCTGGCGACTTCAGCCCTCAGATTGGGGTCGCGCGCGCCAAACTCGGCGCCGACCCGCTCAATTTCCAGAAGTGGTACAACGGAGCCTTCAGCCAGCCCGGCATCGGCGGTTTGGAATCGGAAGTCCTGCCCTCCGCGTGCGACGGAAGATCGCAGTACCATTCCGAGATCAGTTACAACGACGACCTGGG
>Ga0116223_10002983_pt1 | contig 15527 bp, 13 predicted proteins | sample Sb_taG_3_FD_90092 | JGI IMG/M metagenome (GOLD analysis project Ga0116223, IMG submission 90092) | Peat soil microbial communities from Weissenstadt, Germany - Sb_50d_a_PC metaG | ecosystem: Environmental > Terrestrial > Soil > Wetlands > Peat | place: Germany: Weissenstadt | collected 2010-09-21 | reverse complement strand
CTCCGCGCGGTCGTAGGATACGGCGATGCCGCCATCCTGCCCCGGCCAGATGCGGCTGGGGTTTTTGGGATCCACCCACACCGTGTGATAGTCGCCGTGGGTGGTCGCCGAAATCAGCCGCCACGTCCGCCCGCCGTCGATCGAAGTCGAAAGCCGCATTCCGATCGAGTACAGCCGGTTCTCGTCGGTGGGGTCGATGGTCAGGTGGCTGTAGTAGAGGCCCCGGCCCACGATCACGGGATTTTTGGTCATCATGCGGAAGTGCTCGCCGCGGTCGTCGGAGCGATACAGAGTGCCGTCGTTGGATTCGCCGATGGCATAGACGACGTTCGAATTGCTGGGCGCCACGCGCACGCCGATGCGCCCCCAGTTCTTGGAGAGACCGTTCGAGAGCTGCTGCCAGGTGCGGCCGCCATCGGTCGAACGGAACACGCCGGTCTTCTCGCTGCCCGACGTGAAGCGCCAGGGCTTGCGGTCGAAGCGCCACATGGTGGCGTAGAGGATGTTGGGATTGTTGACGTCGAGATCCATGTCGGCGCACCCGTGCTCGGCGTCCACGTACAGCGTCTTCTTCCAGGTCTCGCCGCCGTCGGTGGTCATGAAGACGCCGCGTTCCTCGTTGGGGCCGGTGTTGTGGCCCAGCGCGCAGACGTGGACGACGCTCGAATTCAGCGGGTCGACGACCACGCGCGAGATGTGGTGCGTATCCTTGAGGCCCAAGTTGCGCCACGTCCTGCCACCGTCCAGAGTTTTGTAGACGCCGTCGCCGAACGAGACGCTGTTGCGCGCGTTGGCCTCGCCGGTGCCCACCCATACCACGTCCGGATTGTGCGGATCGACGGCGATGTTGCCGATCGAGATGGTGGCTTGGTGGTCGAAGATGGGGGTCCAGGTGGTGCCGCCGTTGGTGGTCTTGAAAAGCCCGCCCGAAGCCGTCGCCACGTAGACCAGCGCGGAATTGCCGGGAATCCCCTGGACATCGGTGATGCGCCCGCCCATGGAAGCGGGCCCGATGCTGCGGAATTCGAGGCGTTCAAAGAGGGCGGAGTTGAGATCGGCCGAGGAGGCGGAGAGTGCAGCGATGAAGAGAGACAGCGCGATTCGGCGGAGCATCTGAGAAATGTACCACGGTTTTAGCGTGGGGCAGCTTGGCGATCCAGACATATATTGGATCTAAATCACTTCCGCGTTTCTGTTACGAATTCCTAAATCTGCAACGCCTCGCCGAATCGGCATTTTCCAGACTAGCGTCTTACTGAAAAGGGTCCAGCCGGCCGGAAGGCCGGCTTGCGGGCAGAATTGCCCGGCCCACAGGTCAGACCGCCAGGTTCTATATTCATAACTGAATGCCCAAATACGATGCCATCATCATCGGCGGCGGCCACAACGGCCTGGTCACCGCCGCCTATCTCGCACGCGCCGGCCGCAAGGTGCTCGTGCTGGAGCGCCGCGAGCTGCTGGGCGGCTGCGCGGTCTCCGAACCAATCTGGCCGGGCTATCGCGTCTCGACCGGCGCTTACCTGACGAGCCTCATGCAGGAGCGCATCGTGCGCGAGCTGGAGCTGGAACGCTTCGGCTACCAGGTGGATGCCAAGGATCCCGCCTTCTTTTCAGCCTTTCCCGACGGGCGCCATTTCTTCATGTGGCAAGACCGCGCCAAGACCTTGGCCGAGATCGCCAAATTCTCGCGGCACGATGCAGAAGTCTATCCCGCGTATGAAGACCAGCTCGAACGCCTTTCCCAGGTAGTGGAAGGGCTGCTGCTCACCACGCCTCCGCGCTTCCCGCCGGCTCGGCTCGGAGACTTCATCGACTATCTGAAGCTCGCCGGCCGCATGCGGGGACTCGGCGCCAAAGAGATGGTCGCGCTGGTCAAGATCTTCACCCAGAGCGCGGCGGAGTTCCTGGACGAGTGGTTCGAATCCGATCAGGTGAAGGTCACGCTGGCCACCGACGGCGTGATCGGCGCCAACGGCGGGCCGCGATCGCCGGGAACGGCGTACATTCTGCTCCATCATTGCATGGGCGGCGTGGCCGGACATCGCGGATTGTGGGGCTTCGTCCGCGGAGGGATGGGGGCGGTCCCGGAAGCCATCGCGGCCTCGGCGCGCGCGTTCGGCGCGATGATTCGCACGGAGGCGCCGGTGGCCAGGGTGCTGGTGCGCAGCGGCCGCGCTTGGGCCGTGGCGCTGGAGGACGGCGAAGAAATCGAAGGCGGCGCGATCGCCTCGAACCTCGATCCCAAGATCACCTTCCTGCGGCTCCTGGAAGAGCGCCACCTCGATCCGGAATTCGTCGCGGCGATCCGCCATTTCCGCATCGAAGGCACAAGCTCGAAGATCAACCTGGCGCTCTCCGGCCTGCCGGATTTCACTGCTTATCCGGGAGCACTCGGACCGCATCACCGCGCCACTATGCACATCTGCCCCGATATCGAGTACATCGAGCGCGCCTGGGACGACGCCAAGTACGGCCGTCCATCCGAGCGGCCGCTGCTCGAGCTCACGGTGCCCACCATGTACGACCCGTCGCTGGCCCCGCCCGGCAGGCACATCATGGGCATCTTCCTGCAATACGCGCCCTACACGCTGCGCGATGGCACGTGGGACGAGTTGCGCGAGCCGTTCGGCGACCGCGTGATCTCGCTGATCGAGGAGTATGCGCCCAACATCCGGCGGATCGTCGAACATCGGCAGGTGCTGACGCCGCTCGATCTGGAGCGGCGGTTCGGCATCACCGGCGGCAACATCTTCCATGGGGAAATGAGCCTGGATCAGATGTTCGTGATGCGTCCGGTAGCGGGATGGGCGCGGTATCGAACACCGGTCGAGGGGTTGTACCTGTGCGGGTCGGGGGCGCACCCGGGCGGCGGCGTAATGGGCGCGCCGGGGTATAACTGTGCGCGGGAAATGCTGAAAGCGAGGTAAGCCCATTCGGACTGCCAAGTCTGATTTCCTGCTATGATGAACGGCAGGTGCGCCATGGTCGGTGAATCGCTGGGGCACTACCGCATTCTGGAAAAGATCGGCGCCGGTGGCATGGGTGTTGTCTACCGGGCGCGGGACGAGCGGCTGGAGCGCGACGTTGCGATCAAGGTGTTGCCCGCGGGACTCCTGAGCGACCAGGATGCCCGCAAGCGGTTCCGCAAGGAAGCTCTGGCGCTGGCGCACTTGAACCATCCGAATATCGCCACCATACACGATTTCGATACGGATGGCGCGGTAGACTTCCTGGTTCTGGAGCACGTTCCCGGGGCCACTCTCGACCGGAAGATCGCCGGCGGTCCGCTGACGGAGATCGAGGCTGCGAACCTCGGCTTGCAACTGGCCCTGGGCCTGGCGGCGGCACACGAACACGGCGTGGTGCATAGGGATCTTAAGCCGGGCAACTTGCGCGTGACTCCCGATGGCCGGCTGAAGATTCTGGACTTCGGCCTGGCCATCCTGCGGCAGGCGGATGCCAGCACCGTCACCATGGGACATAGCCGGGAGGTCGCCGGCACGCTGCCGTACATGGCGCCGGAGCAGTTGCGCGGCCAGCCCGCCGATGCGCGCAGCGACATCTATTCGGCCGGGGCGGTGCTCTATGAAGTGTGCGCCGGCCGGCGTGTGTTTCCGCAGAAGACGTCCGCGGAACTGGTCACCGCGATTGTCCAGCACGAGCCGGCCCCGCTCTCCGGCGTTTCGCCGGGGTTCGAACGCATCGTCTCGAAATGCCTGCACAAGGACCCGGCGCGCCGCTACCAGAGCGCACGCGAGTTGGGCGCAGACCTGGGTCTTATCCTGGCGCCGATCGCTCCGGCGCCTCGCCCGCGCCGCCGGACGCTCGCCATCGGGAGCGCGCTGGTTGCGCTGCTGGGGGCACTTGGCGGACTGTGGATGCTGCGCCGGCCGGCGCCGGCCCACCCCATTCGGTCGCTGGCCGTACTGTCGCTGGAGAACTTCTCGGGGGACGCCGCGCAGGACTATTTCGCCGACGGTATGACCGAAGAGCTGACTTCCGCTCTGTCCAAGATCCGGGCGTTGCGCGTGATCTCGCGCACCTCGGTCATGCAATACAAGGGCAAACACAAGGCGGTGCCGGAGATCGCCCGGGAACTGAACGTGGATGCCGTGGTGGAAGGATCGGTGCTGCGCGCCGGTGATCGTGTGCGCATCACCGCGCAGTTGATTGACGCGGCGGCGGACCGGCACCTCTGGAGCGAAAGTTACGACCGCGATCTCACCAACGTGCTGGCTCTGCAAAGCGAGGTGGCGCGCGCCATCGCCGAGGAGGTGCGGGCGCAGCTTTCCCCGGAGGAGAAGGGTTTGCTGGCCCGGAGCCGTCCGGTCAAGCCCGAGGCTTACGATCTCTACCTGCGCGCCACGGTGACCAATGACAACCGAACCGCCATCGATCTGCTGGAGCGGGCGGTGATTGCCGACCCCGCGTTCGCCGCCGGCCACGCCCAACTGGCGCAGGCCTACTGCCACAGGATCTTTGGCATCGCGCCCCAAGAGCAGAAGGAACTCGAGCCCAAGGCCTGGAGCGAGGTAGAGAAGGCCCTGGCCATCGATCCGGACCTGGCAGACGCCTACATCGCGCGGGGAGACCTGTTGTGGACGCCCGCCAATCACTTCCCGCATGAAAAGGCGATTCGGGAATATCGGCGGGCGCTGGCATTGAACCCCAATTCAGACGAGGCCCACGTCCTACTGGCCACTGTATATAACCATGTAGGACTTCTGGAGGAATCGCTGGATCAGGCGGAGCGGGCCGCCGCGATTAATCCCGGGAACCAGGGGGCGCGCTTTCAGATGGCATTGGCATTGATTCCGATGCAGAGATGGGACCGGGCGCTCCAGATCACCGCGGACGTGGGAGGTCCGTTCGGTCAAATCACGCACGTGGCGATCCTGGAGAATTCCGGCAAGGAAGCCGAGGCGCGCGCCGAGATCGGCAAGCTACCGCCCAATCTGGATATCGGCGGGGTGGTTTCCGCCTTGCGGGCCGTCCAGTACGCCGCGGCGGGCCAGGAAGCCAAGGCGGAAGAGAAAATCCAGGTGGCGCTCCGGTACAAAGACTACGGGCACTTTCATCACTCGGCGTTTTTGATCGCCAGCGCGTACGCGCTCCTGCACAAGCCCGATCGGGCGATCGAGTGGCTGGAGCAGACAGTGGAGACCGGCTACCCGTGTTACCAGGCGTTCGCGACGAATCGCCACCTGGATTCCCTGCGCCAGGACCCGCGGTTCATCGCTCTTCTGGGTCGCCTGAAGCAGCAGTGGGAGCATTACAAAGCACTGCCTTGAGAGAAATCGTAGCTTAATGCAGGCGGCCGATCTGATTCAACGGCCAGTAAATGAACACGGCCTTGCCGTAGATGTTGGCGCGCGGGACGTAGCCCCAGGACCGGCTGTCGCTCGAGGAGTTGCGATGGTCGCCCAGAACGAAATAGCGGTCCGGCGGCACCGTCTGCTCCACTCCATCTCTCCACGAGCTCATATCGCGGTTGTCGGCGGGAACATAATCCTCCGCCAGCGCGCGCCCGTTCACATAGACTTGGCCGTCCTCTATTCGCACGCGATCTCCCGGCAGCCCGATCACCCGCTTGATGTACGACTTGCTGGGGTCCTGCGGATACCAGAAGACCACCGTATCGCCACGCTCGATGGCCCCCAGGCCGAAGCGATACGTGAACTTGTTGATGAAGATGCGCTCCTGGTCGGAAAGGTTCGGCATTATGCTGGTGCCTTCCACTTTCACCGGCTTGTAAATTAACACTATCATGACCACCGCGATCAGCACCGAGAACGCCAGGTCGCGAACCCACGAGAGGGCGTTCCAGAGACTGGAAAGGGTGTGCGCTTTTGGCCCGCTCGGCGGCGCGGGTGGAGGTGCAAAACTGGGGTTATCGTTTTCCGGCATCCCTGTTTACGCTACCCCATTATAGACCAAGTGGCACAGGCCTGCCTGTGTTCGCATCACCCCGCAGTGACGTGGACGCGGGACCGCTGAAGCGAGGGCACGGAAACCGGTTCGGCCTGATGCCTTCGCAGCCGTTCCACTTCCTGTATGACGCGGGCGCGTTCGGTGAAGGCGCGCTCGACCATCATGTGTTCGCCCAGGACGCAGCTCCAAAGCAGAGCAACGGAAATCCCTATTCCCGCCAAACCCGGTCCTGTGATCTTTGCGATCGGCATCCGCCGCTCCTCCTTCGGACTCTCTCGTGAGCAATCCTGTTACCAGGAAGTACGTTCTTTATATTCAGACGGATTGCATCGGGAAACGTGTGGCGGAACAGACACATCCGGGCACCGCCTGCACGAACCTGCCGCCCCCAGGGTGGCAATTAGTGACACCCCATACAGGTGAACGTCCGTCCGTGACACACCGCACAGGTCGTTTTGTCAAGCTGCAGCTTGCCGGAGCTGTGCGCGTCCATGAAGTGCTCCGAGTGGCTGGGCGGCTTCAGTTGGGCGTCCTTCGCGTGACAGTCCTCGCAACTGAACGGTGGATCGATCTGGGTGTGGCAGACCAGGCAATCGGCCATTTGCGGCAGCGCCGCCCGGGTGACCTGGTCGGATTCCTCCAGACCCCGGTGGCACGCCTGGCATGGATTCCTGGTGTTCAGGTGGCGGCGGATGTCCCCGGGTGGCTGGAGGTAGCTCCCGTGGTCAATCGCGGAAGCAATAAACGGCGCCGCGCTGCCCATTTTGAGGTGCAGCGCATGGCTGAACTTGCTCAAACGCGTGACAGGAGGGGACGGGATCGCGACCTCGCCATCCTCGTGGCACGCGAGGCAGACCTGCTTCTGCGGCAAGAGATTGTCCTCCACCTTGGTGCTGCTCTGCGCCGCCGTGTGGCACTCCACACATTCGAGGCCCTGCGCCAGATGGATGCGGTGCGAAAAAGGTGCGCCCCAAGCCGCACCCCACGCCATGGCAAGAAACAGGAGACGGATCAAACGCCTACTTTCCCGTGTAGCTCAGGCGCCAGATCTTCTTGTTGCCGTCTTCGGAGATCAGCAGGCTGCCATCCGGCAATTGGAGCAGCCCCACCGGCCGGCCCCACACGTCGCGCTCGTCCGGCCCCAGCATCCAGCCGGTCAGAATTTCGCGCGGCGGTCCCGAGGGCTTTCCGTTCTTGAACGGCACAAACGCGATCGACTGGCCGACCCGCTTGGAGCGGTTCCACGAGCCGTGCTGCGCGACGAATGCGCCACCCTGGTACTCGGCCGGAAACTGCTTGCCGGTGTAGAAAATGAAGTCCAGCACGGCGCGGTGCGCGCCCATCATCACGTCGGGAACCAGAGTCTTGGCAACCAGGTCGGGCGCCAGGCCCTTGTTGGTGGGATCTTCGTGCGGCCCGATGTAGGCATACGGCCAGCCATAAAAGCCGCCCTCCTGGATGTGGGTGAAGTAATCGGGAACCAGGTCGTCGCCCAGGTCGTCGCGCTCCTGCACGGCGGCCCACAGCGTGTCGGTGCCGGGGTACCAGCGCATGCCGATCGGATTGCGCGTGCCTGCGGCGTAAATCTCGTGGCCCGTGCCGTCCACGTTGTAGCGGTTGATGGCGGCGCGGCGCGGGTCTTCGCCCGGCGAGGAATTCGAGCCCGAGCCGACCCCCACGTACAGTTTCTTGCCGGCGCGGTCGAACAGCAAGCTGCGGGTCCAGTGGTGGGTCCCCTGGCCCTTCAGCGAGATCACTTCTTCGCCGGGGCCGGCCGTCATGGCATTGGCGTCGTATTTGAAGCGCTTGACCGAATCCGGCTCGCCCACGTAGAGATAGCCGTTCAACATCGCCAAGCCGTACGGTTTGTTGAGCCCCTCGATCAGTTTTTTGCGGTTGTTGGGGTCACCGCCCGGGAACACGTAGACGGTTCCCTTCGGCGGATTGGCCGAATCGGCGAGCAGGATTTCGTTGCTCGGCCCCAGCAACATGAACCGCGGCGTATCGAAATCCTCGGCCCAAACTTCCGTATGGAACCCCGGCGGAACGGTAAGTTTCGCCCCCTTAGGCTCCGGGATGACGCGGGGGCGGTTGTTGACTGCCTTGGTGGCATAGGGCGGCGGGAGTTTGGGCTCGTCGGCCGCATAGAAAAGTACACTGGCGGCCAGCAAAGCGGCCACGCTCATCGGAATTGCTATCAAACGCATGTCTATAAGATGCCGCCAGCGGGGCGCAGGGCTCCGCCAAAAGAAATCGCGCTGCCAAAAGAAAAGCCGGGGCCGCTCAGGCCCCGGCTGGAGAGCAGATGGATGGAAGGAGACTACCGTGCCGCCATCAGCGCGCGGAGGCGGCGGGCCCGTTCGGGCGCTCGCAACTGGCGCAGCGCTTTGGCTTCAATCTGGCGGATCCGCTCACGCGTGACGTCGAACTCCTGTCCGATCTCCTCCAGCGTGTGCTCGCGCTCGCAACCGATCCCGAACCGCATCCGGATCACCTTCTCCTCCTTCGGGGAAAGGGTCTTCAGAATGCCGGCCGTTTCGTCGCGAACGTTGGATTCGATTACCGCATCCACCGGCGAGCCCACCCAGCGGTCCTCGATCAGATCGCCGAGCGCCGATTCGCCATCGCGGCCAACCGGGGTTTCCAGTGAAACCGGGTCCCGGGAGATGGTCTTCAGCTTCTGGACTTTCTCCACCGGGATGTCCATCCGGCGCCCAATTTCGTCATTTGTAGGAGTACGGCCCAGTTCCTTTTCCAACTCGCGCGTGGCCCGCAGGAATTTGTTCATGCTCTCGTTCATGTGGACCGGAATACGAATCGTCCGGGACTGGTCCGCAATGGCGCGCGTGATGGCTTGCCGGATCCACCACGTGGCATACGTCGAAAACTTGTACCCGCGGCGGTATTCGAACTTGTCCGCGGCGCGCATCAGGCCGATGTTGCCTTCCTGGATCAGGTCGAGCAGGTGAAGTCCGCGATTCACGTACTTCTTGGCGACGGATACAACCAGGCGGAGGTTGGCTTCCACCAGGTCCTTCTTGGCGCGTTCGGCTTCCGCCTCGCCGTGGCGAATCACCGTCAGGCTATGCTTCAACTCCGGAAGCGAAGCGCCAGCCGTGGTTTCCCGCTTCTTGATTTCGCGCTTGAGCTCCCGCAGGCGCATCTGCTGGATGGGATTGTTGCGCGTCTCCAGTTTCTTGATCTCGCTGTCGAGGTGGCTGATCTCATCCACCGCACGCTCGATTTCGCGGGTGAACTCCTTCCATTTGTTGGGCCTAAAGGGACAACGGCGGATCGCCAGCGAGGTCTCGACCTTGGCGCGGCTCAGCCTGGCGCATAGACGCTTGCGGGTTTTTTTGTTGGCGGTCGTGGTGGTTTCCACCTTCTCCTCCAACTGCACCAGCTTCTTGTAGAGAATGCCGACATCGGCAAACTGCTTGGCGGCATCCATCCGAACCTTGATGTCCGCCGGGGTACCCTCTTCCACGTCCCCCAAATCCGCCACCGCTTCCAGTTCGACGGCGCCTTTTTTCAGGTTTTCGGACAAGTCGACAACTACTCGCTGCACCAGGGCAGAGCGGCTAATTGCCTTTTGCATCCGTAACTTACCGCGCTCCATGCGGCGCGCCAAATCGACCTCGCCTTCCCGAGTGAGCAGCGGGACGGCACCCATCTCTCGCAGGTACACGCGTACCGGATCGTCGGTGTAGATGGATTCTTCCACCGGCGCGGGCTGTAGGAAATCGCCCTCATGCGCAGCTTCGGGATCGAAGAACTTCGCTTCGTCTTCGAAATTAATACCCAAAGCTTCTGGGTTGTCCGCCAAAAACTGATCTTCGAAATGATCCACTAAGACTCACCTCCCCCAGGGACACACGATTCGATTACCGATGTCTGGGAATGGGGTATTTACCTGAAAAAGAATGGACTCAAAGGTCCTGCCCCTACTGTTGCGAAGAAAGGCATTCGGGGTTCGACTTCCGACTGATGATATCATCATTCCACTATAAAGTTAAAGCTCTATTTTTAAAGATGTCTTAGAGGTCAGAAGGTTACAGGAAAACCGGGGGTTGGGAATTGGGGTTTGGGGGTCAGGGTTGTGTGGGTCCCGTCGGGCGCGGCGCAGGTTTTCACTAGCCCCCAGCCCCTAACCCCCAAATCCCAACCCCCTTTTTAGCCCCTCGTCTTCAGCAGATTTTTCAGCTCGTTAAAAAACGCTTCCTCGTCCTGGAAATCCCGGTAGACCGACGCGAATCGGACATAAGCGATCTTGTCCAACTCCCGGAGGCTCTCCATCAAGAATTCTCCTACATCTATAGTAGATATCTCGCGGTCCGGAGAGTCGCTCACCTTGGATTCCACCAGGTTGACCAGGTCGGCAAGCTTCGCCATGCCGACCGGACGCTTCTCGCAGGCCTTCAGCAGGCCGCCCAGCACCTTCTGCCGATCGAACTTCTCCCGCCGGCCGTCTTTTTTGATGACCATGTACGGAACTTCATCGATCCGCTCATAGGTTGTGAAGCGGCGTTCACACCCCAGGCACTCCCGCCGACGGCGAATGGTGTCGCCCTCCTTGGTCTCTCGGGAATCCACTACCTTATCATGCAAGTGATTACAGAAAGGACACTTCACGTCGCAACCTCACGACCGATCCGGCGCAGGCTGTGCCAGTCCAAGCCCTCTTTAAGGGCCAGCGCCAAGCCTACCGGAACGACTGCTACAAATGTAAGAATCCAAGTCAGGAGCGCGAACGCCGTTGCCACCTCCAGCCTCACGCCAAAGATCTCCGTGAGTACCACGGCTGCCACCACCTGGATGCCGCCTCCGATTCCCGGAATCTGTATGGCGGACCCGAACGAGACAAACCCCATAAACGTAAGGACGTCAACCAGAGCCAGAGCGAACAATCCGGAAAACGATTGGGCCAGGCACCAGTAGCACGCGGCAATCAACGCCCACTCGAGCACGGAATACAAGAACACCGCCAGCAGGGCGCCATCGCTGCGCGTCGATTCCACGCCTTGCACGAACGCCTTGCTCAACCTCTCCATCTTAAGGAACCGCGCCTCCGGCAGGAAGCGCAGGAAGACCACCAATCGCCGCTGAAGAGGCTCCGCCAGGTGCCGGAAGGAGAGCAGCAGCACCAGCACGCCGAACGCCGTCACGCCAACAATCGTGCCGCCCACCGCCAGCACCCAGGCGAACTTCGAGCCCACCAGCACGCCGCTTGCCTCCACCCGGGTCAGCGCGAAGGCAAAGACCAGCAGCGCCATCAGCAAGTCGAAAACGCGCTCCAGCAGCCAGGCGGCGAACTGCGACGTCGCCGGAACCTCCTCCTTGAGTGCGATCAGGTAGGGGCGGACAAACTCGCCGGGCCGCCCGAACAGCGTGATCGCGGTGAACCCGATCAGGGTGGCGGACAGCAGGTTGCGCAGCGAAGGGCGCGCTTTGAGTGGCTTGAGAAAAACCGCCCAACGCAGGGCGCGAACCCCGTACGTTCCGCCGATGGGGACCAGGGACAGCAGCAGCCAGCCCCATCGCAGCCCGACAAAACTCCGGCCCGCCAGCCTCCAGTCAAACCCCCGCGCCGCCAACTGGGCGTACAGGAACCACCCCACCGCCCCGGCCGCTGCCACACAGGCGGCCGCCCATTTCCAGGTATGATGCCGAATCGGACCTTCCTCCTTAACACGGCGGCGGACGCCGAGGCGCCGGAAATGCCTCGAAATGACTGGCATGCCGGAAAAATTGAACCTATCATGATAAAGCCTCGTTCCTCTATATGAAAGAAACGAGCCATGGCAGCCGCGACGCTAGCTTTCGGGAGCTTTGAGAATCACGCAGCCGGCGGCCATACTTTACATCCGGTGGGTATCCGCGGAGGCGGCAATCTGCTAGAACGTACTTTGGATCCCGATTCCAGCCTCGTTTCCCGTTGCCTGCGCGGCGATGAGCCGGCGTGGGAAGAACTGGTCCGCGTCCACACCAGGAAAGTTTACGCCCTGTGCTACCGTTTCACCAACAGCGGGTCGGAAGCCCAGGATTTGACCCAAGAAGTTTTTTTGCGGGTTTTTCGGACCCTGCGGAGCTTCCGCTCGGCGGAAGGCTCCTTTGGCACGTGGCTGGCGCGTGTGACCCGTAACCTTTTGATCGACCATTATCGCCGCTCTCGTCAAGAGCGCGTGACGGATTCGATCGAAGACCAACTGCCGATGCTGGAGGAGACCGGCGGGGCCCGATCGGCGCGGCCGGACCAGATGATCGCGGGGCGGGAGGCCAGCGAGATCCTCCAGGCCACCTTGCAGAAACTCTCGCCCGATTTGCGGGAAGCGGTAATCCTGCGCGATTTGCAGGAAATGGAATACCGCGAGATTGCCGAAGTGCTCCAGATTCCGGAGGGTACGGTAAAATCGCGAATTAACCGGGGACGGGCCGAGCTGGCCCGCCTCTTGCGGAAGCAGAAGCTGGCGGTATGAACTGCGCGGATGTCGAAATCCTGATCTGCGACTACCTCGACGGCACGCTCGCGCCGGCCCGCAAGGCCGAGTTGGAGCGTCACCTTGCCGAGTGTCCGGCCTGCGCCGAGTTGGCGCGGGATTCCGCCGCCGCCGTGGCCTTCATGGAGCGCGCGGCCGAAGTCGAGCCGCCTCCCGAGCTGGTCACCCGCATTCTGTTCGACGCACCGTGGAGCAAGGTCAAGGCGAGATCGAAAGTTCGCGTATGGGTGTCGGCGATTCTCAGCCCGATCCTGCAGCCCAAGTACGCCATGGGAATGGCGATGACGATTCTCTCCATCTCCATGCTCGCCAAGTTCGTGGCGCCGGTCCGGCCGCTGCAGCCGGCGGACCTGCAGCCGGCCAGAATTTGGGCCGGTCTCGAGGACCGCGCCGTGCGCGCCTGGGGCCGCTCCGTGAAGTTCTACGAAAACCTGAAGTTCGTGTACCAGATTCAAACTACGCTGCGCGATTGGCAGCAGCAAGACGAAGACCAGAGGCCGGCCAACGATCGGAAGACTGTCCCACCGAATACCGACGATCGAAAGCTGCCTGTTAACCCTGCTCCGGTCCCAGGCGCCACAGCACCCGGCGGAGCGCCACTTTCCAACCCGTCGGGAGACCCACATTGAGGGATACGTTATGAATTGCCAGAATCATCCAGAAGTGCCGGCCACGGCATATTGCCGCTCCTGCGGCAAGCCGGTATGCGACGAATGCCGCCGCGACGCCTACGGCACGGTTTTTTGCGCGGAGCACGCGCCCGCTCCCGCCGCTGCAGCCCCCGGTGGAGGCCCCTGGGCCCCACCCGGCGCCCCGCCTTTCACCCCGCCTCCGCCCGGCGCCGGAACGCCTCCGGGCGCGCCTTTCGGCCCCATGACGCAGGGCCAGTCGGACATCTCTCCCGGCCTCGCCTTTTTCCTGGGCTGGATCCCGGGAGTCGGCGCCATCTACAACGGGCAGTACGCCAAGGGCCTGGTGCATGCAATCATCTGGGGCATTTTGGTGAGCATCATCGACTCGGGCACTACCCACGGGCTGGAACCGATTTTCGGAATGCTGATCGCCGTGTGGATGTTCTACATGGCGTTTGAGGCCTATCACACCGCCCGCAAGCGGAAATTCGGCGAGCCGGTGGACGAATATTCCAGCCTGATTTTCACCAACAGCCGGAAGAGCAGCGTTCCGGTGGCGGCCATCGCGCTCATCGCCCTGGGGGTCCTGCTGCTGCTGCACACGCTCAACCTGCTGGACTTCGAATACGTGGTGCGGTACTGGCCGGTGCTGCTGATCGCCGCGGGTGCGTACCTGCTCTACGGCCGATTGACCGGGCACGATCCCGCGCCGTCCGAGGTGCGCCATGAACGGCAGTGAAGTTCCCTTGATTCGGGCCATCCGCGGCCCCATCACGCTGATCACGCTGGGCGTGCTGTTCGCGCTGAACAACTTCACCACCTATAGCTTCAATCAGACTTGGCCCGTGCTCCTGATCGTGTTCGGATTGCTGAGCCTGCTGTGCCGTGGTGCGCAGAACGTGGCCCCGTCGGCCGGCTCCGGCAGGCCGGGCTTTCCGCCCTCGCCCTCCGGCGGGCCTTATGGCTTCCCGCCTCCGGACATTTCCTCGGGCGGCTATCGCCAAAGCTCCTACACGGGCACGGCAACCCCTCCTCCACCCTCCGGCCCGGCACCCTCCGGCCCGGCCAAAGGTGGATTCGGATCGAGCGCGCCGCCGCGATCCAGCGATCCCGGGCAGACACCGCCCTCCGGAGACTTGACATGAGAAGACGATCGTTCACCGGGCCGTTGGTCCTCCTGATTATCGGCGCCCTGTTCCTGTGGAACAACATGCACCCGGAATCCTCGGTCTTCGACCTGGTGGCGCGTTACTGGCCCTTCCTGCTGATCGGGTGGGGCCTCATCCGGCTGGTCGAAGTCGTGGCCTCGCGGGAGCGCGGGCACTCCAGCTTCACCGGCGGCGAGGTCGTGCTGGTGATCATGATTTGCATCGCCGGGTCGGCCGTCTGGGAGGCCCATCGGCACGGGATCCACTTCAACTCGCAAGGCCTGGACGTATTCGGCGAGCAGTACGATTACCCCGTTTCCGCGCAAGGCTCGGCCGCCGGCATGAAGCGCATCACGTTTGAAAATCCGCGCGGCAGCATCAAGGTCATCGGCGGCGATTCGCCAGAGGTTTCCGTCAACGGTCACAAAGTGATCCGCGCGTGGTCCCGCCAGGATGGCGACCGCGCCAACCAGAACACCCCGGTGGAAATCGTGCCGCAGGGCGACCGGCTGCTGATCCGCACCAACCAGGATCGCGCGCCCGATAACCAGCGCATCTCCGACGATCTGGAAGTCACGGTGCCCCGCGGCGTGAGCGTCGAGGCGCGAGGCCGCACCGGCGATTACGAGATCAGCGACATTTCGGGCGACGTCGAATTGGCCGGCGACCACGGCGACGTGCGGCTCGCCCGCATCGGCGGCAACGCCCGCCTGGAGATCGGACGCAGCGAGGTGATCCGCGCCACCGACGTGAAGGGCAAGATCGACTTGCAGGGCCGGGGCTCCGACGTGGAGCTGGAAAACATCCAGGGACAGGTCACCATCAACGGCTCCTACGTGGGAAGCCTGGAGTTTAAGAACCTCGCCCAGCCCCTGCAGTTCGAAGGCACCCGCAACACGGAATTGCACGCGCAGGCCGTGCCCGGGCGCATCAGCATGGATCTCAGCCAGTTCAGCGGATCGAACATCGTGGGCCCGGTGCGGCTGGTCACCGGCTCGCGCGACATCAAATTGGACCAGTTCACGCAATCGCTCGAGCTGGAGACCCAGCGCGGGGACATCGAGTTGACGCCCGCGCACTCGCCCCTGCCCTCCATCGAGGCGCGCTCGGGGATCGGCCGCATCGACCTGATTCTGCCTCCCAAGGCGGCCTTCGATTTGCAGGCGACCGCCGAGCACGGCGAGGCTGTGAACGATTTCGGTCCGCCGGTGGAGAAGGAGACCGAGGGCCGCACGGCGACGCTGAAGGGGAAGGTGGGGGATGGGCCTACCATCCGGATCACTGCCAGCCGCGGCTCGGTCTCGGTGCGCAAAGAGGGG
>Ga0116223_10002979_pt1 | contig 15546 bp, 11 predicted proteins | sample Sb_taG_3_FD_90092 | JGI IMG/M metagenome (GOLD analysis project Ga0116223, IMG submission 90092) | Peat soil microbial communities from Weissenstadt, Germany - Sb_50d_a_PC metaG | ecosystem: Environmental > Terrestrial > Soil > Wetlands > Peat | place: Germany: Weissenstadt | collected 2010-09-21 | reverse complement strand
GCTTCCCGTCGTACCGCCCTTTAGCTGGACCGGTTTCTATATCGGCGGTAACGCCGGGGCGGGCGTGCTGCTTGATCAAGGCTATCAGAATATCGTTAGTACCGATGCTGACAGGCACGGCATCGGCGCTCTTGCCGGCGGCCAGATCGGCTACAATTACCAGATGGGGATGCTCGTTCTCGGCATCGAGGGCGAAGGTTTTTGGTCGGGTATGCAAGTCAACCAGGACTCGTTCAACGGCATCAATCCCGGCACCCTTGTCTCCACCGCCACCATCAAGAACAGATACGACTTTGACATCGCCGGCCGTTTCGGTCTCGCGATTGATCACGCCCTCATTTACGGCAAGGCGGGATGGGTAGCCGGCAACTTTGCCTGGAATCTTACGGATACATTCAACACCGGCTTCAACAACAATGGCAGCGCCACCCTGAATGGTCTCCTGATCGGCATCGGTCTGGAATATGCATTCGCCAACAACTGGACGGTGAAGTTCGAATACGACTATCTCGGCTTCGGCGCCAAGGACGTCCTCTTTTCACAGGTCAACTGCTCAACTTGTACGCCCTTCACCACCACCACAAACGTGAGCGCCGACAAGCATATCTTCAAGGTGGGCTTCAACTATCTGTTCAATGCGGGTCCCATCGTCGCGAAATACTGATTTGCTTTCTGGCGTAAGCAATCGAAGCCCCGGCAGCGTCCGGGGCTTTTTTTGTGTCTGTATCACCGCAACCGACGTGTCCGTCCGGTGAGGTCTGCTATCGGGCACATTTCGGAAATGCCGCAATCCGACTTGAGTCCGGAATGCGCACCCAAGCGGACTTCCGTTGGCCACTTTTAATTTATGGGTTCACGCCCTAGTTTGATGGCATCAGGCCCTCTCGGCCTTCAGCGCCTCATCGAGTTCAGGGAAAGATGATGTCCACCACAAACGACCGGGCGAAGCGCCAGTCCATCATCGACGCCTGCCGGCAGATGAATCAGGTGGGCATCAATCAGGGCACCTCGGGCAATATCAGCCTGCGTCACCAGGACGGGATGCTGATTACGCCGACAAGCACCCCCTATGACGCGATGAAGCCTGCGCAGATCGTCTTCATGAAACTCGAAGGCTCGCCTGGCACAAAACAGCGCCCGTCGAGCGAATGGCGGTTTCACCGCGACATCCTCAAGGCGCGCCCCGAAGTGAACGCCGTCGTCCACGTTCATCCGCCCTTTGCTACAATGCTCGCGATCATGGGTCGGGAGATTCCCTCACTTCACTACATGATCGCGTGTGCCGGCGGCGACACGATTCGCTGCGCGCCCTACGCGACGTTCGGAACGGAGGAACTGTCGCGGCATGCGGTCGCCGCTCTCGAAAACAGGTTCGCCTGTCTTCTGGCACACCACGGCATGATTGCGATCGGCCCCTCGCTATCGAAGGCGATGTGGCTTGCGGTCGAAGTCGAGACGCTGGCGCGGCAGTATCACGGCTGCCTGCAGATCGGCACCCCGCCGCTTCTGTCGAAGGCCGAGATCGAAAACGTTCGCACGCGCATGGCCGGATATGGTCCGCCCGATAAATAATCATGGGCGCGTTGTTGCGTTGGTGAATTGCGTGACGCGCCAATCCATGCGGCGCTCGAATTCAACCCAACAAGGGTCATGAGAAATTTTGGGCGGCTATCTTTGGTGAAACAATCGTTTGCGGCATTAGTCAAATTTTCACCACAACATCAACCACGGGCGATTTGTGCTCCTGGCGTGACAGCGGTAGCAACCACTCGGCGGTATTCTCCAGTCAAGTTTCACCCTGGAGATCTGTCATGAAGCGTATGTGGATTGGAATGACCGCGGTTGCTTCCTTGCTCGCCACGAGCGCGTTCGCGGCCGACTGGCCGATGCCGACCTATACAAAGGCGCCGATCTATGCCGAACCCGTCTTCAACTGGACCGGCTTCTACCTCGGCGGCAACATTGGTTACAGCTGGGGCCGGTCGAGCAACACCTCCACGCTGACCAGCTCGGCCGGCACGCTCTTGTTTTCCTCCACCGACAAGGCGGCCCTGAACGGCGTCTTCGGCGGCGGCCAGGTCGGCTACAATTGGCAGGTTCAGAACTTTGTCTGGGGTCTTGAGGCCGACATCCAGGGCACCAAGGAAATGGGTAGCCGCAGCTTCGTCTGCCCCGTGGGCGTCTGCATACCTACCCCTGTGGGTGTCCCGGCAGCGGCTGGCACGCCCGTTCCGGCGGTCCTGGGTCAGAAGATCGACTGGCTCGGAACCGTACGCGGCCGGGCCGGCGTTGCGGTGACCCCGACGCTGCTGCTCTACGCCACGGGGGGTCTCGCCTATGGCGAGGTCAACACCAACGAGTCGATCGGCGTGATACCGTCGGCGTTCTCAAGCAATGCCACCAATGCGGGCTGGACGGCCGGCGGCGGCATCGAAGGCGCGATCGGCGGCAACTGGACGGCCAGGGTCGAATATCTCTATGTCGATCTCGGCAAGGTGAACGGATCGTTTCTCACTCCGCTTACCGCCGTGGGCGGCGGCGTCATCGCCACCAACTACAGCTCGCACATCACCGACAACATCGTGCGGGTCGGCATCAACTACAAATTCAACGGCCCGGTTGTCGCGAAGTACTAAAATAGATCTCTTCCTCGGACAGACTTAAGCCCGGCCTTGCGCCGGACTTTGGTTTGTTCGCAAGGAAGCCGCTGAGCTATTGCCCCCCAATCCAGCGCATTCTTGTTGAGCGAGAGCTCCGTGGACTTGCCCGGACTGGCTTGCCTGGAAGTTTTCAATTGGATCAATCGTTTGGCCGCGCGGCCAGATTTTGGCCACAGTTCAGGCCACGGCCGATTATCCACATCTGTGCTTTTCGCGTAACAGCAGTAGCAGCAGTCGGGCAGTATTATGTTGCCCAACATTTGAGGGAGATTTGCGATGAAGCGTATGTTGTCTGGAATTGTCGCGGCCACTGCCCTGCTCGCCACAGGCGCATTCGCTGCCGACCTGCCGGTGAAGACCTACACAAAGGCGCCGGTTTATGTCGAGCCGGTGTTCAACTGGACCGGCTTCTACGTCGGCGGCAACATCGGCTACAGCTGGGGCCGCGCGGACACTACTGAGTCCCTTTCCGACGTCAGGACCGGAGTGGTGCTGGACACCGGTACGTCCCGCAACAACGCCAACGGCGTCATTGGCGGCGGCCAGTTTGGCTACAACTGGCAAATGTCCAACTGGGTGGCCGGTATCGAAGCCGACATCCAGGGCAGTGCAGAGCGCGGCTCTTCGAGCCTGCTGTGCTCGGGCTGTGGCGACGGCCCCTCTGACATTACCTCGGCCCTGACGCAAAAGCTGAACTGGTTCGGAACCGTGCGCGGCCGCGCCGGCGTCCTGGTTACTCCAACTGTGCTGCTCTACGGCACCGGCGGTCTTGCCTATGGCGAGGTGGACACCGGCGGCAGCATCACCGGGCCCACCGTGCAGGGCCCCGCAACCGTCGTCTTGCCAAATCTCAACTCGACGCAGGTGGGCTGGACGGCAGGCGCCGGCATCGAAGGCCGGATCGGCGGCAACTGGACTGCGAAGCTCGAATATCTCTACATGGATCTCGGCACCGTCAGCGCCGGTCCGATCCCCACCAACATTATCGGCACGGCGCGCAATCCTCTTGCTGCTTCCTATTCCACCCATTTTACCGACAACATCCTTCGCGTCGGCGTCAACTACATCTTCAACGCGCCGGTCATCGCGAAGTACTGAACCCGGTCTCTCCTCGGCCAGACTTAAGCCCGGCCCCGCGCCGGGCTTTTGCTCGCGTGGAGCCGATCGCCGGGGAGCCGCTGGACCATTGCCCGCTCCAGTCCTGGTCCGTAGTCCGTAGGATGGTTGAGCCGTTGCGAAACCCATCACTGCCGCAGGTATTATGGCTGCCACCAACTGATGGGTTTCGCGGAGTTTATCATCGGGCCGGCCGAAGGCCGGACCCGGTGGCTCTACCCATCCTTGAACTACAGACCGCGGTCGAACCGGATCAACGATCGGCGGCTACTTGCCCTTCCAGTTCGGCGTGCGCTTGTTGAGGAAGGCGTCCATGCCTTCCCGGAAATCCTCGCTCATATAGGCGCGCAGGATCAGATCCTCGCCCTCGTCGCGCGTCAGCGTCCGCCGGATGCGGCGCACCGCCTCCTTGGTCACTTCCATCGTGATCGGCGCATGACCCGCCAATAGCTTCGCGGTCTCATCGGCGCGGCGCTGCAACGTCTCGACATCGGGCACGACCTCGTTGAGCAGGCCAAGCGCCAAAGCCTCCGGCGCTTCGACCAGCCGCGCCTTGAAGATCAGATCCTTGGTCCGTGCCGGCCCGATCAGGGAGACCAGCCTTGAGATATTGGACATCGAGAGGCAATTGCCGAGCGTGCGCGCGATCGGAAAGCCGATTCTAGCGGACGCCGTGCCGATCCTGATGTCGCAACAGGCCGCAATCCCCGCGCCGCCGCCGGTGCAGGCTCCGGCAATCGCCGCGATCACGGGCACCCGCACCTGCTCAAGCGTGCCGAGCACGCGATCGATCCGCGCCTCGTAGTCGAGCGAATCCTGCGCGGTCTTGAAGGCGCGGAATTGCGAAATGTCGGTGCCGGAGGCGAACGCCTTGTCGCCAGAGCCTGTGAGGATCATAGCCTTGATCGAACGCTCGGCGTTGACGCTCTCGCAGATCGCCGCCATCTGCTCATACATCGCAAAGGTCAGCGCATTGCGCGCCTGCGGACGGTTGAAGGTCAGCCGCGCGATACCGTCTTCGACGGTGTAGATGAGGTCTTCGCTCGCTTGGACGGGGGCGTTCATTGCGCGCTCTTTCTGTTCTTTAAGGTTTTGGTTGCCGTGACGCTAGTGGTCCGATTCTAACATTCGCATCCCTTCTCGGCAGGCAGATTTGCGAATGCTAGAATCAAAGGACCACTAGTAAATATATTTTTCTAGTGGAGCTTTGGATTTGACATTCGCTTTCCGAACTTCGGGCTGGGTGGCGGCGAATATCAAATCCACTCCACTAGTTCAGGCGACGGCCGCTTTCGATTTCGGCATCGCCACGACGTCGCGACGTTTCAGGACATCCATGGCGGCGATCACGCCGCCGGAGCGATGCGGCACCTTGGCGAGATCGAACCCCATCTCGACGCCGGACAACGTCCCCATCAGCATCAGATCGTTGAAGTGCCCGATATGGCCGATACGGAACGCCTTGCCCTTGATCTTTCCAAGACCCGTGCCGAGCGACATGTCGAAATTCTCCAGCACCACCTTGCGGAAGGCGTCGGCATCGTGGCCGTCGGGAACCATGACCGCGGTGAGCGACGGCGAATAAGCGTGCGGGTCGAGGCAGACGGGCTCCAGCCCCCAGGCCTTCACCGCCGCGCGGGTGGCGGCGCCATGACGCTTGTGCCGGGCGAAGACGTTGTCGAGGCCCTCCTCCTCCAGCATCGCAATGGCTTCCCGCAGCGCGAACAAGAGGTTGATCGCCGGCGTATAGGGGAACGTGCCCTGCTTGTTGATCTCGAGCATGTCGTGCCAGTCCCAGTAGGAACGGAGCGAGCCGTTCGCCTTGGAGGCCGCGAGCGCCTTCTCCGAGACCGCGTTGAAGCTCAGGCCCGGCGGCAGCATCATGCCCTTCTGCGATCCGCCGACGGCAACGTCGATGCCCCAGGCGTCGTGCTCGTATTCCATCGAAGCAAGGCCGGAGATGGTATCGACCATCAAGAGCGCGGGGTGATTGGTGCGGTTGAGGACTTTACGGACCTCGAGCGGATGGGTGACGCAGCCGGTCGAGGTCTCGTTGTGGATGACCATCACGGCCTTGATCTTGTGCGCCCGGTCGGCGGCGAGCCTCGCCTCGATCTCGTTCACATCGGCGCCGCGCCGCCAGTCGGTGGGCAGGAATTCGACGTCGAGCTTGAATTTCTCGGCAATGCCGCGCCAGAGGACGGCGAACTGGCCGGTCTCGGCCAAAATCACCTTGTCGCCGGGGGACAGCGTGTTGACCAGCGCGGCTTCCCAGGCGCCGGTACCCGAGGACGGAAAGATGATGACCGGCTGTTTGGTGCGGAAGATACGCTGGATCCCGGCAAGGACCGCGTGACCGAGTTCGGCAAATTCCGCGCCGCGATGATCCAGGGCAGGCATGTCCATGGCCCGCAGCACCCGGTCGGGGATGTTGGTCGGGCCTGGAATCTGTAGAAAATGCCTTCCAGTATGCAGGGTCATCGGCGTCCTTCCCGAACAGTCTGTTTCGCAAGCGCTCGAATATCACTATTTGCCGGGCTTGTCCCCCGCCCAGGGCCCACCGTCAATGCCCAAGAGGAAGGGCCCTTCCCCGCCGAATCGAGCCCTTGGGGACCCTAAAAGCCCGCAATCGGCTAGCCGACGAACGCTCCGTGACAGTGTTTATATCGCTTGCCGGAACCGCAGGGGCATTTCGCATTTCGAGCCGTCTGGACGGCGAGGCCTTCGGGATCGCGCAGCACCGAACCGGCCAGTTTGTTCGCCAGCTGCAATTGTTCGGCGGATAGCGAATCGAGCCAGATCTCCGCAGGCATCATGTCGACATTCGGTCTCGCGTTGGCAGGCACGACGAGACCGGCCGCCTCGTAATTTGCGGACCAAAGCGTCTGATAGAAGACAGTCGGCTGATCGATTTGTACCGAACGCAATCCGTAAGTCTCAGCCGCGGCCAGGAACATCCGGTCGCCGATCGGCGTCAGCGGTTTCGGCATGGTCACCCAGTGATGCAGGGCGGGATAGGAGCTCGGGAGATAGAAATAGCAGTTCGTGTCGACGAGATCTGAAGAACCATCGACCATGTCAAGCGGGACCTCGTCAGGCGTCATCAGGTGTCGCCGGGCGATGATGAAGTCGCATGGCTGCGTTTGTTGTGAGGCGGTTTCAATGCACCTTTCGACGTGATCCGGCGCCAGCCAGTTGTCCGCATCCAATAGTCCGATTCCCTCATAACCCTCCGACACCGCCATCAGCGCGCCCAGCCCGCGCGGCGTACCGCCGAAATTGGCATGCGCGGTATCGAGCCTGATATGCCGGACTGGCTCTTCGTCGATCCAGAACTGGGGAAAGCCGTCGGCAACCAGGATATGATCGACATGAACCGATTGCTTTCTGACACTCTGGAGACAGCGCTCGAGAGTTTTCCTGTCTTCCTTGTAGTACGGCGTGACGATCGCGTATCGGCTGGTGACAACGGGCGGCCGGGCAATCGCCACGGGCGCATCGGCGGCGGGCTCTGCGCTGCCTTGCGGTGCCACCGCGATGCCGTCGCCGGCCAATTCCGCGGTCGGCGCGGTACCGAGCTTCTCAACCGCAAAGTGGGCGTTTTGCCTGACCCTTGCATGTTCAGCCTCGGCCAGCTTGCCACCGTCGAGGATACCCGTGCAGGCATCGATACATTCGGCGTAATGTCCGGACCAGAATGCCAGAACCGAGAATTCATCCAAAAGCCCATGATCGAAGATCCGTGTTTCCACGAAGAGCCCGGATGTGGGAGGCGGCTGATAAAGGTGCTTTCTCGCCAGACGGTAGCCCTCCTCGTAACGGCCATGCTTTCTCAGGAATTGCGCTGCCGCGTAAATCGGCTCCACGCGGGACGGGCAGACCCGATGCGCCGCCAGATAGGCTTCAAATACCTCGTCCTCCGGATGGCCCAGTTGCTCCTTCATTTTTGCAACCTGGTACAAACTATAGAAGACCTCCTGGTCCCAACCGCCGAGATTTGCGCGCTCGAGATAATTCCTGATCGCGGGCTCAAGCAGGCCGGCGTCACGGTAGCTTTGTGCAAGGTAAAATCGATATCGGCTAACCAGAAAAGGATCGGTCTCGCTGGCTAGCGCCGCTTCAAAGGTGGCCGCGTCTTTTGCGTATTTCCCGGGGTCCTTGCCACGCGCGCTGTCGTGCAATTCCTTGATCAGCAGACCTAGCGCCAGCCCGCGTGAGAAGTCTCCGGCGCACTCGCGATACTCATGAAGAACGCCGCGATAGACAATCTCCGTCCCGTTCCTGGCGAGTTGAGGCAGCAGGTACACGACGCTGCCCGAACTGACCTTCACATCGTACAAATCGCGATCGAGGCCGGCCTTGAATTCATCGACATCGAAACCTTTGTCGAACTCAATCACCTGATCGGCATCGAGCATCAGGGAATAGTCGATCGCGGACTTTTGGCGCAGTTTGGCCAGCGCAAAGGTTCTGTTGTAGGCAAAATCGCGCCACGGCTCGTCGATCACCTCGCCCGGAATGCCGGCTCTGTCGAGCCAGCGGCGCACAATAGCCTGCGTTCCGTCGGTCGAACCGGTATCGACGATCAGAACGTAGTCGACCAGGCGACGAACGCTCTCGAGACAGCGCTCGATGATGGCGGCCTCGTTCTTGCATATCATGCAGAGTGCGATGGTGGTCATTCAAAACCTCTGCTTGCCGAGCCGCTCTGCCGCAACGGCGCATAACTTATACGGCGGGCGGAAATGCGTGACGAGAGCGAGGGGTCGAGCTGGAAAGCAAAGTTGGCCGAGCGCTCTCGCATCAGCCGAATTCGTTCGTCTGTTGTAAAGGCGCAACAGTCACCGAGCTCAACTTATTCACGTTATTTCAATGAATTATCCTGGATACCCGGATCATTTCCTCAGCATGAGACAGCAGGCACAAAAAACTCGCTTGCTCCCTTCGGCATCGACTGCAAACTTCTCACAACATTCAAAAAAATGAATTTTCGTAACAGGGGCTTTCGTTGAAACGCGTTCTTGTTGCAAGCTCATTTGTGTTGCCGGCCATTATCGGCGGCCAGTCGGTCGTGAACAACGCCGCCTTGGCACAGGGGACCAATTGGTCCGGTCCATCCGTTGGCTTAGTCGGTGGCGGAGCAACCGGAAGCTCAACTCAAACTGACCCCGGTATTCCTGTTGTAACTACGGGACCGACTGGGCCGACCGGACCGACTGGGCCGACCGGGCCTACCGGTCTCCAAGTCCAGAAGTCCGTGGGAGATGGCCGTTACAACACGAGTGGCGGCCTATTCGGCGTCGGAGCCGGTTACAACTGGCAATCCGCGAATTGGGTTTACGGGCTCGTCGGCGACATTTCCGCGGCCCACGTCAGCGGTAGTTCAAACTTCTGCGGCGCGATGACGCCGACCCCTCACGCTTGCGGCAGCAGTCTGGATTCACTGGGAACAATTCGGGGACAGATCGGCTATGCCATGGGCCCGACCGGCAATTGGCTGCCCTACATCACCGGCGGCCTAGCCTTCGGAAGTGTTCATGCATGGGATGCGCTCACCCCCGCGGCCGGTACCGCGACTCAGACGGGCTGGACCCTTGGTGCCGGCGTCGCCGTCATGGTGGTTCCAAACTGGACGGTGAAGTTCGAATATCTGCATGTCGACCTCGGCTCGGCCAATATCTTCAACATCGTTCCGACCGTGCCGGAGACCGTCAGCACCAAGGCCGACGTGTTCAGGTTGGGCCTCGCGTACCAGTTCGGTGGGCCTCCCCCGCCGCCTCCGCCGGTGATGTACCGGAAATAAGCAAGGGTTCGCGATCGGTCTTCCAGCCGGCCGGCCAGCGTCTTTTCGGCGAGCGCGAAATTGACCCGTCCCAGCAGCTAACCCGAAGATATGCTCACTTTATAAGCCGGGCTCCCCAGGAGGGCCGCCGTTCCCAGCTCCGCTTTGACTGGATGATATAAATAGCCGGCGCGGGGAAAGTGCTGGGGGGCCGCGTAAAAATAGGACGTCTGCTGAACCGGTCGATAGACGAAGGTCCCGACTTCTGATCCTTCTATCGAAGATATGTAGTTCTTGTGCATAAGCGCGGTGGGCGTAAACGGGCCGTGTCCTCCGAGATCCTCAATAAGCAAAGAGTGGTGCCGCGCGATGGTCGGGCTAAGAGCCTCGAAATGTCCCCGCCAACTTCCGCTCTGAATTTCCTTGGAATAGCAATCGAGCATCCGCCGCGAATATCTCGCAATGGGAAAGAATCCTCGCGTGTAATTTTCGGGCGCCAGTTGAGCGGGTGCCGCAATCCCTGGCCAGAAGTACCAATCACGGCACTGATCCTTCGGGTATAAATCCGTTCCAATCAAATCGGCCTGGCTGGAAAGGAGAGGTCTGAAGAAGGCGTCCCACGGTCCGGCGAAATCGACGTCATATTCCAACAGCCAAATGGACGAGTAGCCCGCTAATTCCGCACTCAGCATAATCGGCACATAGACAAGGTCGACGAAGCCAGGGATAAACGTTCCGCCACGGGCTTTTTTCTCGGCGTAGCGAGCAGAAAATTTATGCTGCTCCAGGCCATCCGCGGGAATCCGAAAGTCGGCAGGGAGCGAATGCGGGGCGCCTTGGCCGCTGCAATCATGCACCGCCAGATACACGTCCAGAAGGCCACGGGTCTCAGCCTTAAGACGGAGGAAATGCCGATAGATGGGCTCAGATTCCATATGCGTGAGAAAAACAACTGCTTGCATCGAACCCTCACCCCAGAAATCCTAGACGACAAGTCTCCCCAATTGAATACGGCTTTGCGAAATCACTAAGAGCTAGGGGCGTCGCTGCGGCCCACCTCATTCCGCCGCGACGGGCCGTCCGGCGGACAACATCACCTCACCGGCCTCAAAGGGCGTCTCCGGGTGCATCAGGAACGCCGAGAGGCCTCCGAGCAGCAACAGGCCCATCGACATCAGGAACGGCAAATACCAGTTTCCGGTCATGTCGATCACGTAGCCCGCAACCAGAGGCGAGACGATCGCCGCGAAGGCCGAGCCGGTATTCATCAGGCCGGACGCGGTGCCGGAAAATTTCGGCGCGATGTCCATCGGCACCGACCACATCGGGCCGATCGTGATCTCGGCAAAGAAGAAGCCGCCGGAAAGACATAGCGCCACGACCGTGATGTCGTGGATGAACAGGATCGGTATCAGCGAGGCCAGCGCGCCGGCAAAGCCGGTGACGGTGACGCTGAGCCGAGCGAGGCGGACATTGCCGGTTCGCTTGAGAATGTCGTCGGAGAGAACTCCGCCAAGGCTGTCGCCGACCACGCCGGCGAAGAAGACGCCTGAAGCAAACAGCGCCGAGTTCTTGAGATCGAGGCTATAGTTGTTCTTGAAGAACAGCGGCAGCCAGTTCAAGTAAAGCCAGAGGCACCAGCCGTAACAGAAATAGGTCAGCGTGACCGGCCACATCCGCCGCAACAGGGGTCCCCACGGCACCTTGGGCCGCGCAACGGGGGGACGTGGCGGAAGCGACGCCAGCTCTTCCGCGGTGATCGAGGGATGATCCCTGGGCTCGTTGCGGAAATAAAGCACCCAGACCACGCCCCAAAGCAGGCTGACCACCCCCAGCACGACAAACGATCCGCGCCAGGTCAGCCAGACCATCAGTGCGGCGATCAATGGCGGCGTGACGAAATTGCCCAGACGCGCGAATGCATGCGTGAGGCCTTGCGCGAAGCCTCGTTTGTCGGCGGGCGTCCAATACTGCATCGCGCGTGTTGCGGTCGGGAAGGTCGCGCCCTCGCCGAAGCCGAGCGCGACGCGGGCGATGAACAGCGTCACCAGCCCCGTGACAAAGCCGGTCATGATGGTCGCGAGCGCCCAGATCAGGCCGCACCAGAACAACGTCCTGCGCGGCCCGAAATGATCGCCGACCCAGCCGCCGATCACCTGAAACAGCAGATAGGGATAGGCGAAGGCCGAGAACACCAACCCCAGCTGGGTATTGCTGAGATGGAATTCCTTCTGGATCTCGCTCGCCGCCGTGCCGATATTGACCCGGTCGACATAGGTGATGAAGTACATGATGCACAGCATCGCCAGCACGACGTGGGTGGGCTTTAACCGAAGCCGCATCTTGCTCAACCTCCCCGAAAACTCTCATTTCCACTATGACGGCCTTGATCCGTCAGCACAAATGGCGCCGATTGATGGCGGTCAAGTTACGGCTTGACCATCTTCAGGTGCGCCGAATTCGACTTGGAGGGCTCCTCCAGCGCCGCCATCGCGGCATCGACGCCGCCGGCGCGATGCGGCACTCCGGCCGCCGACAGCCCCATCTCCACACCCGACAAGGCGCCGAGCAGCATGAGTTCGTTGCACTCGCCGAGATGGCCGATGCGAAACACCTTGCCGGCCACCTTTGAAAGGCCCGAACCGAGCGACATGTTGTAATTATCGAGCACGATTTTGCGGAACTTGTCGGCGTCGTGTCCCGGCGGCATCAGCACGGCGGTGAGCACCGGTGAAAATTCCGCCGGCTCCTGACATAGCACTTCGAGGCCCCAATGCGCCACCGCCGCGCGCGTCGCCGCGGCAAGGCGCTTGTGACGGGTGAATACGTTATCGAGCCCCTCTTCAAGCAGCATGGCAACGGCTTCGCGCAGCCCGTAAAGCAGATTGGTGGCGGGCGTGTAGGGGAAAAAGCCGTTGGCATTCGGCTTGAGCATCTCTTCCCAATCCCAATAGGACCGCGGCATTTTGTTGGTCTTGGCGGCGGCGCGCGCCTTCTCCGAGACCGCGTTGAAGCCGAGCCCCGGTGGCAGCATGAAGCCCTTCTGCGAGCAGCTCACGGTGACGTCGACATTCCACTCGTCGTGCCGGAAGTCGACCGAGCCCAGTGAGGAGATCGTGTCCACGAGTAACAGTGCGGGATGGCCGACCTTGTCCATCGCCGCACGAATTTCACCGACGCGGCTCGTGACCCCGGTAGAGGTCTCGTTGTGCACCACCATCACAGCCTTGATGACGTGGGCCTTGTCCGCGGCGAGTTTGGCCTCGATCGCGGCGGGGTCGGCGCCGTGACGCCAGTCGCCGGGCATGAAATCCACATCGATCCCCCAGCGGCCCGCCATCTGCCGCCACAGGGTCGCGAAATGGCCGGTCTCGACCATCAGGACCTTGTCGCGCGGCGACAGCGTATTGACGATGGCGGCTTCCCAGGCCCCGGTGCCGGAGGACGGGAAAACGATCACCGGCCCCTTGGTCTTGAAGATCTTCTGGCAGCCCTCGAAGACGGCCTTGCCGAGCTCGGCGAACTCGGCGCTGCGGTGGTCGATGACCGGCATATCCATGGCGCGGAGCACGCGGTCCGGGACCGGGCTTGGGCCGGGAATGTTCAGGAAATGGCGTCCCTGGTGCTTGGTCACGGATTCCTCCTCTGTTTGGGCTGCATCTGTCCTGCCAGCCCTGCATATTGCATTCGATTTCACCCACAGCAACCGATAAATTGTGTACAATTTTGGTCGACGGCTCCCCCTCCTTGCTTGTATGTTCCGGCCATGAAACCGATCAATCCAAACGACACGACCTCGCAGGCCCTTGCGGGCGCGGCGGACCCTGCCCGGGAAGAGCAGTCCCTGCACGACGAAATCCTGACCCGGCTGCGGGATCACATCGTCGAAGGCAACATTCCCGATGGCGGCCGCGTTCCGGAGCGCCAGCTCTGCGAGATGCTGCAAATTTCGCGCACGCCGCTGCGCGAGGCGCTGAAGGTGTTGGCGTCCGAAGGTCTGGTGGAGCTGTTGCCCAACCGCGGCGCCCGGGTGCGGCCCTTGAGCGAACGGGATCTCGGCGAACTGTTCGACGTCATGGGCGGGCTGGAAGGTCTCGCCGGAAGGCTCGCTTGCGAAAACATCACCGACGACGAGATCGCCGACATCGAGCGGCTGCACTACGAAATGTACGGTTTCTACCTGCACCGTGACATGCACGGCTATTTCCACGTCAATCAGCTGATCCACCAGAAGATCGTCGAAGCCTCGCGCAACGCCACACTGAAAAGCGCCTATGCGAACATTGCAGGCCGAATTCGCCGGGTGCGTTACTCCGCCAATTTCGCCCGCAAGCGCGAGCGCTGGGGCGAGGCGATGCGCGAGCACGAGACCATCCTGGAGGCCTTGCGCCGCCGCGCCGGCAATGAATTGAGCGACATCCTGTTCAAGCATTTGCGCAACAAGCGGACCGCCGCCGTCGAACATCTGAAAGCGGGCGGCATGGCGGCTTCCGAGCCGGTCTGATAGTTTTCCGCTGGCCGGTCTCATCCGGATTTTTGCATTCAATCAGAGATTCAGAACCTGAAAGATTGCATTTAGCGCTTGGCCAGTTCTGAAAACGCGGCCCATGATACTGGGCGTCATTCCGGGATGGTGCGCAGCACCAGACCTCAGATGTGCAATTGCACATCGGGGAATCTCGAGATTCCGGGTTCGATGCTACGCATCGCCCCGGAATGACGGTCTTGGAGGCCTGGCAACGGGGATGGAATGACGGAGACGGGCTCAACCAGGCTTGCGGAGCGGCTCGCGCGCGAGATCACGGGCGAGGTGTTCTTCGATTCCTTCAACCGCGGTCGCTACGCCACCGACGCCTCGTTCTACCAGATCATGCCGGCCGGCGTGGTGGTCCCGCGCACCGTCGATGAGGCGCTCCGGGCGCTTGCGGTCGCGCGCGATGCGGGACGGAAAGTCACGCCGCGCGGCGGCGGCACGTCGCAATGCGGCCAGACCATCAATGACGGCATCGTCATCGACTTCTCCAAGCATCTCAACCGCATCCTCTCGCTCGACGTCGAAAACCGCAACTGCGTGGTCGAGCCGGGAATCGTGCTCGACGATCTCAACCGGCAACTGAAAAAACACGGGTTGTGGTTTCCGGTCGACGTCTCCACCGCCTCGCGCGCCACCATCGGCGGCATGGCCGGAAACAATTCCTGCGGCGGACGCTCGCTGCGTTACGGCACCATGCGCGACAACACGCTGTCGATGGATGCGGCGCTCGCGGACGGCACGCTGCTGCATTTCGGCGAAGTGCCGCGCGATCTTTCTCATCTCAATTCGAGCGACAGTGGCCTCTCTCTCTTCCGCGACATGCTGGCGCTCGGCGCGCGCGAGGCGGCCGAGATCGCCGACAAGTTCCCGAAAGTGCAGCGCCGGGTCGGCGGCTACAATCTCGATGCGCTTACTCCGCGCAACGCGCCGAACAACATGGCGCATCTTCTGGTCGGCTCGGAGGGCACGCTTGCCTTCACCACGCAGGTCGAGCTGAAGCTGTGGCCCGTGATCCGCAACAAAGTCCTCGGCGTCTGTCATTTCGGCAGTTTCTATGAGGCGATGGATGCCGCTCAGTATCTGGTAAAGTTGCGCCCGATCGCGGTGGAACTGGTCGATCGCACCATGATCGCGTTGGGCCGCGATATTGCGATGTTCAGGCCGGTGATCGATGCGACCGTGCGCGGCGATCCCGACGCGCTCTTGATCGTCGAATTCGCCGAGGAAGACCAGGCGGACAATCTGCAAAAGCTCAAGCAGCTCTCCGAATTGATGGGGGATCTCGGCTTCGGCTGGAACAATTCGCAACGCAAATGGGGCGGCGTGGTCGATGTGGTCGAGCCGGCGACCCAGACGGCGATATCGGATTTCCGCACCTCCGGCCTCAACGTCATGATGTCGATGAAGCAGGACGGCAAGCCGGTCTCCTTCGTCGAGGATTGCGCGGTGCCGCT